>Ga0307514_10004485_pt1 | contig 12834 bp, 7 predicted proteins | sample 16_EM_MG_FD_203088 | JGI IMG/M metagenome (GOLD analysis project Ga0307514, IMG submission 203088) | Populus trichocarpa ectomycorrhiza microbial communities from riparian zone in the Pacific Northwest, United States - 16_EM | ecosystem: Host-associated > Plants > Roots > Unclassified | place...
GAGAGAGATATTTAAATCCGAAAAAAAAAAAAAAAAGAGGAACCCATTACCAAATGATCGAGGGGGCACATGGGAAGAAAAGAATAAAGAACTGTACTTGACGATAGATGGAAAAATCTATAGCATCCTATTCCCTGTATGCATTTTGATTCACCAAGTATATATATTGTTAATTTCTTTCTGCCCTTTGTAATTGTTCGTGCATCACTAAGAATCCAACCACACAAAAACCTTTACCTTTTGGTACAAAGGGGAAAACAAAGTAAAAATTAGATGAGCAGCTCCTGGGGTAGGGATGCTAGTTTTTGCTCTAAAACTTCTAATTCGAGCTTTATTTAATAATTAGAATAAATAATCACGGGTCCAATACATTTTCAGCTTTCAATCGGTAAAAATGATCTGAGCCCATTCCTTAAATCTCATTATGTATTTTAATTAAATAGTCAAATAAATATCATATACTGCTATAATGTATCTGGAAACAAGATCTCAAATCACTTTAAATATTAATTGAAAGTAAAATGGTTAATATAACCAAAAAAAAAAAAAGAGTTTGATTTGATTAGAAACTTTTGGTTACACTTATTAAAAGATGTATACACCGTTTGTTTTTGTATTGAAATGCGTTTTAAAAATATATTTTATTTGAAAATACATCGAATTAATGTTTTTTATAGCTAGTATCTTTTATAATTTTGATGTATTGATGTTAAAAATTAAAAATTATTTTAATATATTTTTAAATAAAACTACTTTTTAAAAATACATGCATCAATGTACCAAACACATAATTAAATGTGAAATCAGGGTATATAATCTCTATAATAGGCAATAAACATGCACTATTTCTTTTTTCATTACATGAATTTTATTCGTTACTAAAAATTAAAACAGATATGGAATGGCAAACCGAATTAAGAATATATTGAAAAACCACATATATAATGACATTATATGTCATAAAAATTCATTAAAAATCTTTTAGTTTATAATAAAACTAGTTATTTGATTCATGCTTTAATGTAGGTTAGATAATTTTTTTGAAAAAAAATATACAAGTTTTTTAAATATGTTTTTTTTAATTAATTATAAATCAAAAAAGCCGATACTTATATTTATTTAAATATATCAAGAATTATTTGTTTCGATCACGAAGTTTCAATAAAATGAAGGAAAAAGATTTACGTAGCTGATTGAAATTTTTTTAATAAAGTAAATTAAAGATTAACCGAGTTGGGTGGAGGTTACTGAAGATTCTTGCATTGGATCTCTCTACAACAATCTCGAAGATGAAGGCAGGCAGGACATTTCTAGTGTTTAGCTATTTCTACTTTCTCGTGTGATTAGAAAATGATGTCGTGATAGGCATGTGAAGGACCTTCTTCTTTTTTGGCTGTGTGGGTGACCCTTGCCTGCGTGCCTGCCTGCCTGCCTGGATCTAGTTATTCTCAAAAGGGAAGAATTCAAGCCACGGATAAACGTAAACTCATAATTAGCTGCATCAAGAACTGCAAAGGGCAACCAAATATAGAAGTTTTATCTGAAACAGAAAGACTAAACTGGAGGAATGGATATGGGCAAGAATAAGAGCCTAATAAATGAGGTGTTCATGACGAACATCTGTGCCTCAAGTTAAATTAGGACAGCGCAGACAATGAGATAAACGAATAAAGCACCGCAGTTTCCTAAGGAAGGACCAAAATTAACCTTCTCTATATGGAATATTCTATCCAATCTCTGGAGCCTTCCCTTACAGCATTAAGAATATGCTTTTCCTTTAATAAACCAAAAAAAAAAAAAGATTTCTCTCTTCTTTTTTATTTTATTTGTTTTTGCATGTGTAGCCCTTTAAATACCACCTCCATATCTTGCGTACATACATACCTCAAGCACCCCTGTGTGTTAGAAACAAACCTCACAATCCCTTTTGTGTCCGCTCTTTCACTCTTGAAGAGGAATGGCTCTAAAAGCTGCTCATGTCTCCGATGTTCCAAAACTTGATCAAGTCCAAGAAAATGCAGCATTGGCCCTCTGTTCTTCCCGATTGATCACTCAATGTAAGTAACTCTTGATCAATCACCACCTTGCATTCTTGATCTATATTCTTTTCTTTCTTAAGAAGAAAAAGCATGAGTTTCTTTTCCTTGTTTAATTGATGATCAGGTGTGAATATTGAGGGAAGTGATGACACCAAGCGAGGATTTAAATTCGGAAAATTTGTGGTGATGGGACATAGAGGGAGTGGAATGAACATGTTACAATCTTGTGATCGGAGAATGAAATCCATCAAAGAGAATTCAATTCTCTCCTTCATTTCTGCTTCCAAGTTACCTCTGGATTTCATTGAATTCGACGTTCAGGTAAAAGATTAATCAAAATTGTTCATCTTCTTCTCTTTATAACCAACTTTGTTGGTATATCATTGTTATCACATGCATGAATATCTGGGAGGGACAACCAACAAAATAAGAAAAAGTTGTCAGGTTTCTTCTGTCTCCATTCGCCTCAAAACTGACGCAGCTTTTCATCAACTTGTTTTCTTGTTGCCACGTCTGTGGTCGGGTTTGCTGGCCTGGTTCATTGGATTTTGTCTCTTCTTTCTTGTCCGTTTTAGTATGATGTCTGTCTAAAATTACACGTCGTTGGTTGCGTTTTGGTGATCTAGAATGCGGCTTCCTCACTTTTGTCCAGGTCCATCTAAAGGATTTATGGCCGAGAATCGTCATGGGCTTTTGTGAATGCATACCCATTTTTGCTACATTCTCTTTTCACTCATTCAATCCAAGAAATTTTGTCCACACTTGAGATGAAATTTTGTCCACACAAGACCTCTATCTCAAAGCCCCAAGACCCTTTTTTTCATGTTGGTTTTCTGTTTGTGCTTGACTGTAAAATTTAGAATCTCAATTGAGGGTACTGATTAGTTTCCTTCTGTTGGTTTGTTTTGCCTTCTCTTGATTTTACTATTAGTGAGCGAAGATCCTTTTAAAAGGAACTGTAAACAAAAAAAAACTATATACCACCATATTTGTTGTAGGTGACCAAAGATGACTGTCCAGTCATTTTCCATGACAACTTCATCCTCACTGAACATAAGGTTAGTCCTTTTTAACCCTAGTTCTCTTCCCATTGTTTTAGTCATTATAACTGAGCTGTTCAAAACTGATTATTTATCTGTGTTGGCTATTGTTTTTCAGGGAGAACTTATTGAGAAGAGAGTTACTGACCTCACTTTAGATGAATTCCGTTCATATGGACCCCAAGATGAAGTTGGCAGTGTATGAATCATTTCAGGCCTTGAACCTTGTTTTTAAGCATGATGTATATTAAGAGGCACTAAATTGTTATAAAATTACAGGAGGGGAAGTCCTTATTTAAGAAAACAAAAGATGGGAGAATCTTTGAATGGAAAGTTGAAGAAGATGCTCCTTTTTGTACACTGCAAGAGGTTTTCCAGAGAGTCGATGATACCATGGGCTTTAATGTTGAATTGAAGTTTGATGATAACATAATCTATAAAGAGGAAGAACTAAAACATATTCTTCAAGTAATTTTACAGGTATTTACTCCTGCTTGTCTCAGCTTTTCGTTGTTTAGTAAATTTGATCTTCGCAATTAGTAATGGCTAACGTGCACTAAAATTTCATGAGCTAGGTGGTGTTTGAGCATGCCAAGGAGAGACCTGTAATGTTCTCAAGTTTTCAACCTGATGCAGCTCTGTTGATGAGGAAATTGCAGAGTACCTACCCTGTAAGATTGCTTTCTCATTGGTGTTTTCACTAAGCTAATTCGATCTAGGACATTTGACATTTGACATCTGTATATAATTTCTTTCCTTGGGTTCAAAATGAGTCTTGGTTGTTCGAATGATTTTAATGGTCTTTACTAATGTTGTAATCCAGGTATTTTTCCTAACTAATGGAGGTTCAGAAATATACACGGATGTGAGAAGGAATTCCTTGGATGAGGCCATTAAGGTTTGCACAGAGGGTGGCCTCCAAGGAATAGTATCCGAAGTCAAAGCTGTCTTTAGAAATCCAGGAGCAGTAACAAGAATTAAAGAATCTAAGCTTTCCCTGATTACCTATGGCCAACTGAAGTAAGAATTGCCTACTTTACATTCTTTCAAACTTGTAATATATTCCCTAAATTTTGAACCAAGAGATTTTCATCGATTTTAGTTCATCTTTAAAATATTTGCATATTTGCAGTAATGTGCCAGAGGTGGTACACATGCAACACTTGATGGGCATTGAAGGAGTGATTGTTGACCTAGTTCACGAGATCACAGAGGCAGTCTCCCATTTTGTAGACTCTGCCAAAGATGGTGAAGAATCGGGCTTGTTTGCGGAGGAAGGGAAGATCCAAGTGAAAACAAAGCCTCGATTTTCAAGTGAAGAGCTCTCATTTCTGATGAAGCTGATATCTGAATTTATCCAGTCTTGAAAAGGGTTACATCTGCCAGTATAGTTTAATTCCCATAGCATCAAACAACTTTGGTTTTGGAAAGGATGTGCCCTTCCCTTCCTTCTCCATGTCTTAGCGTGTACATTATTATATCCCTTTCATCTCATGCATCATTTGTAACTTGTAGGTACAAATCAATCACCATCTTTAGCAGCCCTTTCCATGCTAGAAGCTGTTAGTTAGACTATAGTTGTTTGGAAAGCTTTGAAGTTAGACCACTTCAAGCTTTTATGTAAAATTGAAATGCATGTTCCTACCATAGTTATGAAAATCTTCTTGTACTTTGTTGGTAACAGCAGAATTGATCGCAAGAATTTTGTTCTTCTTTTTAATCCTAGTTCAATAATCGGATTCTCTCTCAAAACAATGTAGTGTTTTTTGGTATAAAGTAAGAGGCTAAACGCTAAGAACATGAAACTACATGGAAGCTTGACGAACTATAGCAACCCCTACAATATGTCGATACAAAAGATTCGATATTCTTATGCATGAGAAGTTTTAGAAAATTAAATATTATCTTTATAATTTTGTTTCTTTATTTAGTTTAGGAATTCCTATATTAACTATAATTTATTCTTGAGATTTTTTCCTCTTTAAATATCAGGGTTCAGATCTTAATATAAATAAGGTTTTGGCTTTTATTCTCATACGAATAAAATTAAATATTTTAATGTTTTCTCATTGTTGTAAATTTGCTTGGTCTTTAAGAGTTTTGATATTGGTGAAAGTTTTGACTCATAACAAATATTGTGGGTCTTTGAAGGTTTTAACTAGTAACAAAACCTCAGGCAATATTAAATTTAATAATTCCCAGTAAATTTTGTCATGTGTTGTCAAATCACAATACTTAGAGATCATAATGGACGAGTCCATTATGGAAGACCAACTGAAGAGATTTTTCTTGAGATGCAAAAGCAATTTTTTTGAAATTAATTATTGTATTTGTAATTTTATTTTTTCTATTTAGTTTAGAAATCCCTATATTAACTATAATTATTTCAAGGGATTTTTTCCTCTAAAGATTAGGGTTTAGACCTAGGATTGTTTGGCTTATATTTTTAGCACCCATGAATGAATAAAATTAAATATTTTAGTGTCTCCCTATTATTATAAGTTTGCTTGGTCTTTATCGTGGATAAGAATTTTAACTTGTAACAAATCTCGTAAGTCTTTAAGAATTTTGACTTGTAACAAATCACTTTACTATTTATTTTTTCGACTAAATCACATTTTTACTAGCGAAGAATTAAAATAATTAACAAAAACTTAAAAGGTGTGGCGAAAAATATTATTCATCTCATACAAAACAATGTGGATTGGAACAATGTTTTTCTTTTTTCTTCACTTTAGTCCTTTTTTATGGTTTTTTTTTAATTTTATCATTCGATATTATATTGATCAGGACTTTGGGATTTGTGATTTGTTTCAATTTACTTTTTTCTGTGGTTATCAAGGTCTAAAAAATATCCAAACATCGAGTTAGTACTTGATTTCACAAAAAACAATATTAATTTTAGTGTTTGAAAAATAAGGAGATCAAAATTGAAACAAAGAAAAATGACAGCCCTTTTGATTATTTTTTTTAAAATATTGTGTCAACTCTAGTCCTCAATTGTTTTGATTTTGGTCATTAAAATTTTTTTCTTTTTGATCTCATCCTTTATAAGCTATTCCACTTTATTTTCTGTCAATGTTTTTTTTAATTATATTATTAAATTAACCGAGCTTATATAACCTAATGAAGTGAATAATTCATGTCTCAGATCTTTCTTGCTTTTAAAAAAATATTAACATTGTCCAAATGAGCATCAATCTAGTAATAACTAGTTGTTGGGCTTTAAGGTTGAGAAAGAAGAGTTTGGTACTACAAACCAAGTTTCATATATATATATATACCGGAAATAAGAGGAAAAAAAGTTTTTTTTGGTATGAGAATGAATTTTTTTCTTTTACATGGTGATTTATTGGTATTTATATATGTATAAATCATGTAAAATTACACGGAGTAGATGGCAAAAAAAAAAAGATTGGGTAGCCTATTTTAAGAGTAATTATGTAAGGTAAGATAATAGTTTTAGATGATGGATAATTACCTTGTTGATTTAGAAATGATATAATCAGTTAGTCCAACTTCTAGGCATGAATATGCTCGCTTAACACCATCTGACTGGCTTAATTATAGTAAGGAGATCATATTAGTATGACCCATACATACAGTTGATAGATAAAAAGGGACCCAAGTAGTTAGATCACTCTCTAAACCGAGCTATCTAAGGTGGTGATGGTATTGGTTCGGGCATGAGCCTTCCAAACCCAATTGTTAAGGTGGTGAGCCAATTAGACAACTTAAAAGACCATGTGGTGCTTGGATCCCACCGGACATTGGGTCAAGGTTGTGCCCAAATCCAATACAAAATTATGTTCAGGATAGGTTGTGTGGCCTATAAGGCCTTGGGCAAGTTGGTTCATGAATCTGCCGGTGGAACCTCTAGGCTCAATCCTAGACCGAAACCTAAACTCATGTCTGTTTAGTTGGGCTCATCCTCTATTAAACTCAGACCCATAAATATGTAGAATAAAAAAAATTATAACAGGCAAAACATTAATAAATCAACAGCCAATGTTATTATTATTGAAATCATACCAAACAAATACTTTATTTCTCGTAATTTTTTAAAGAGATATTCTCTCTTGACTGAAAAAAAAAAGAACAAAATTAACTTTTAGATCAATATAAAAATTGCCAAGAATTTAGGATCAGACTTGAGTTTTTATCCTTTTTAACATTTGAGTCCTTTTTTTTTTAATTTGGTAATTTTATTATAATTTCAAAACCAAATCTAGCTAAATAGAAGGACTGTGCCGGGTTTTTTTTGTCGAGGAAAAAAACACAAGAGACAGAGCCAGCCAGGAAGGAAGGACTGGAAGTTCAAATTGGGCCCTGAATGAATTCTGTCCCAGGCTAGTCCTGGACTTTGGATTGAGATTAAGAGCCCAAGCTTTCCTTAAGCCTACGTCTGGCTATCTAAGAGTAGACCAATTTCACTCTACGAAGGCGCGGTTTCTTGAATAATGAATTAGGGCAGCAGCTGCATCTTCCCAGAAAAAGTGGTTGCCCAAGCAGCAACCCAGAAAAGATGGGAAAAAGAAAAAGCTTGACAGATGTAATAATTCGCTTATAAAGATGGAAATTGTAGCATGGAATATGAACATCTTTTATACGTTAAGATCGATAATAAAGCCAGCCAGTTCGTTCAGATACCCCCTCTTCTTTAGCTTGATCAGAGCCTTTTGAGGAAGTTTCTTTGAAGGGTACTTACTGTTAATATTGCTGCTTCACGGGATGCTTCATTAGATTCCAAGCTTTAAAACTTAATTAACAACTTGTTAACAGTAGATAATAGACTAAGTAAGGTACGTTTCGAGTACGATTTGTCACGCTACAACGTTTGAAGAGGAGTGTAAGAGATTTCTTTATGTCCCATCGAATCTGGTGTGCTACGCTCAATCAAATCAACCAAGAAGAGTGGTGATTTAGTCTTTTAAATTTCATTAAATAAGTTGGAATTTTCTATCTAGTAAATATACGTGTAGCGTCTTGAATTTGGATATTACTTAAACCGACTGGCCACCGCTCCATGCGGCTGGTCTGGTCTTTGCGGCGTTCTTTGACACTGGCTTCCACTCACAATTGAGTCACTTGGAATATTTTGCAGGAGCATTGAAATCTTTACATGCTTACAAAATTGTACTTGTCTCTTGAACTATGTAATCCAAGATTTCTTTGCTTAAACAACTTTCTTTTCTTTTCTTGTCTTTCTATTCTTTCTTTCTTACAGTATGCTCAAAACTCAAGCATTAACAAGCGCTAAAGAGGTCCTGGGAAAACACTATAGCTACATAATCATTTGCACTGTTCACTAAACAGTGTAATAATGATTTTATCCTAATATTAAAAAAAAAACAAAAAAACTTTACACTATGTATCATGGACAAATAAATCTTTTATTATCTTAATTGCACAATAAAAAAATATTATTAGAAGAAATAAATTTGAAAATAGCGTTTTTCAGGTTATAGTTATCACTGTTTTTTTTCTTTGTTGTCATTATTTTTTTTATCATCAGATTAAAATAAAATCAATTTATTTAACCTAATCCATCCATGTACAAGACTAGTTGCCACTAAGAATTTGAATTTCTTTTGTAATAATATCATTGAAGAGAGAAATAACCCATGCAATTTAGCAGCGAAATGAATTAATGTAAGGCAGTGACATTGATTAAGTTAATTTTCCCTGCTGAACCATAGAAGTCTCTAGCTTTAATTTTAGGAAGGCTGGTAGTTAGGAGGAGTTTATTGATATACAACTTTTCCTTTCCAGTGAATTAAATAAAATGGAGTATGCAACACTTCTCATGTGCGCGCTATAAATGCATATATAAAGAAAAGTTTGTCAAACCAAAATTGCAGAATTCAAGCAATGATCAAACATCACAAGGTAATGAAGAATTTAGCAACGATCAATTTCAGAATATAGTCCTTTCAGCTTGCTTGGTCGCACCCGCCGGCCAGTTGCTAAATTGGATGGAACCCTATCCTATGCGTCCCAACCTTGCGGCCACGAGTCTGATTGAAGCTTATTCACGAAAGTGGCATAGACCCATAGAGGATGTCTATTTTTTTATGCAATTTGTGTGGTCCTAGTCTGACTTTAATTATGTTCTTGATAGGGCACCCAAAACCCTGTCTTGCCTGTTAGTGAAGAAAGGCAGCTATTCCCTGTTCTATTCTATTCCATTCTCTTGATTTTATTGACGTGGCATATCATTTATAATCTCCTCTATGGCTTGCTTCTGGCGGGTTGACAAGTACCCTTTAGCGTTAAATTGAAGAAACTGTGCGCAAAAAACACCCCTACGAACAAGCAATGACCAGTTAAAGGTAACAGCGTCAATAATAAATCGACAATATATACGTGTAGAATGTATTGTGCCCTTGGGTCAACTTTGAAATCCATTGCGACTTTGAATTTCAATCGCGATGGAGGTTTCTCTACTTTTGTAATCATCAAAACACTCATGTATTGACATATTGTTTATGCTCATAAGTTTATTCGTTTATCGTATGATTGCTTATAGCCACCTTTAAACTCCATGATAGCATTATTCATTCAATTTCTCTTTTGTGTCTGAGGGGGGAATTGGAGTGATGAAGGCTCCACTCTAAACATGGCATATGATGCCAAAAGGAAAAAAAAAAAAAAAGAGGGGGCATGATGTAGAAATGATTGGTATAAAGGCCTAGAGCACTAGCAGTAGCTCGTTCTTAATCACTTCCGCATCCCTTGAGCGAGTTGCGGCTCTTTTCGGTTAATAATTAAAATGACAAGATTAGCTTATAATGTCTTTGAAAAGATGAGCTTATAGTGTTCTTGGTTCAACTAGTTATATTTTATGCTTCAAGAGGATCCATGTCTGAGCACTGTTTACATTTGAAGAGCAAGTTATTCAAGCCGTGAATAGTGCCATGTTATTAAATAATAAAAAATAATATAGATTATATCTTAAAATCTCATTTAACTATTTAAGTTTTTTTATAGAGATAATTTTTTAATATTATATAAGAGACTTGTTGGCAAATCGGTTATAAATTTAAATTCTATTATCTTCATTCTATTTGACAACAATAAATACAATGTAGTAGTAAGTTTGTGTAATTTTTAAGTTTAAAAAATTTTAAATAAAGTGAATATATTAAAAAACAATATAAATTATGTATTAATACATCGCCGAATAACTTGAAAAACAATCCAAATATGCAGCAACAACAACAACGACAACTTTTTTTCTTCATACAAGTATAAAATTCTCAGACATTTTTACGAAAACCCAATTCAATATGTCAGCATTAGAACATGCAAGGTCTATGTGTGGTCCAATTCCATGGTTTTCAAATGCTTCCGAGGAGGGCAATCGTAAGAAGGTTCATAAGCCAATACAAAAAAACTATAAAAGACCCGAGAAAGAAAGAAAAGGTAGGAGAGGAATAGGATGGCTAACCCAAAACCAAACTAAAGGGGCATATAATATTGGTATGAGGAAAAAAAAACAGATTTGGAAATTAATTATTATAAAAACGAAAGCAGCACTCGAAGACATTTTCCACTGAACAAAAGATATTACTCACGAGACAATAATTGCAGCCTTTGACGTTTCTCAAGGACTCCTTAAAACTCTCTTCAACACCCACACGCAAACTCCTTTGACTCTTAAAAACAAAAGGAAAGGGGAGGAGAGAGGAGAGAGGAGAGAGGAGGGAGGAGAGGGGCAAAAAATAAATCACAGCCGCAATTTAGCATACGAAAGCCAATTTTTCTTCCCATACAAGGTGGCTTAGCTCATTCGCTTGTAGGCATCCAGATCTTTATTTATTTATTTATTTATTTATCTTTTTGCTCGAAAGATTTACTTTTCTTTCAATTTAGTCCTCGGCACCTTTTAGAATTGTGGACAAGGAGTTTCCCCCCTCCATACGGAATCAGGTATCTTCATTTGTCAATGTTTGAGGCTCCAGTTTAACTAAATCTCAACTGTCCCACGTTAGCTCGCACCTTCGATTATTATAATCCCTCAACCACCCTTATTATTTCACCACTACCGCCCTGAGATGCCATTGCTGTAGCTATAAATATATATATATGCCCCAGTCTCTAATTAATTTATTAATGAAGACTTGTTTTTAAATGGGATGCAATCACTTCTAATAATAGTTTTGTTTTGTTTCTTATTTTAAAGTTTCGTGCTTCAACTTCTTGAAGCATATAATTGTTATTTTCGATTAATTTGATGGTTATGATTGGCTTTTGAACATTATTTTCGGACAACCAATATCCTAAAGTGCATGCCCATTGCATAAACACCTACTGCTTATCCTTCCACGTTACATTGTTAATTTCTGTGAAGATATTCTATACCGATCAGTATCGTGAGAACAACTATATCAGCAAGGTGATTAATTATATATGACAGGATTAAGTTAAGTTTAGGGGATATTTTAGTTCCTATTTATGAATGGAATAGCTGAAACCCCAAAACTTATGGTTGTTAAAACTTGGTTTGAATATCCCAAATTATTTTAAAATACAAACCAGCTTGTTGATCTGGGATTTGGATCGGTCCGAGTTACGAAAATAAAGAAAAAATATGTATTAATCTAACTAAAACCTAGTCATTTTGATTTTTTTCTATTTTAATTCTGTATCGGGTTTAAAAATTATAACATTAATTAAAGGAACGAAGGCAGTAAAATAGCTTATGTTCCATTACCACATGGAGAAAGAAAAAAGAAAAAAAAAGAGGGTAAAGCTAAGACAACAAGGAAGATGCAATGAAACAAACAGTATCGGGCTTGTAAGGTCACATTTGTCCTTTCGCTAAGATAATGACTCACGAAACGATTACTCCTAAATTTCTCCATCTGATCCGAAATAGTGAGACACGAAGATTTAGGAAATCTGGAAATGGGGCATCTCTTAAAGGTGGCATTTTTGTCAGTTACCCTAAACCCGACGTGTGTGGTCGTCGTTTTGGAAGCAAGTAGGCCCCATCTCTTTATTCCCTCACCCACCTCCCTCGAGGTCACAGCATGAATGAAGATGACGGGTATACCCTTTTCAAACCCGTTAAGGTCACAGCAATGATAAAATGACGGACATACCCTTTTCAAGTCCAACCAGTGAGGAAACTGATTTCTCTCATCGAAGGAAAAAAAATTCTGACATCTGAATCATTACAAAACAAGAGATAAGTTGTTACAATCTAAATATCAAATCCCATTGGGATGTACTCCCTCTTTAATTATCATGATAATTCAAGTATTAAATTTTCAGATAAATAAAATTTAATAAAAAACAGTCTCAGTTTCAAACAACCGTACCCCAAACAAATCAATATTATATATAAAGGCATAGGCAAATGGACCCTCCATAGGAAGAATATGGAGCACAATTGTCAATTTCCATGACCCCTCGGCCTCACAAATAAGGCCTTTTTGTACGAAATAATCAAGTTAGTTAAACACGCATTGCATTGCAACGCAACGCGTACACCCCATGATGTAATAGTACCATGCTCGTATCGGTTTATATGCTATTCTCCATTCAAAACCTAAAAGAAAAGGAATTGCGTTCAAATATTATTTTGGGTTGATAAACTATGTATGTACGTATCCCTTTTGCAATAATATTGGTTTACTTGATTATACTACAGTACTGGGATCGATCGATCTTTGTTCTAGCTACTTGTGCAAGCAAACTTTGGCGTTTGAAGATATTTAGCCTACTTGTGTGGCCATGTTTTTGTAATT
>Ga0307514_10004486_pt1 | contig 12834 bp, 8 predicted proteins | sample 16_EM_MG_FD_203088 | JGI IMG/M metagenome (GOLD analysis project Ga0307514, IMG submission 203088) | Populus trichocarpa ectomycorrhiza microbial communities from riparian zone in the Pacific Northwest, United States - 16_EM | ecosystem: Host-associated > Plants > Roots > Unclassified | place...
GAATCCTATGCCCAAGTTACTACCTGTACACCATCAAATAGCCCGGATACAAGATTTTCGAGATGACGCCCTCCATCAAAGTGAATCTCTCGACGCGGACTTACGGGCAACGCTTGAGAGTTACTTTTCACCCTTGGCTAACACGGTGGAGACCTTTGATGAGAGAATTGGCATTATATCCATGAACATGATTGAGCTCGTACGAGCTGGGAATGTTGGTCTGGTTGTACGACTGGCAAAAATTATCGACGCAGAGGAAAGGTCTGACGAGAAAGTTCTCGCCCTACAGGCCGCGCAGAGCTCTCACCAAGAGCTTGCTTCCCGATTCAAGTCAACCCGAACAGGTCCAAAAGTTGCACGGGGGTATAAGGAGAAGTGGCTAGCCTGTATAAAAGCCGCTGCAGGAGCAAAGTTTGAAGGTGTGCCTGAGCGATTTGCGGAAGACCCAGATGGACTCTTTGATAGCCTTCAGTGGTATTTCAACGATCTACAAACGGTAAAGGACTATTTCCCGCAACTTATGCCGCCAAAATGGAAAATCTTCGAAACATACTTAAATATATACCACACACTAATGCATGACTTTCTCAAATCGCTTGTGGAGCAGCCGGAATTGGACGGTGGAAGTCTACTCAAGGTCATACTGTGGAATTCTGAATATACCCAACAAATGAAGAGGCTTGGGGTGAAGGCCAAGGACTTGAAACCTCAGCTTCTTGATGGCAAAGAAGAAGAGCTTGTCAAGGAATATTTGAACCTCATTGTCAGTTCAATGGAGAAGTGGATTAACAAGATCATTGAGGACGACACAAGGGATTTCATCAATCGACCTCAGACGCTGGAGTACGACGAGAACAGGAATGCTGGTATGCCTGGAGCTGTTACAATGTTCCAGATGGTAAATCAACAAATAGAGGTTGCTCTCGACAGTAACAAAGGAAGTGTTGTCGTAGGCGTGGTTGACGAGTGTGTACGGCTCCTAAAGAACCGACAGCAGAAGTGGCAGAAAGTCATGGAGGACGAAATTGATCACTATTGTGCGAATTCCGAAGAGGCCATCGAGGGTATATTAGAGTACACGATTGCTGTGGCGAACGACCAGGTCAAATGCGCAAACTACACCGAGTCCACGTCAGCAAAAGTGACCCCACTACTTTCACGAAAGTTCTCGGAACAAATTGCGGCAACTCTTGATAGTGCCATCGATGGCTACATTGCGACGGCTGAAACCTGCATTGAGCGTTGCGTTGACATAATATTTCACGACCTGAAGCCGGCATTCAACGTACTATTTACACAGTCATGGTATGGCGGGGACCAGATGTTCAACATCACCGCTACGATCCGATCATATCTCCTTGACCCGTGCGAGCAAATGTTAAATGCTGACCTGTTCGGTGGCCTGGTCGAGAGCTTGTCTGAGCGCACCCTTCAGACGTACCTCAACGCTGTTAGGAATAAGGGAGCAAAACTACATATCGCAGAAGCATGTGAGCAGATTCGAAGCGACGTTTTAGTGGGATACCAGTTCTTCATTGAGTTTCTTCCACTAGAACAAGTCAAGGGCACTTGGAGTGTACTAGAACACTTCATGGGCCTTATCTCCGAGCCTAAGGAAGGCCTTTATACCAAATACGAGGCTTTTAAGGAGGCCTATTGGGACTTGAATCCTGTGTGGGCGGAGCAGGTCGTGCGCATACGAGAAGACAGTAGTAGAGAGATGGTAAATATCATTAAGAGGCAGGAGCCACATGCGTCGAGTGGAAAGCCAACATTCATGGGAAAGGTCAAATAGTTATATTATACCTAGAGAGATCTGTATAATTTTTAATGTTTTTTTTTGCCAGCACGGCGTTTTGGATTGGTATCATATGATGTGCAGGCACTGAGACAACATAGCCGGCAGCCGAGGTAGAATTACGGTACTTGCAATGCATTCCACTCCCCCTTGCAGGTTTTTTTTTTTGTTTAGGAGGTAGGATGATTGTTGTGACTTCTACCCGATCAACTATTTGTTACTACTACCATGACAGATCGGGCTAAGTCCTGGATATTACTATAGCTATAGCTTGTGAGGACCCAATTGTAATATCTTGAACCTCCTCTTCCTCACTCTCCCCAGATTTGTCTACTGCCCGCGAAGATGCTCTCAGTAAGAGCTGCTACCGCTCTACGGTCTGCCATTAAGGCATCCGGTGCCGCCCAAGGTTTCGCAGCACGGTCAATTTCGTTTTGGTCAGGTATCCCACAAGGCCCTCCAGTATGTGACCCCATGAACTCGAGATTACTATAGCCAGAGCTAACCAAGCAACTTCGCGGACTATAGGATGTAAGGGCACTGAAGTATTAAGCAACTTAGCCGGCGTCGAGCTAACATCATATTGTTATTGGGAATAGGCCATTCTAGGTAGGTAGATGAGTCATCCTAGCCTACATAGGAACTGGACTGACCAGAACTGACAGGTATCACTGAGGCATTCAAGGCCGACAAGTTCGATAGAAAGATAAACTTGGGTATGGAATCTTCAACCTACGGGCAGAAGCGGAGTTTAATGCCAGGTGTGCAGGTGTTGGTGCCTACCGTGACGACCAGGGCAAGCCATATGTCCTTCCATCAGTGCGGGAAGCAGAGCAGCGCATCTTGGGCCGAGATCTGGACAAGGAGTATGCAGGCATCACCGGTGTCCCCGCATTCACCAAGGCAGCTGCCCTCCTCGCCTATGGTGCCGACTCTGCCCCATTGAAGCAGGACTGCATTGCCATCACCCAGTCCGTATCCGGGACTGGTGCTCTCCGTATTGGTGGTGCCTTCCTTGAGAGGTTCTACCCACATGCAAAGGTCATTTACATCCCAAACCCCTCCTGGGCCAACCACAACGCCATATACAAAGATTCGGGGTTGAAGGTCGAGAAATACCGATACTATAACAAGGATACCATTGGTTTGGACTTCAGCGGCCTCATCGCGGACATCAAGAGTGCACCAAAGCACTCTATTTTCTTGCTTCATGCATGTGCCCATAACCCTACCGGAGTTGACCCCACCCCAGAGCAGTGGAACGACATCTCAGATGCTATCAAGTCTGGCGAGCACTATGCATTCTTCGATATGGCCTACCAGGGATTCGCCTCTGGTAACACCAACAAGGATGCTTATGCTGTAAGGCATTTTGTCAAGGAGGGACACAACATTGCCCTCTGCCAGTCCTTCGCTAAGAACATGGTAGGTATCTCATCTTAACTTGGTGATGTAGTGTGAACTCTGATCATGTGGGCAGGGTCTCTATGGTGAGCGCGTCGGCGCTTTCTCCATTGTCTGCGAGTCTCCCGAGGAGAAGCAGCGGGTTGACTCTCAGATCAAGATCCTCATCCGGCCTCTCTACTCTAATCCACCCATCAATGGTGCCCGCATTGCTGCGGAGATTCTCAATGATGCCAAGCTAAACCAGCAATGGCTCCACGAGGTCAAGGGCATGGCTGACCGCATCATCGCCATGCGGTCATCTTTGAAGAGCAACCTCGAGAAGCTCGGCTCCCAGAGAGACTGGTCTCACATCACTTCCCAGATTGGAATGTTCTGCTATACTGGCCTTCAAGCTGAGCAGGTCAAGAAGTTGGCTCAAGAAGTATTTCACCCCATGTTAGGCCGCAGCTGTACATTATCAGTGCTAACTCCTGGATTTGTAGCACTCCGTTTATGGGACTCTGGATGGCAGGATATCCGTGGCTGGAATTACCTCTGGCAACGTCCAGTATCTCGCTGAGGCCATTCATAATGTCACCAAATAAGCAATCCCAACCCCCCCCCCAAAAAAAAAAATATACCCCATCACAGTAAATATAGAGAGCAAGTAAACATGTGCCTGTCAAGATTGGTATAATATATTTCTGAGCCTGGTACCTGAATGAGCTAAGGATGCACCTATCGAGCCGCCCATTTGCTGGACTTCCTGCTCCGTCCAATTCGTGTGCACTGCAGCTGTACGGTGATCTGGGAATCATGTTCATGCATGTCACTGTGTAATACCCGTGTGACTGGTTTCAACTTCAGGTCAATGACCTCAGTGGTATTGCCTCACAAGGTGGGAGCAGAAGTCATGGAGATGAGATCCGTTCTGTCACTCTGGTATATACACCGCTTACATCACGCTAACCTGCTGAGCCACTGTTCTAACCAGTGTTTCGGTGCTTGAGACAAAAGTCTCTTGAAACCAATGCTGGTTTAGTGCTCAACTGCCGTCGAATTTTGTTACCTAACAGTTACCTACTGTACTTGTTGTCTCACTCCCCTCGGGCAAAAAAAAAAAAAAACCTACTCTACTCTGCATTGAAACCTTCGCCAACCCAACCCAATTGGTTGCTCCGAGACTGCATATTGGCAATGGCTGCAGTCGTTAAATGTTTTTATTTTTATAACGTCACTTGAACAGTAGGATTGGGTGCCAGACTCACAGTAGCATCACCCTATCATTGTACTCTGCAGGGTGGGCGGATGGATCACTGGTGCTGCTTCACAGACCAGTTCCATTGGTATCATGTACCTATCAATGTGCCCAGGGCGATCCAGTGACAGTTGTCAGTGGCCGGGTATCAAACTGGATTGCCCATTTCTGAGAGAGTTGTACTCGATATTGTAGGACGCTGCATGCACGCTGCAGGTAATTGGTTTTTCATAAACTGGCCAATACAGACCTCATGGTAGCGGTGAAATGAATACAAAGCTTGGATACAGCGTGCGACAATTCATGGGACACCCGAGTAGAAATCAGCGGGTTTCTCTCCGTTGACACACCACTCTATCTACCATATGCAAAACGAAGGTTTAGACTACTCTAGCGTGCCAAGTGTTTCTGCTGAGCTGCTTCACTACTCCAGCCACCAGAATTTGCCATCCAAATATATCTTGGTGCGCTACCGAATTCAGACTTACTGATCAGGGTATGGGTCACTCATGGTACATACTGAATTCAGGCCCACTGTCTCGTGGCTGAGTGTTCAAAGGGATGGACCCTACCGCGGAGCCAGTAGGTACCTTTGTATGTACATCAAAAAAAAACTTGGGGGGAAATTGTATGATATGGCATTGGCCTTGAGCAGGTGAGCAGCTTTTTTGTTACCTGGACATCCACAAGGCAGATTTGATATCACGGGCAAACTGTTCTCAGAGATGCCGAGTAATCCTAGCTGCTTGACTTCTATATTGCCTCTGTGGGCTGGTACTAGTGCCCGCCAGAACTACTATTCCTAGGCTAGTAGTGGTCAACCAGCAGCAAGTTTTTACATGACCACAGTTTCTTTGTGCTCTATTGGTATGCTCTATAGCCAGTTGCGAGGCAGCACGATGGAAACCTGGCTAATTTTCTAGACAGTAGGTACGTACTTCGTCTCCAAGACCAGGCTCAATACGGTATCCCATGTTGGCCACCCGGGCCAAGCCGAGTAGATGCTTTCCCGACAAAATCATGTAGGGGCGGGAGGGTCCTGAGGGCAGCTCGACTTACCCGCCGCTGCAGCTGGTGCCCGCACTGTATGTAGAGGGGAAGTGTGTGCTAAGCTAGTTCTTCCTTGCCAAGCAGGAGCCCCCCCGACATACTCTTACTCCACACCCCCTCTCTACCTGGTTGGTTCATCGGTAACTCTCTTCCTCCAACTGAGCTTCGGCCCCATCACTTCCGCACCACGAATCTCACTCACGGAAGCGGAATTCCTACCATACTCTCCTTATTCGGGCGAACTGGTATATATATACATATTACTCCCTGGTTCCGCCCTTGAGTAACAACCGTAAGCCCTACCTGCATCTCAAAGCCCTTTTCCCCCTCTTTGCTGAACCCCTCACCTATCCTTCTCTAGCCCACCCCTGTTTCTCATGCCCAGAAAACTAATTTTTGATCATTACAGAAACCCAACAACCACACAGGTATGACAGAGCAACCTAATCCCGTGCTATGACAAAGTCAACTCCAGCAATAACACCATTTTTTGGTTGTGGAATTTGGGGTGCCTCATGATGATTTTGTTTATCAAACAGTTTCTAATGGCAACGGGGCAAGGCAGAACAGCAACATGAGCGAGGATGATAAAATTAAAATTATACAGAATGCCAAGGATATCGACCCCAACACATTTTTGCAGATATTAGAGATGGACGACGACGATGATGATAGGGAATTCTCGAAAGGGATTGTCTCCCAGTTCTTTTCACAGGCAGAGGATAAAATCATCGAGATGAAGGAATACGTGTATGAGCCCTCCATTCCTCTCGCGAAATATGGAACCTTCCTCCTGAATATCCTGCTAATATATCTATTTTGCTATAGAAAATCCCAAGATCTTGTGCAACTATCATCATTAGGCCACTTCCTTAAGGGTTCGTCGGCAACTCTAGGGTTTACCAAGATCCAGGAAGCCTGTGAGGTGATCCAGCATCTAGGCATGGGAAAAGACGAATCTGGCCACAAAGTTATCTCAGATCCCCAAGAGTCCTTGAGCCAAATTCAGAAGAAACTAGACGTCATGGAGGCTGACTGTCAATCGGTAAAAAGTGTTCTGCGCAACTTTTACGAAGCGCCACTTTAGGAAGCCTTTTAGATATTTTGTTTTATTCCCGTATCTAATGGCTAGTGGGCCTGGTAGAAGTTTTGCAAGATACAAGCGTTAAGGGTCGTCGAGACCCCTTGATACTCCGCGGTGTGGGACGTTTCCTTTTTATCGGGGCTAGTAATTGTATACATTGATGGTTGTGGCTCATGTTGCCAATGCTCGTGCTTTGAGATGATTTCTTTCTTATGATGTACGCTTTTTTCGTTTGGTTTTGAATTATAGGATTTTTCTTTGTTTTCGCTTTCCATTTCTTACATTGAAATTCTGTATACTCACTGCCGTTGGCGGCCCTCGGACTATGGTCAAGAGCATGTCATCCTCTAGTCTCAAACCAGACCCTCAACCGAGCCAAATTTCGCTTGGCAATATTAGTCAATAGTGTTTTGAATTCATATACCGTAGGAATTAGATAATTACGAGAGGGAGATAGCAGGCTGGTGTATAGGATTCGAGATACTGTTTGTGGAAATTATCCAGCCTGGATCATGTTTGCAAATGTAGTATGGCACATATGGCACGCATGGTATTTGACCATCGAATGATTCATATATATAGTAGTTTTTTGTTACATTACTGATGCACACGCAACGGCATCGATTAGGGTATAGAAAGGTATTTGATTTTAATCATAGTATGTGCAGAATAGATACATTTTGTTCTCGGCCCCAGTCTCTTATCTACCTACGCGCGCTAAAATAATTATGCTGGACCGAGAACAGATACATTTCACTCATGGCAGGTTGGTGCATTTACAGTATATAGCGGTTCAAAGACTGGGAAAAACATGCAAAACAAGTCACTGCCAAGACGTTTCGGATTTTCGGTTACTAGAACTAGAAAAAGTTTGATGAGTGGGTACTCTTCCCATACAAATCCTTAATTCATAGTCTGTATTAACTATCACAATTTACTGCATTATTGATTTTAGTATTTCTCTGAAACGGCCTTGGGCAAACAGTATGTATTGACCATATGTACTATTTCTAAGATGAGTGCGGGGAGGGTGGGAAGCGGCGCCCTGCCAAGCCCATCACCCAGTTCAAATTGGTGGTCGGCAGCATACAAGTACAAGAAGTTACAGTTTTGAGACCTCGGCGTTTTGAGACTCGACGACCTTGACGTTATGAGTCCAGGGTTGTTACAAAATGCGCCGGCGGCGCCTGACGATAGCATCGTGGCACTGGCATCTGTGGTTGAAGGATGGGATGATACTATACGGTTCTACTTGAATGGGGCCAGAGTCGTGGTAGACAATATTGACCCAGAGGTGACTTTACTAGAGTACCTGCGGGGGATTGGGCTCACAGGAACAAAGTTGGGTTGTGCAGAGGGTGGTTGTGGAGCGTGTACAGTGGTACGTATTGTCAGCAGTAGGATCATGATTGGCAGAGCATGCTAAATTTTGAATTAGGTCATATCACAATACAACCACACAACGAAGAAGATATACCACGCATCAGTCAATGCATGTCTTGCGCCATTGATTAGTGTTGATGGGAAACATGTTATTACTGTGGAGGGGATTGGGAATTCAAAGAGTCCTCACCCAGTACAGGAAAGGATTGCGAAGTGGCACGGGTCGCAATGTGGCTTTTGCACGCCTGGGATTGTTATGGTGGGTTTGCTATGTTTCAAGATGTTTCAGATTCTCGGGAAGAACCGGTAGCTAATGTGGGGTATTTTCTATTATTAAAAGAGTTTATATGCGCTATTGAGAAACAATCCTGATCCAACGAAGCATGGTGTTGAGGAAGCCTTTGACGGGAACCTATGCCGATGTACAGGCTACCGACCAATCTTGGATGCTGCACAGACATTCAGTAGCAGTGGGGGTTGTGGAAAGGCCAATGGAGTGAATGAGAGCGGCGGGTGTTGCATGCAAAAGGATGGGAAGCTACCCGCTGGGTGTTGCAGAAATAAGTCTGTCGAGGCTGGCGGGGAGGAGGCTCCAACCAAGAGATTCACTCCACCAGGGTTCATTGAGTTGAGGCCGGATCAGGAACTCATTTTCCCTCCATCTTTATTGAAGCATGAGTTCAAGGCTTTGGTATGTGGGAATAAGCGGAAGCGATGGCTGAGGCCGGTGACAATTGAGCAACTGGTCAGGATCAAGGAAGCCTTACCATCGGCAAAAATCATTGGTGGGAGTACGGAAACACAAATTGAGACTAAATTCAAGGCACTGAATTATGCTGATTCGGTATACGTTGGGGATATCCCGGAACTGAAGCAATACAGTCTGAAGGAGGATTATCTGGAGTTTGGTGCGAACATCACCTTGACAGACCTGGAGATGGTTGCGGAGATGGCGATTGAGCATTATGGTCCTACGAAGTCGCAGCCATTTGCCGCTATTTTGAAGCAGTTGAAGTACTTTGCTGGGCGGCAAATCAGGAATGTGGGAACGCCTGCCGGTAATCTTGCTACGGCGTCACCTATATCGGATCTGAACCCAGTATTTTTGGCTTCGAGGAGTACCTTGATCGCCCAAAGTGTCTCCGAGGGGGAGGTCGAGCTTCCGATGGAATTATTCTTCAAAGCATATCGAACTACAGCACTCGCTGCGGATGCGGTTCTTACGAAGATCAGGGTTCCCGTGGCGAAGGAGAAGGGGGAATTCTTTAGAGCATACAAACAAGCAAAGAGGAAGGATGATGATATTGCTATCGTCACCGCTTCCCTGCGTGTGGCTCTGGGTGAAGGCAATATGGTTGAATCTACTACCCTTGCATACGGTGGTATGGCTCCTATGACTGTTGGGGCAAAAGGGGCCATGGCATACCTTGAAGGGAAGGAATGGGGAGACCCAGAGGTGCTTGAGGGAGCAATGAATGCTCTCGAGAAGGACTTTAACCTTTCTTTTAGCGTTCCGGGTGGGATGGCGGTTTATAGAAAATCGCTTGCATTGGGATTCTTCTACCGATTCTGGCACGACACTATTGCTCAATTGAAGGGTGAGGTTGGGATTGATCAAGATGCTGTCACAGAAATTGAGCGAGCGCTGTCAACTGGTCAGAGGGACCAAGATCCAGCTGTTGCTTACGAGCAAAGTGTGTACGGGAAAGGTATTCCCCATGTGGCTGCAATGAAGCAAACTACTGGAGAAGCTATATACACGGATGATATTCCACTACAGCGGGGCGAGTTGTTTGGATGTATGGTGTTGTCTACCAAGGCACATGCAATGCTTCTGAAAGTGGACCCTTCGGCAGCCCTTGAACTTCCTGGTGTGGTGGAATATGTTGACCATCAGGACCTACCTTCTGCACAAGCGAACTGGTGGGGTAGTGTTAAGTGCGACGAAGTCTTTTTTGCTGTCGACGAGATATTCACAGCTGGCCAGCCGATTGGTATGATTGTTGCCGAGACAGCAGCTCAGGCTTCAGCTGCCGCCAGGGCTGTTAGGGTTGAGTATGAGGAGCTCCCCGCTATATTCTCTATGGAAGAGGCTATCGAGGCAGGGAGCTTCTTTGAACATTATAAATATATCCGCCGTGGGGTGGCGATTGATGAAGCATTGGCGAAAGCGGACCACGTGTTTACTGGAGTTGCTAGGATGGGAGGGCAGGAACACTTTTACCTAGAAACAAATGCAGCTATAGCCATTCCGAAGGAAGGTGGTGAGATGGAGGTTATTAGCAGTACACAGAACCCTACGGAAGTGCAGACTTACACTGCGCAGGTTCTTGGAGTTCCCGCAAACAGGGTTGTGGCGAAGGTGAAGCGATTGGGTGGTGGTTTTGGTGGGAAGGAGACACGGTCGGTGCAGCTTGCTGCGATTTGTGCAGTTGCGGCGAAGAAGGCGGGGAGGCCCGTCAGGTGCATGTTGAATAGAGATGAGGATATCTTGACTTCGGGCCAGAGACATCCCTTCTTGGGGAGGTGGAGTGTGGGGGTAAATAATGGTGGGAAGCTGGTGGCTTTGAAGGCGGAGGTGTTTTGTAATGGTGGCTGGTCACAAGATCTAAGTGTACGCTGCGCTTTACTCCTGGAATCTTAAGTCAAAACTAACAGATGTGATAGGGTGCTGTGTGTGAGCGATCGCTTTCGCACATTGATAACTGCTACAACATCCCGAATGTCGATGTTAGTGGGCGGGTCTGTAAAACTAATACGGTATCTAATACGGCGTTCAGAGGCTTTGGAGGTCCACAGGGGATGTTTATCTGTGAATCTTTCATGGAGGCAGTTGCCGATAAATTGAACATGCCAGTTGATAAGCTGAGGGTAAGTTGCAGTTTCCAATATAGTATGGTGGCTGACAACGTTTAGGAGCTAAACCTCTATAAAGCGGGTGATAAGACCCATTATAACCAGGAGCTAGTCGACTGGCATGTCCCAATCATGTACGATCAAGTTAAGAAAGAGATCGAGTTTGAGAAGAAACGGGAAGAGGTAGAAGCCTTCAATGCTTCTCACAAGTGGAAGAAGCGAGGTCTTTCAATTATCCCCACCAAATTCGGGATCAGTTTCACAGCTCTATTCTTGAACCAGGCAGGCGCTCTGGTACATGTCTACCATGATGGCTCTGTTCTTGTTGCCCACGGCGGAACAGAAATGGGCCAAGGCTTGCATACCAAGATGACCATGGTTGCAGCGGAGGCTCTCGGCGTTCCCATGGAAGACGTGTACATCTCTGAGACGGCGACAAATACCGTCGCTAATACTTCTGCCACAGCAGCCTCTGCTTCTAGCGACTTGAATGGCTATGCTATCTACAACGCCTGCGAGCAAATTAATGAGAGACTGAAGCCATATAAGGTGAAGTTGGGCCCATGTGCGACAATGAAGCAGCTAGCACATGCAGCGTACTTTGACCGTGTTAATCTGAGTGCCAACGGGTTCTATAAGACACCCGACATTGGGTATAGGTGGGGTGAGAATGAGGGACAGATGTTCTTCTACTACACCCAGGGTGTCTCGGCCGCTGAGGTTGAAATTGATACCTTGACTGGTGATTGGACTTGCTTGAGGGCAGATATCAAGATGGATATTGGGCGTTCAATCAACCCCGCCATCGACTACGGCCAAATTGAGGGTGCCTTTGTCCAAGGCCAAGGGCTCTTCACTACGGAAGAATCTCTCTGGTTGCGAAATAATGGACAGATATTTACCCGCGGCCCTGGGGCATATAAGATTCCAGGGTTTAGAGATATCCCACAAGTTTTTAACGTCAGTATGTTGAAGGGTGTAAAGTGGAAAAATTTGAGGACGATCCAGAAGTCTAAGGGGGTGGGTGAGCCACCTTTGTTTATGGCTAGTTCGATATTCTTTGCGATTAGGGATGCGCTGAAGAGTGCGAGGAGGGATTATGGGTGTGATGAGTGTTTGGAGTTGGTGAGTCCAGCAACACCGGAGAGGATAAGGCTGAGTTGTGCGGATCCGATTGTGAAGAGGGCAAATGTGGAGCCAAAGGAGGGGGAGAAGGCATGGTTTATTGAGATATAGAGGGAGTTGTGAGGATGGTATATTGGCACCTGGACTAAGCATGGGACTCAGTACTACACATGAACTGGAGGGCTGCAGCGTTTTTGTGCTTGTATTTGGAATTTTGTTATGATTATAGTATGGCTGTTCGATTATTTTACACAAATGTTGGATTGTTAGTACTCAGTCAGATGATTTATGGGACTGGAAGTTTGTTACAATATCATATTCATTTTGTTCAAGTGACTTACAATCGTGGTTCGTTAATTACCCTCAGCTCCACAATCTGCACGTGACTCATCCCACGCCAAGCCACAAACCCACCGACCATGCATCCTATCCATTGCCGAAACATCGATACCGCTCAACTCACCCAACCGATATATCTTTTCTTTTCGGGTATCAACAGCAGCAATGTCTGATGACGAGAGAGAGACCAAGCCGTTCAAGTTCGTAACTGCGGGGTTTGATGGTACGTCCTTTCATATCATATATTGCACCTGCCCGGAGGGAGGGCCGACGGTATTGGTGGGCTCTGGGAGGGAATTAGGCTATGTGCGATGGGGCAGTGGGCTGACTCTGTGTCTGTGTGTGTGGATAGCCCGTTTTCCAAACCAGAACCAGTATGTTTGCGCCCCCTGATTGAGTTGAGTTGATGGTTATCCTTTGCGATGCGATTGCGTGTGGGGCGACATATATGCAGCGGTGGTGGGGTGAGGGGAGACTCGGAGATTGTTGCGCCGTTGGTACCAGGGTGAGGGAGGGAGGGGAGTGGAGTGGAGTGGAGTGGAGTGATGTTTGGGT
>Ga0307514_10004487_pt1 | contig 12833 bp, 10 predicted proteins | sample 16_EM_MG_FD_203088 | JGI IMG/M metagenome (GOLD analysis project Ga0307514, IMG submission 203088) | Populus trichocarpa ectomycorrhiza microbial communities from riparian zone in the Pacific Northwest, United States - 16_EM | ecosystem: Host-associated > Plants > Roots > Unclassified | place...
TTTTCTCTAAATATATATTTATAATAATATAATATAATATAATAATACAATATCTAACGAACGAATTACCTACTAATATTAAACTAACAATTTTTTCTCTAAATATATATTTATAATAATATAATATAATATAATAATACCATATCTAACGAACGAATTACCTACTAATATTAAACTAACAATTTTTTCTCAATTTTGTACGTTACTTAAGATTTGCACGCTAAGCACAGATATGTATGCCTCCGCTGTAGGTATTAGCATGCAAGAAACCTCGATCCGGTGCCCGACACGCATGCACCCCTGGATCTAGGAAAAATGGAACTGAAAGTCTGTTTTGTTTCCCTGCAAACACAAGGAACCACCACGTACGAAGAAAAACATCGTTATTTATTTATTTATTTATTTTTATGCATTAAATTTAATACGGAATATAGAAGATGTATCTTCCAAATCTATGTGAAAAAAAAAAAAAACTTAGTATTGAATTGACGTGCAAATTCATATTTTCTTGCTATGGAATCCATCCATACAAGCGTAAAGAGTAAGGCAGTACCTTGACAATTTAGCGAGCATGACATCCCGGAAATGTCAAGGATTTACGAATTAATTCAAACAGGTCTGTCTGGTCCATAACCTAACCACCACTGGCTGCCGCCACGTTAACACCGCCTGTTTTTTCTTGAAACAGAGGACGGCATTCGTGTGAGAAATGATAACCATCACTTTCTGTTCAAAAAATGAAAGAAAAAGCTCTTCTTTCTCCATTTTCTCAGCCGTTTGAGATTATCACGACCGCTATTATATGTTCCTTTAATCCAATTGTTGAAGGGACATACAAGAAATATAGTATAGTTTTTCAACGACATCAAGTATAGTATATATTGAAAGTAATTTAATGTTTTTAAAGAATATTAGTTTTAAAATTTAGAAAGTTAAAAGATGCGTGGTCGCTTTTATGAAACCATGTTTGTTTTTGTGTTTTAAAAGTATTTTTGAAAAAAATTGAAATTTTTTTATTTGCTTTAAATTAATAATTTTTTGGTGTTTTTAGATCATTTTAATATACTGATATTAAAAATAATTTTTAAAAAATAAAAAAAAATAATTTTAATATATTTCGATAAAAAAAACTTTAAAAAACAACCATAGCCATCATCCCAAATATGTATTTTAATCATCAACCCCACTTCTCAGAATATATAATATAATATTTCAGAAATGATAAGTTACAAGCTAATTAATTAATCAATATCTTATATATAACAATATATAGTGTGATGCATTTTCCCCGGCTCCAAAATTAAGACGCACTTGCAGCCAAATGAACCCAAAAGATTCCAGCTAGCTATCTCTAGACACAGATCACCCACCATTTATGCAGCTTGAAAGAAACCGACTATTTATTTATTTACTAAATAGCTAGAACATGTCATTTTAAAGAAACTGCGAGGATCGATGCAAAGAAAACAAAACTGTCAATTATGTCATTGCTTAGAGAAGACGTGGAATATGACATTAATGGAGTCTACTTTGGAGCCCAGAAGAGCTGCAAAGTGGTAGGGCAGGCTTTGAATCCTCCTTCCCTTTCCCTTTCCACCACCCTTTTTTCCTGCCGGAAAGAGACATCAATGGAATTGAAAAGCAGCTCGAATTCAAGTCATGCACGGCTGCTATATCCATAATTGCTTATCACTAAAAGTCACACAACCTACGTACCATAAACATTAAAAAATGGTCAATACATACACAGACATATATCCATGAATAAGCACAAGTAAATATCTTCTGCAAAGCTTGCTTATCATGTTTAGAAAAGCAAAAGCCAGGCCGGCCGCCTATCCAGCAAGTTGCCTCTCTTTAAATTACATGTCTCTTTTATCATTCACTTTCATGCATGGATCGATAAGCATGGATTGACCCTCTTGATTTGATGAATCAAATGGAATCGCTGTGCGCGCAGTCTTCCCACGGCTGTGATTACAGCTGAGTATACATGTCACCTATGGCCATCAATCATGAATAATCACTTAATTAATCCTCCATCTTTATTAGTTTAATTAAAGATGATGTTTGTGCTGAGGTTAATTTAGTTACTGGCTAGACCTCATTATCTACCTACAGGGAAGAGGATTAGATATATGTCCTCGTCGAGCTCATATTATTCATGTGGGACAATGATGATAACATTGACAGGGAAGCTTACGACTTCTTGGACCTTTCAGGCAGCTTTCTGCTTGACGGCCATTTTCCCCCAACCTTTTTCTTGTCCTTTTGAAGCTTTTTGGTGCAGCAAGAAAGCAGACAGGCTCTATCTGTCAATAGGATCCCTTGTCCTTCTCAAAATTCACATGTTTTGAGTGGTAGACTACAGACTCATTTTATTTTTTCTATGAAAATATTTTTTTCTTCTTAATTCTTCTTTTCCATATATATATATATATAAAACTAATGGGCAATTAACATATCCAAAACATACAATCTTTAAAGCTGGAGTATTACAATACAACTTTTTTTTTTTTTGAGTGAAAATCATATGTTGTCCGTATCTTTATGGATGAACATCCAAATGTTCATTCATGGTCACAAATAAAATCCAAATAGATATTGTCATTCTCTAAACTTTATAATACAACTAAACAAGAAAAAACAAATATGAAATTAATGGAGTCTTTCAAATTGACAAAATATGTTACAAACATAAATAATATCTTAATCAAATAAAACTACATAATAGAATTGAGTCTCATATGCTTAACATGTCCCTTATAAGAAATAGGTGGTAAACATTCTATCAATGGATAAGTAAACTTCAATCTATGATGATGTGTTCAACAACTATTTTTTTTTCTTTCACATGTTCTTGAATAGCTAGATACTTAATGTCGATGTGTTTACTGCGACTTCCGTTTTGGCCAAAAACATTGCAAATTATCGCAATAAATCCTCAGTGGCTTGGAAATTATGTCAACAAAATAAAAATCAATCATATAGCTTGTGATGTCACTTCAAAATATAATACAAACTCTACTTTGGTGGTACAAGTAGCAACCAAAGATTGGTTTTCACTTCTCTAAGAAATAGACCCTCCAGCTAATAAAAAGACATATCCCGATGTCTATTTTCTCGAGTCAAAGAAGCCAGTGAAGTCAGAATTTGAATATCCAATCGCTTACAGATGATCTGATCATCTATATTTAAACTTGCATTCTTTGTTCTCTTGAATGTATCACATGACTTTCTATGTAGCCCTTTAATGGTCTAAACTTGGGTTACTTTAATATTTGTCTAACATATCAATTGCATATGCAATGTCAGGTCTTATACAAACTTGAGCATACATTAAACTTCCAACTTTGAAAGCTTATTAAATGTTCTTCATTTGCTCCATCTCCAAATTATTTCTTAAAAGCTCAATACAAGGCTCGAGTTGATGATGAGAGAGAAGCGTAAAAGACAACTGAGTTAGATATGAGGGAATACCAGAATAGAGCAAATCCCTTGAGAGACTGGGTCTCTATAATCTAGTATGAGTTGGAGTTCTGGGAAGAAGAGGTAGAGAGAATGAAAGCGCAATTTAAGGAGTGGTAGAACCATGTCGGCAATTTCAATGCACAACTAAATACAAAGATAGTTGAGCTCGATATAGAGATGAAATAACTTCAAAAGGCTAGAAACTAGATCTAATAGTTAGAGAAGACAATTCAGATGTTAGATAGGAATAACGAATCGTTAGCCACAAACAATAGTACATTACTTCAAGATAATACTTTGTTCAATATACATTTGCATTCATAAGCACTCATACATTCATTTTTAAATGACATGAATACATTCCAGGTTGAAATATAGGTACCCAACGAGCTCTCGTCCATAAAATCTATAACACACCACCCCAACAAAGAAATTTGAAAGATGAAGAGTGCGCTTACGGTGATACTCATTTCCAAGAAGAATTGGTCTGAAGGTTAGTATGGCTCACATCGCTAGCTTACTCGAGTAAGAGCTTAGAAATGCCTCTGATGAAGGCCTTTCCAATCAGTTCGTCATTTTTGTTCAAACTTAAGTAACAATTCAGCCCAAAAAAAGGATGAGCGAATAGGGTCAGGACCCCTAATATAAAGCAATATTTGTGCAGTTGACAGTATCGGCACCAACCTCTGCAGTTGTAGATGTATTTGTCAATGAATCTCACAAGACAAAATCATCTGAAGATACTGATCAGGATAAGATGGTAGCATTAGAAGCCAAAATAAGGGTTATTGAGGGAGGAGATTTGTATGATCTAGTATAAGCCACATAAATGTGTCTAGTCCTAAACACGGTTGTACTAAGAAGTTTCACATTCCCCAGTTCATCAAATACACTAGAACACAATGCTTTACTACCCGTCTCAAATCCTATTATAACTAAATAACAGAAGTAGTACACGATGAAAAACTGCTAATACATTTCTTTCAGGATAATTTGAGTGGGGTAGTGCTGAGCTGGTATATGAGACTAGACAACACAAAGATTCAAAGATTCAAAGATGGAAAGATCTGATGGACGCTCTCATTAAACAATATAAGTTCAACATGAATATTTCTCTTAATAGAACCAGCATGTCCCATCTAGAGAAGGGGATAAAGAAAACATAAAAGAGTATGCTAAAAAATAGAGAGATCTAACTGCACAAGTACATCATTCGCTTTTAGATAAATAAAAAATGGTTACCTTATTCGCAAATACGTTCAAGATGTTGTACTACAAGTACATGACGGGTAGTTCGACATAATAATTCACTAACACTGTAGCAATCATCGAGCATATAGAGAAAAAGGAGCGGCAGAATCTTCGCACCTATTGAGAAAAAAGGCTTCAGAAGGAAGAAGAAGGTGGCTACAGAAGGAAGAAGAAGGTGGCTACAGAAGCAAGAAAAATCAATTCCTAAACTACAACACCCCATCCCCTTCATCTTAAATTGTCAACATCAACTTTAACTCTCTATTTTTTGCTAGAAAATCTAAGCCTTAAAATAACCAAGTAAAAAGCTAAGATAAAAATTTGCCAAAGAAAAATTACCAAAGAGTCCAAAAACAGCTACCCCTGTTACCACGAACTTTAAACGAGATGTACCAAAGCTATTAAGTATTGGACATGTAGCTCCAGTATCACTCGCGCCTCTGCAGCCACTTTACCCCAGCTGAGACAAGCCATACCTCACCTATGAGTACCATGTTGGCGTTGCAGGACATAAGATTCATACTTGCAATGTCTTCAAAAAAAAGCACATGCAATTAATTAAAACTGGGTGAATATCATTTGAAGAAGCTCCAAACATGAGTACAAACCCTTACCCAATCATGCCTCGGATAGTGGGTCGGTAAATGCACTAGAAGTGGAATACCCAATGTGTTTAAAAGTATCGATGGATAAAGTTTATGAGATGATGGTAAAAGTTGGGTATAAAGAAGGTGATTATAAAAGACTAACAAGCATGAATTTTTATAAGTATCATGGTAAAAAAAGCCACATGATCAACCAATGCAAAGGCTTCCACAATAAAGTGATGCAAATGATGATTCAAGGAATTCTTTGAAATGAAAAAGGAATTAATAAAGAGGTGTCCATGGTAGATGAATCTAACAAAAATAAAAAAAAAGTGTGCCGAACGCAATTTACTATAGGCGGGTTGCCCAAATTGGTCTTGTCCAAACCTATAATGGCACATAAAGGAAACTACAGTGCCGTATCTCATAACTACGGGTACTCCTTCTAGAGCACGCAACCAACACCTATCTTTCAAGAGAAAATCAAAGGCTTAACTTGTAGTGGAAGATACTTCATCTTAGAAGAACTTGAGAAACAAAGAGAGGTTAAGGGAAAATAAGTGGTCGACCTGACTAAGGAAATGAATAAACCCGTTATCGAGAAGAGACCAATGAGTTTTTAAAGCTGATGAAACATAATGAATATAGTGTTATTGAGCAACTTAAGAAAACTCCTGCCAGAAATATCATTATTGTCATTGATTTTAAGCTCTAGGCCACTAAGGAAGGCCCCACAAAAGGTGTTAAATGAGGTTTACATGACTCAAGATATTAACCAAGAAATCATGAAGTATCTAGTGAGAAAATCCAAGCCTCAAATTATTTGTACTTCACCAAAGATGAATCAGGTCTTGACGGTACTAGGCATAACAAGCCACTGTACATTACAAATAATGTAAAGACGTCCTGATTGGAAACGTAATGGTTGACAACAGTACTATACTAAATATGCTACCAAGATACATGTTGAAAGAAATGCATGTCGATGAGTCGCACATGAAACCCAATATTATGATGGCAAGAGCATATGATGCTCGCCGAGGAAAATAAATGGGACCTTGAAGGTGGAATTGTACGTGGGGCCATAAATGTTCATGGTTACATTGTAGGTGATGGACATTCATCCATTTTACAACATATTGTTGGGAAGACCATGAATCCATGCGGCTGGAGCAGTAACTTCCTCACTACACCAATGCTTGAAATGTATTATAAATGGAATGCTGATAACTGTCAAGGCTAAAAAGACAGTTTCTATGATAAAAAAATATGGTTGTACCGTTTATCAAGGTGGAAGATTTTAAAGATGGGAACATTCACGCTTTTAAAATCATGAATGTTGGATGAGTTCTTGAAGGTACGGTATTCAGAAGGCTGGAAATTTTAGAAGCTCTAAGAATAGTTGCTAATTGCTTTTTAAAGAATGAGATTCCTATATAATATAACCCAAAAACTAGGAATCCAAAACTGATCAATATGATGAAATTGAAATGTGCAGACTAGAGATTTGATCTTGGATATAAGCCCAAGAAAGATGACTACAAGTGGGCCGCCAAAATCAAAAGGAAAGCAAGAATGACAAAGATTAAAGGACGAGAACTAGAAGAGGAGGAACTCGTTTTCCCACCACTCCGAATGATCTTTCTAAGGTCTATAGAGGTGATTGGATTCGGCATGACAGATGTTCATATCAGTACTTTGGTGTGTCAAGATAAGAAACAAATTGGAGAGGTGAAGGTTGAAATAAAAGACAAAAAATCCTGAGGAAGATGGATGATCATGTCTATAAGAAGTGTTTTTACTTACCATGTTATTTTGACATGTTGTAGTCTTGATGGTAATTTGGCTCATAATGCCACAAGACCTTCTCTATTAAATGAGGCTTTTTTTTTATGAGATCATGCATTTTCTTGTTTTCATGATGAGTTTTCATTTTCTTTGCAAATAACATGCTTACATGAGAATACTTTACACGTTTAGAAATCCTGAAAGTTCCATCAATTCACAAACCCATTGCACTAAGAATAATTAGCCAAACTTTGATAATATTATTGCAATAGATGATGAAGATTGGGAAGAAGAGGATATGAAAGAGTTTACTAGGTTGGTGGAAAAGTCCGAAAAAATCTGAAAACTCGCTAGTGAAGAGCTATAAATTATAAATTTGGGAACTGAGCAAGAAAAGAAAGAATTGAAGATTGACATTCTTATTACAGCTGAGGAAAGAGATATGATAGTCTCTTTGCTACATTAGTATGCATATGTTTTTGCTTGGACTTATATGGATATGCCTGGTTTGGACACTAACATAGTGGAATATAGGATTCTTTTTGTAGAAGGTAGTAAGCTAGATAAACAGAAGACCAGATGAATGCACTCAGTTATGCTATTTAAAGTAAAGATAGAGATACAAAAACAATGGGATGCAAGATTTTTGGATATGGTCCATTACCCTCAATGTGTAGCTAATGTGGTTGTAGTTCCCAAAAAGGATGGCAAGATCCGGCTATGTGTGGATTATAGAGACTTGAACAAAGCAAGCTCGAAGAATGACTTTCCTCTACGCAGAAGAAGACAAAGAGAAAACCACTTTTGTCACGCCATGGGGAACCTTTTGTTATAAAGTGATGCCATTCGGATTAAAGATTATCGGTGCCACGTATCAAATAGCAATAGTCACTTTCTTCCATGATATGATGCATCGAGAAGTGGAAGTCTACGTAGATGATATACTTATCAAATCAAATAAAGAAGAAGATCATGTGCAAGTATTGAGAAAATTATTTGAGAGGCTGCAAAAATACCAATTAAGATTGAATCCTGTAAAATGCTCGTTCAGGGTAAGAGTTGGACTATTGGGTTTTCTAGTAAATAGTCAAGGAATAAAAGTTGATCTGGATAAAGCAAAGGTTATCTAGGTTATATTGATGCCTAAAATAGAGAAAGAAGTAAGAAGTTTCCTTAGACATTTGAACTACATAGCTCGATTCATATCTCAGCTAATAATAATGTGCGAGCTAATTTTCCTTTTGCTTAGAAAGAAAAATCATGGGGTATGGAACAATGATTGCCAAGAAGCCTTCGACATGATAAAAAGGTATTTGCAAAATCTACCATTGATAGCTACATTAGGAAGACCTTTTATCCTATATTTGATAGTGACAAAAATAGCCATGGGATGCGTGTTGGGTTTGCATGATGAGTCAAGGAGGAAAGAACAAGCTATCTACTATTTAAATAAAAAGTTCAATGACCGTGAACCCTGATATACAACAATCGAAAGGTTATGTTGTGCCTTGGTGTGGAGCATAAAAAGTCTTAGGCAGTATATGCTATAATACATAACCTGGTTGATCTTAAAATTGGATCCTCTCAAGTATATTTATGAAAAGCTTTACTTGTCGAGTATAATAACAAGGTGGCAAGTGTTGTTGACATAATATGACATTTTTTTTTTTATAATAGGGAAGGTTGTAAAAGAGAGTGCAATTGCTAATCATCTTACAGGTCATGCTGTGAAAGATTACTAGCCATTGAGTTTTGACCTTCCTGATGAGGATGTGCTAATAGTTGAAGATAATAATGAGATGAATGACTGGTGGACCTTGTACTTTGATAGGGCATTGAATGTATCAGGAAATAGGGCTGAAGTAGTTGTAATTTTCTTAGAAAAGAAGCAATACCTTATTTCAGTAAGGTTGCAATTTAGATGCACCAATAGCACGATCGAGTAAGAAGGCTGCATTATCAGTCTGAAAGTTTCTTTAGAACTTAGAGTTGGAAAGCTTGAGGTCTATGGGGATTCCCTAATCATCTGCCAAGTAGAAGGGGAGTGGCAAACCAAGTATGAAAAGTTGAAGCCATATCGAAATTATCTCTTGAAATTAGCTGGCAAATTCAAAGAAATAAAATTCACTCATATAAGCAGAGATAAGAATCAACTTATGGGGAAACTATGGACTACAATGTGCTTTTATCATTCTCTCCTTATCATTAAGATAATGATACTTATCCGTTTTTAAATTTGATTCTTTATCAAATTCAAATTTTAAAAAAAGAGAATGAGTTTGATTGGAACTTTGTTTCTCATATGCAATAAGACTTTTGCACTATAAATACAAATCCTAGTGCATGTGCACAAGGGGGGAGACATTACAAGAAAATAGAGGGAGTCCACTACAAGAAACCCTAAAAGAGACATTACGAAAAGGACTGGGGGAAGATATTACAAAAAAAAACCTAGAAGAAAACTATGAAAATAAAAAAAGAGGAGAACAAAAACCTATTTTCTTCCTACAGTGCCGCTACCCTCCTGCATAATTCATTGTTTTTTTTTTGTTTGAAATCACCATAATCGGCGCGCATTAGACTTCCTACCCACAAGCTAGACTTCCCCCATAAGTTACAACTCCTTTTCATCGGGAGGAAACAAATAAAGTCCAGAGCCCACTTTTCTCTTCCCCAGTCATCAGCCAATAACAGAGAAAAAAACAGGGACTAAGCCACCCTATCCACATAAAAAGAAGAAAGAAACGTGTTGTTTCACCTTCTTCTTCCTGCCGTTTCCCCCCCACAAACCGTGCTCGAGACAACATCCCTTCTCAATAGTAGCAATAAAGCTTGGTTATTTCCAGTCACGACAACAGTAGAGTCTTCATCATCCCGACCGAAATCAGGAGCTCCCTTACTGTCACAACGCCATCAACGACTCCAGCAACCGGGAGCAAACACAAGCTAGCAGCAATGACATGACCAAAAGATTGATATCTTCTCCCAAGTGTAGAAGTGTCGAAGTAATAAATAACCCGGCAAGACCGGGATCGAACCACAGGGAGGTTAACTATATAATAATAATAATAATAATAATAATAATAAGTTGAAGAGAGCTTTGAGATGTGATATTGATATAAGGATTAAACAATGATAAAAACAATTATCAAGGTTAGAGGATCCACTAATGGTATTTCAAACAAGTACAGTATAAACACTTATTACTCAACTGGAAGCCACACACAAAGGAGGTTCCAATTGGATTATAAATTGTTAACATAATTACATTAGTTATCTTATTCGAATAATGCTAATACTTGTAAATGTTGTCAGGTATTCATGATTATAACTTATGTTAACAACAAATCAAGTTCTTTTCATAACACAAGTGTCGGTTATACCATACGGTTTGGGCTATGAAAGTGCAAAGTATTTGTTGTACCAAGGTTATACAACATAAATCTAGATTAACCATTTAACAAGCAAAGTATTAAGAGTGAACAAGAAAACAAATACAAAACATGTTAGTATCAAACATTAAAATCCATGTTGAGTTTATACTATACTTATTCTTACACCATTAGTGTTGCGATGTCGTGGTCGCACAAATTAATTACCCTAGCTTAAAACACAACACACAAGATAGTATAGAGCAAGTAAGGGGTCGATCCCATAAGAAAGATTTAGTTCAGATTTTTATGCTATATGTTATGCAATTGGGGGGTTTTGATTTATGATGATCTAAACTATGGAAGAACTTAAACTATCTAACAAAATCAATTGAAACCGAAATTTATCAAGAAAACAAACATTGGTCGTAAGAACACATCCACCAACGAAAATTAGAACCGATCCTTGAAACGAAACTTCAATTTATATTCTAAATTTTTTATCTTTTCTTAACATTGGTTAATTAACAGATCCGCCGTATAACTAACCCTAACCAACAAACAATAAAAATGTCCACATTAATGATTTAGTTCGATGGCAACCCTATGAACTAGATAAATTGATTGATCTCTTGACAACCAAACTGTCTGCAGCTTGTGTTCCTTTGTTTAAGTGTTCTCTCTAAGTTTAATAACGTAGTTCCGCCATAATTATCAAGCTTAGTTGTTTCACAAGTTCATATATCATAACTCCAGTTTTGATATCAAACTTAGCAATAGATTGTTCACAATAATAACTTAGAGTCCGCTCTAGCAATTATCAACAATAATAATAGAAAATATGCATAGGAAAACAATCATACTCATTCATAATATAAACTGAAAATAAAAGGAAGAATAAATTTCATGGTTCTTGAAATTCGAAGGTTTGTTGTGTCCTTGCAACCAAGAAAACGAGCTTAGTCTTGCATATCTATGGAACAACTACTCTTAAAGATAGAAGAAAGCATTATTTCTGGTTTTTAGAGAGGAAAGTTTGTGTTTCTTCACTTCTGGCTTCTGCCCTCTTTTTCTTCTCTCTTTCTTTTTATATGCTAAGAAACCCTAGTCTCTATTTTACAAAATAGTCCTCCCTTAAGTTGACAGTTTTAATTTTAAGTACTTCAATAACTATTTTCCTAAAAAGGAGAAATAGTCTTGCATTAAATCTTCAAGCTTTGACTTAGAGGAGCAAAATTGGTGAAATAAAAACTTGGACGCCGGTTTAGATGCTTCGAAACATAATTTGGACATGTTCCTTCACGAAACCTGTTTGCTGGCAGAATTCAGCTGTCATCTTTGAAAGTTAATGTCTCCCTCATATGACATCGTTTTTAGCTGAAAGTTGGAGCGTTTATAGATCTTTAAGTCAGAAATCTAAAACAATTGAGTTTGCATCAATTGGACTTCTGTAGCTCCAGATATTGAATTTTGAATGGACAAAGGTTAACATTGGCAGAATGCGAGATTTGACTTTGAAGGATGTGATTTCCATGATCTTTCTCTTTTTATTTTTCTTGCATTAAATTTCCAGAAAGGTATGGATGTTTTCTTTTTAGTGCCACTGGAATCACTTCATTTTGACCTCTAAAACTCACGCTCTGCACAAAACATCGATTAAACGTCAAATATGTCAATTACCTCCAATTTACTCCTTTTTGCATTTTTCATCCAAAAGTGCCTTCAAAACATAAAATAAGGAATATCAATGCATTTTATATATATAACATAGGCTAAACACTAGTTAAATGTGGGTGAAACTATCGAATAATATGGTTGCATCAATTAGTGTAACCTTTTCACCTTGACATAATAAACTTAGCTAAACATAATGAAGAAGAGAAACATAAATAAACAAGATAAGAACATAAATAAGATATAAGTTAACTAAGTAAAGGAAACGAAATGAAAAGCATAAAAAAGATATTAATATAAACAAAACTTCAGCATTACAAACACATAAAGAGAGAGAGAGCAAGAACATGATCTTGATCTGAAAACCAAGATGCCTAAATGCATGGCAAATGCCTTCTTTTGTAGGCCAAAATTTGGAACTATTGATTTGATGACTAATTGTTGAGTGGGTGGCCACATCTTGACTTGGTGACAATCTTTATCTTCTTGTCTGAACAAAACATCATTGATAACGTCAGAATTTGAACAAATTTTTATCGTGAAAGTTCTAGGAAATTGTCTCCGCTTTCCAACAAAAAAAAGAATCGGTGCATTTGGACTTCTAGAACTCGAGATATGGGCTGAACACTGAACAGTGTCTGAGCTGCATGACAGATTTCGACTTCTCCATTGTTGCTAAGATTTAGACTTC
>Ga0307514_10004488_pt1 | contig 12833 bp, 16 predicted proteins | sample 16_EM_MG_FD_203088 | JGI IMG/M metagenome (GOLD analysis project Ga0307514, IMG submission 203088) | Populus trichocarpa ectomycorrhiza microbial communities from riparian zone in the Pacific Northwest, United States - 16_EM | ecosystem: Host-associated > Plants > Roots > Unclassified | place...
CATCGACCACCGACACCTCAATAGAAACCTCAATCGCACAATAACAGTACACCCATATCCTCCTTGCTCTGGGGTGAGCCAAACCTTAATCGATTGTGGCGGGTGGAGCACTCGGCAAGCCGATAAAGCCGACGACATCAACACCGACGACATCAACAACAGCCACCGTCTACTCACACAGCTTCAACTGGAACCTTCAACTCCATCTAGTCGGTCTTGCTCTCTACTATTCTCCTTCTCTGACACTTGCGCTACGTCTGCGTCTACGCCTACTCACACACCTTTTATAGCAACAACATAACCAAAACAAAAAATGTCCACCCACATCTTACTCCCCGCCCGCAAATCCGAGCCTACCTCGCCCACCCAAATCTACCCCATCCCCGCCAACCATGTCGGTGCCCCGTCCCTGTTCCAACTCGCCACAAAGCTCCTCATTAAACGAGTCCTCGGTAGGTCCTCTGGCTCCTTCTGCTTTACTTCCATTTACTTCCATTTACTTCCATTTACTAATAATTCTTGTATAGAAATCGACGGCGTCGGATCACTCCTCTTCTCGCACGTCGAGCCCATTCTCCGCAATGTCAAACACGCAGCTCAGCTCCGCCTCATCGAGCAAAACTCTCCACAAGTCGCCGGGAAGCTCCCCGAGCTCTGGAAGTCGTTTATTGCTCGGGACTTTGGCGCCGATCCTGAGAAATTTGTCCCAGAGAACCCAAAGAATTGGCATAAGATTTACGCCGTACATTCCTCCCTCCTCCCCCCCGCTTCTACCCCCTACATATATATATACTATAGGAATTAACTAAATTCTTGGGTAATTCACAGAAACACGGTCGCGAGTTCGATGACGCAACATCCTCCGCCGCCAACAAGCTCAAAGACCAACTCTCCGCTCTCTCCGCCCAAAAAGCCAGACTGCGCCCCACGGAGCTTACCGGCTCTGCTGCAGCCCGTCTCGCGCCTAAACCCTCATCCTGGGGCTCTGGTTGGGGCCGCGGTGGTGGTGGAGGTGGTTGGGGAGCCTCCGGAGATGGCTGGAATACAGCTCACGGGTCTAGGACAAAAGACGTAATGAGAAAGATAAAACGTGAGGTGGGGAATAAAAAGAGGAAGTTGACTACGCCTACGCATGAGTTGAATGCGAGGAGGGGAGGGGGGTGGAAGGGGGGAAAGGGGGGGTTGAATAGGGAGATGGTGGAGAAGCTGAAGAGGGATGCGGCTGCGTCGGCGTGTGGCGGGACGTTGGCGGAGGAAAGGGAGAGAGTGGATACGGAGGGAGAGAGGGAAACCAGGTTTAAGATTGAGACTACGAGAAGGTTGGGTGAGCGGAGGATTGGTGGCCCGGGCATCAATCCTATGGGGCCGATGGGGGTGGTGAAGAGGCCGAGTGCACCAGTTATTTCAAGGAATCCGGTTGCATTGCCATCTAGAGCTCCGGCGAAGAAACCTGAGAAAATAATGGGGCCACCGGAGCTGTCGCAGTTGACGAGGAAATGGACTAATCCAGTTACAGCAGGAGCACCATCTGCAGCAGGGTCCTCCAGGCCTTCAATAAATTCAGGTGCAACGACAAGTCGTACACCAACGTCCCTCCCATCAACAGCCCAACCTCAAGGCATTCGCAAACAGCAAGCATCTTCCCCATCAACTACCCGAACAAATATCTCCCAAACACCCTCATCCGCCTTCCTAACTAACCTTAGAAAACTCGCCAACCCTGCAGGATCATCCTCACCCTCTTCCTCCTCACAACCTAAACCAAGAGACTTTATACTCGACTCTCACCCCAATACCACCACAAACACAAACACAACTGACAGGGATTATGCCAGCTTGACTGAGGGCCGCAACCATTGGCCGGGAATGCCTCAGCCACAGAAGAAATTGATTCCGATAGTTAGGCAAAAAAAGGAGCCGTCTTTATTTGTTGTGAAGAAGCCTACGAGGCCTGGGGCGGGGGTTGGGGCGGGAGCGGTGGGTAGGGGATCGGGCGTTGGGGCAGAGTAAGGGTGGGTAGGGGTGGGGCAAAATGCGGGAGGTAGATGGATGTGAGAGGGAAGAAGAAGCGTAGAGTTTAAACTAGGAATGGAGGGGAGCGGGAGGAAAAGGAGGAAATACCATGGCAGAGTTGATTTCTTTTGTGGAAGGAGTACTAATTGAGAGTCAATATTTATCTAAACTACGACCCCGACTGCGATATGGATATATATAGATTGGGTTGAGCCGCCTCATGTCGTGTCCTATTTTTTTCTGCTCTGTTCGACTCCACATTTTTTTTTCCTCCCCTTTTTGCACATATTTACTCGACTGTGTTATACTTACCGCCTCGGACTATTTAGAACCCGCTTGTATATTGTCAAAAACTACATCCACCTGTTTCTGCAGCCTGGCACTCGAGCAGGTGGGTACTCACGCCCTAACCCGCTCGAGCGCATGGGAAGCATGTTTGGAAGGATGATTTTTCTTTTCTGGAGTTTCTGGATCTGGTGGGGGGTTGATTTGGTTTTTTGTTTTTGCTTTTGTTTGGGATGGGTTTGCGGTTTGGATTTGAGATTTGAGGGCTAGGTTTGGGGAAATATTATCCTTATGATTCTTTACTAGGTGATTGGGTGGCCGTAGCTACACTGAGATCAAATTATAGTGTAAACAGTGTGTAGGATATAAAGTGCATTGGGATAAGGTAAGTATAGATGAGTGTGGTGGGATAAAAAGCAAAGGCAAAAAAGCATTCCAACGTACAGCACCCATCACGGGGATCGAACCCGCAGCCTTCGCCTTAGGAGGGCGACGCGCTACCATTGCGCCAAACGGGCTAGTTGATGTGCATGTGTATGTTGACATTGTGAGTATACCTAGGTGTGAGTAGCCTCAGTCCTTCTTGCTTGCTTCAGTGCTACTAATATTTCTTTTATACAAGAGACTATTTTACACTATTCCCCTCGGGTGAAGAAGGCCTGGAAGAAACGACCTGTTTGCTCGAGTGTCTGAAAGGGGGCAAAGCGAGAATCAGGGTAACTGGAGACATACTCTATGCCTAGTCTGGTTAGCGCCTCTATACCCTTCCGAATAATAATAACATTCATTTGGATTTCTCTACAGCTATCACATGGTAGAAAAACCTTCATCTGCTGATTATACTATTGGCTTGGGTGGAGATATACCTCTTATTGCAAATAAATACAAGGGATCCAAAGGCTTGGGAATGTACTTATATACATGTAGAGTAGGTACACATGTATTGCGGGTGAGGGGTGAGTTTACCTTGCCGGTTGCAGCAAAATGTGCATTGTGGGTTGCCTTAATATATAGGAGCCGGTACTATAGCTACCTGTAGATCATTATGGGTATTGAGCGAAATAATAACCATAATAGTGGACTTGTCTATCCCTATTGATACAATATCTAATCTTGCCACAGAAGATATGCCACAGTCAGCATGTACCGTATGATGTTTGCAAGGTGTGTATGCATGTGAGGGTTTTAATTTCCGGCAGTAACTGCCGCTTATGCCAAGCTCGTTTAGAAGGTGACACATTTATGCGCCAGCAGGTTACGGCTTCTGGATATCAGGATGTTTTATAGATCCCAGTTACTCCGTACCAAGTGGGAATATCTCTAGGATCTACACATGTCCCGTGTACTCTCCATTATGAATTGTTTTGTTTTTGGGCGAAACTCGCCGCTACCGATTTGGACGTACCAGTATCAAATTTTGCATCATGGCACATGGCCCTGTGCCTACATACTACATACCGGGAACTGCACCCGTCGATTAAATGTACTTGGTACACCCATCATACATATCTTGAGCCCCTTGCAAATATCGAATGTACCGGGTAAATGACGAAGGATAGATTTCCGAGAAAGCATATTCGCACCCCGGAGGATTGACATTGCGTAATCATTCACGAAACAATCATTTGGGCCCTTGCCAGGAGTGTTATTTGTGCAAATTCTCGTATTGCTCCATCGTCATAGTGTTTCAGGAACGCTAGCTGCTCCGAGTAACTGCACGGAAAACAGTTCCTGTTCCTGAGCACATAAAATGTACATTCCCATAGCCAATTATATAGGTGGACTTCATCCCTTCACTCAAAGACATTTTCTTGCAATATCCCACGTGTTCAACACTACCTAGTGTGCATAGTTTAGTATCTGCTCTCGTTGGGACTTTCCCTGCCAATACGTTCTATGTTGCTATTGGGAGATTAAGTGATCTACAGTGGGGTATCTTATTCTAGAAGCACATTGATGCCTGGTGCTGGTGCTGACGATCAGATGGTTGATCAGACCCGAGTACACCCGATTGGTAATGTGGTACGACTAATTGTGGGGGTCATTCTCGGTGAAGATAAATATATAGGTGCGCCCCACCCGCTCTAGCTATAGGGTGTGAATTTCACTATTCGAATGAAGACCAATCTCGAAGGCCGTCTACCACCAATTCCTCACAATTGTATTTGCTTTCCAGTCCCCTCCCTGCCGATCATCTACCCCGCACACAGATCTACATGTCTCCCCGAGAACCAGCGTCGACCCCAACCCTCCGCCTAAAAACAGCCCAATGTATGCGGATACCTCACAGTCTGGGAAATACCCCGGTTACAATATCACCGGCGAAAGATGTAGACATACTAGATGCCTTCAAGACTCCATATTGTGGCTGGCATTGGGTCTACGAACCACGAAAAAATCTTGATACACTTACTACGACCAGTGGAGGACACACTCCCAATGGCTCCAACTATACATATTCATCGGAGGCATCTCGGAAATAACTACTTCACCAATACCATGTCTCAATTTGGGGGGCGGCGATTGTTGGATGGGCTTGTCGAATATACCAACTGCCTTAGAACTGGCGCTGTGCAGATGCATGTTTGCATTGTTGATTTTGTTTGAATTTATTATGGATTTTGCGAGCAACCTTTTTTACTTAGATTTTTTTAGTGATTAATTCTTCTCTTGTACTACTATTTTCCTGTGTTTCTTTTACACCTGTGTACGACATGTTTTGTTTTCGCCTCAGCCTTGGTATTTCTAGTGGACCTCAATTTGGTTTAAGGTGGCTTACAACAATAGGATGCCAAAATCGGCGCGCACATAGGGATACGGTCTTGGGTCGTGATACTCATTTACCATGTACTCGATACACATACATCGACCGATTTATTCCCTATTTCCTTGTACTGTATTTACCGAAACGGCATGAGTCATCTCTATGGTGGAGAGTGACTAATCACACTAAGTACTCCATAGTAGAGTATATATGCAATGCCCCGCACTATGACCAGACAGTACAGTACCTGATTTAGTCTAGTCAGGGTGCCAATTCAAGTTATTAATCGACGGTATGGGGTGGAAATGTACTTACTTGTCTAACTTAATTATGTATAAGAAAATGAAGCTTGAGGAAATTATAAGAAGTCGATAATACATATATGACTTCTCGTACATGACAATACTCAAACTCTAATAGTATTCCCAATGCAGCAAGGGAGGGTATACACATGGTATCTGAGTTTTGACGTAGGTACGCCATACTCAGTATGCATTCACCCTACATTCTCCGCGATACCTGGCACATTGTGGTAAACTTGCACGCCCGTGAGGTCAAGGAGGGTGTGTGGGTTTGATAGCTATAATTATAATCTCCTTGGATTGGCAAGAATATCGATACCCCCCCAGAAGGTAAGGCGTATATCTGCACTCATGAGGAGTCTTAAGCTTACATGCCGTCTAGGAATCCGCAGCATCGATAGTCGGCGGGGGGTAGCAGTGTCTATGTCTATCTATGTGTAGCATTGTTATAGAACCTTTCTTTTTTTTTGAAAATCTACGTGAGCTCGAGAGTGTTGCCAAGCAGAGAAAAAGTCACCTGACACGTCGCTGAAGCTGCGCGGGATCACCTGACAGAAACCTTTTCAGCAGGGCCCTGTTGCCCCCGCCTTTCCTAATAATAATGCTCTTCCACACACTAATATCCAACCCCTCCCACTCAGCATGTAAAAGACTGTGGTCGGCCTCCTACCCACCCATTGATATAATGCCTTTAAAATGCACGAAAGATTCTTGAGGTCTGATGACTGAGCTAGCCAGGGAATTGATTGGAATTGATGTTAACCGGGGGTTTTGCGCATTGAGAACTGTAGGCGAGAGTAGCCAAGGACAGCTGCACAGGTGCGGGCGTGATCTCGAGTCCGAGTCTGATACTAGGAACATAATTCCAGCTCCCTGCTGCTCCATCTCATATAAAGACAAAAAAAAGCTCCTTGCTACTCCTGTCGCCATGCCAGAGTCTTGGCAAAATGTACCCGACTGTATAATAGTACGGAATCACTTTGAAGCTACCAAAGACGACGTTGGCAAGCGGTATTAGGCGGTATGTACTGATATATAATTGCCGTATGTACGAATGTAGCGGGTATTTTGTATCAAACGCAGTTCCGGTCCCTATGATGGTTTTATTGGGGGACGTCTTTGTCCGGCACCCCTCATCGAGGTACCCCCTGAGCAATTCCCTTGCTCTCCTAGCCAATTACAGACCGAAGATCGGCATTACCGTATGGGAATTCAAAGTAGTAACAAGGGTCAAGAGTGGGTAATAAATATCAGGCGCATGGTGGATGGACATGGTGGATGCGCATGGTGGATGCACATGATTGCAAACCTGAACACTAGCTCGCCGCCCTCTGTCTACAATGTACGTAGCTATCGCATCGGGTCAGGGCACACAGATGTGGTTTTTATAAACAGGAACACTGGGACAAAATTTTAACAAGATCAGGTAGATGGGTGCGAGTATACATAACTTCCCATTGTAATATATGTATACTTATGCTATACGGAGTACCCCCCACCTACTTAGCTCCGCTCATGGGAGTATCGCTCAACGGAATGAGTATCATGACCTTTTGGCAATATTACATGGCCATACCCTTGATCGGGTCAGCTTGCGCAGTGCTTTTTTGAGTGAAAATTGCGATATACAATACGTCAAACTTTATCCACGGTCATTTGTATCATACATATATACACTTACACAGTATAGTTACCAACCCAATCATGATGGCGACAGCTGGTGGTGGTGACTTTGCACACGTACTACATTAGAGACTACTAGGACTTTGGGTGAGCGGAGGGTCAACAAATGCTGGTATACCCTACGAGATTGTAGGCTCCAGCTGTGGAACTGTACTTGCCAAATGAGAGTATATACATACGCCACCCATAATGAGAGTTGAATCCGAGTCACCCCCAGCAGTACAGGTAAGTCCAATTTGGAACCAAGTTGCCAGGGCCCGATGGTCAACAACAATTTCATGCGATGCATGTCATTGCACTGAATCCAGCCTTACTGTTTTGGTACCATCGCTGACAGAAACGCCCAGATTTGGTTAGAGGGATGCCTCAGCCACATGCATGAAATCCCACTAAGCCATAAACAGCTAGCTAGAAAATCGATTCTGATGAATTGATACAGCGTTGAATGTTATATATGCTACCTTACTTGTAGGAGAGTTGAAGTTTTCAGGCTTCACAAAAGACCCCTTTCCCTGGTGTGATCCTCAAATTCAAGCAAACCAACAGATCCTGGGCAGTCAGCATATTTTGATATCACGAAATGTTGACTTCGAGAGGAGGACACGTGATTTAACATATCTCGAATACAGGATGTCATGGTATGGGCACAGAATTTTTCACTCCCTCCTGGAGTAGAGGCAGTTCTATGGGATGTAGAATGATGCAGGTGTGGGTTGGGGGGGGGCGCGGACCGGGGTTGTGGGGTAGGTTGCAATTAACATAGGAATTGCTGAGGTGCACGCCGATTGGTCGCAGTCAGCACCCACGCAAAACCCGACTATATAAAACCCACGGGATTCCCACCCCACCCCGTTGCCTCCTTCTTCTCTTTCCTCCCTCCTTCCCTGTCACCCCACACTTCCACCTAACTCCCGAGGACCCCAGCTCGGACTTCTCGACCGTTTCCAGGGAGCTGGGAATTTGATATCTTATCATTACATGATATTTATCAATACTTCCCAGAACCCCTACCATTGATCTCGGACTATTCCCTCTTACATACATTGATATTTCTGAGAATATACCCCCCCTTTCCCCAACTATATCCCCAACTATATTCATGTGGTAGCTTGTGCCTACTTCTCATTTCTGCGGCTGGGGCACCTTCCTGCCCGACTTTGGTGCACTCAGAATTTCCTTACTGCTAAACACCAAGAGTCCTGTTCTAGACCTTGCCGCCAACGCAGGTCCCTCCATCTATCACGGTACCTGCAATAGCCATCTCCCTGGTTAGTAGCAAGAAGAGGATCAATGGAATCCCTGTCAGAGAAGGACCTTTTTGTGAAAGAGGGCTATCACTACCGAGAATATGAGGTTAGATCGACGAGGCTTCTAGTCCCTATAATGGGCCCGGAGGCATCTCCACCACCCTCCCCAGTTTCCCCCCCTGATCCCCTTGAGCGGAGCCACCCATGCCGTTTGTGTCCTTTGAAGCAGCCCGCACCAGCCTCGGTGCCACCCATCAGATGTGACAAGTACCCACCTCGAGCTTATGTCCCTTGCCGCCATCCAGTTGACTGCCACCCTAGAGCTTATCTCTCAAACTTGTCCGGGCAGTCATGTCATACAAGAACTACGGTGTCCTCATACTCTCCAGATAAACCACTAGAGTATGCATCCGAAGCTTATCCAGGAACTCACCCTGTCATGTCACCCGTCCCTGGCTATGTTACCTCACATCAATATAAGGACTTCGTGCTATACCCAGGGTATGGTTACCATGGTGGACAGCATTGCCCTCCCCGCCCGGCTCCAGACCGTGATATGGGCGACCGTCAACCCCCTCGGGCTCCATACATCGGTAGGCTGGCTACTCCAGAAATCGGCGAGGAACCCGATAGGTTTGCGTGGGAATTCGAGCATAAGTATGTAGGGTATGAGGAAGGGGAGGAGGGGGGATGGCTCCTACCCGTGAGGGAGGGAATGTTTCCAGATTTATAGGCACATATTATCACGTTAGTTGTAATCTGCGAAATGGAATGGTCTGGGGTTTTGTAAGCATATGGGTGGGCGAGGTTTCATAATACTTTCCTAGTCGTCACAAAATTTCGAGGGTGGGCTCATGGAGGGTGGACTCATCAGGGGCAGAGGTGGTACCGGTATTCCTATCGGACTACGGGAAGCTAAGGCTATTATAGGTAATGATCGGCTCGATGGCAGTAATCATTGGTCAGGAGTTCTTTCTCGTGCATATGCGGCTAATATTTTTCTTTTTTTGAGTCAATACGCCTTTTCCCCGAAGGGAGCCTTAGGCTATGAGGTGGATGCGGCTAAATTTCTTTTGGTTTACTTATTTATCTTTCTTATCCTGTCTAAAGAACGTTCGTGAATGATATTTCAGCAACTCGTATATATACTGTTCACCTTGAGTTTAGGGCAAGGCGTATAGAATCCCCCCCAACAAAAATGCTATACTTTCATTATAAGCAGATTGTTAACGGCGACGATGTTTGATGACCTGTCTCTGTCACTGCCAAGACAATTCTGAATTTACTGGGTTAAGGTCGCTGGCAGCGGTGGGGCATGCCCCAAAGAGGGCTCGTGTGACTTTCCTGGAGGCCATCTAGCACGCGAAGGGCTTACCTAGTAGGAATTATATCTCGTTTTTTTGTTCGATAACCGCCCCCATACCCTGCAGCTCCCAATTAGAAAGTGTCCCCAGGCACGAAACCTCCTCTCGATCTCACGTGCACCCATGGGTACTAGTAAAGTTTGGTCCCTCAATTGGATAGACTACCACTTCTGGAAGTGCTTCTGACTTGGTTCGTATACAGTTACAACTTGCTATACCGGAACGCCTTTAACCGGAAAACTTGCTATTACGGACGGGGTTTGGTGATTTTAGAAATACAGCGCAAAATTTTATTGGTTATACCGGACAAATAGTGAACCGAACCAGACAAGGAATCTCAAGAATAAAAAAATTATATACATAGAAAATTAATTAGCAGAACCGGATTGGGTACCTGAGGTAGAAGAAGTCGGAGCCCAGAAATCCTTCAGTGATGCTTCAACCTTATGCTTCTGCTGATAATATTTAAGTCCTTCCTGTGCTTGACTAATAGTATCAACTAAGTCCTGAATAGAAAGATGAGAAGAAGTATGTGGAAAAGCAAGAGTAGAAATAGACATGCTTTGAAAAAAGCGGTTGAGATCATCTAACTGAGTAAGAGCTTCAAATCCCCTTGCCACTTCGATCTGGAAACAAAAGTCTAAATTCATCCAATCGCATCTTTTTCCCTTCCTTGATTTGCTTCTCCCGCTCCAGACAAATCTCGTATTTCTCTCTCAGAGAGAATGCCCGCTTACTACCCATCCTAGAGATAATATTAGCAACCTTCTTACATTGTCACTACATTATAGATCCTACTTATCGGTATGTATAATGATTTCTCTGCCTTCCCAAGCGCCAGGTATGCTTGTGTTGTGGGTTATGTGCGGTCTTGTTACCCCGCCTGCAGAATTTTGTTATACCGGACGCTAGTCTATACTACGTAGCCTCTTTGAATTCACAGGGACTATGGGTCGAGGAGTATCGCGTAACCCCATGGGCGAGCAATCCACACAGGGGTCCCTTTAGCGACAAAATTCAGCAAAAGCGCCCGTCTTCAAAATATTGCAGCAACAGTCACAACTTACTTTGCTACAATCACTTGGAGTCCTCTAGCCTTTTTCGAAGTTATCAAAGCCATCCAAGCTTAATATTAATTATGGATGGGGGAAAATGCAGGGCTCACCAGAAGTCAAAACACATCATGTTATTGCAGCAGCTAGATAGGTAGGCTGGCCCAGTTTCTCCGTATGACAGAGGAGTATTTTTCAAAGTGTTGATTTTTTATGTACGCATTGTTTTTTCACCTTCCATTTTTAGAATAAGGGCTTGGCGGTATGCCAGTTCATGTAGAACTTTGCATAACATGCAGCGCCAGCCAAGAGCTGTGAGCCATGCATAAAAGGGTACCTCCTCATAAAAACCTGGCATATCCACACCTACTGGTATACTACATCCACTGGTTGTATACAGTCTGGCGGACATATGCATACCATAGGTGACCGATGTTGTGCCGATGTCAAGGTACAAGGACAACTTATCTGTCGGGTTAAGTAAGCACACGCACACAGCAGTGACGCAGAGTAATTATAACATGTAACCACCCCTGCCAACATCGTAAACCCCTGCAAGGGGATCCAGTGGGAGGGGGAGATATTGGGTATTGGGCTAATTTTGGTGGCATGTGAGGGTAGCCATGTTGTAGAGGTAGTTGGTTCCATCGTTCGGTGGAATGTATATAACTTGTGTCTGTAGGAGCATGATATATCACTGGATACTTGCAGAGGGGCTTCGTTAGTCCATCGAACCTGGTTTACTGGCACATTGTGGTAAACTTGGATGCAAAGGAGGTGTCACGGTGCAGCAGGGATTATGGCAAGGTGCAGTGCGTAAATATGGCAGTGCAATGTGACAGTGCGTTGGATGTGGCAATGCGATAGGTATGCATTAGATGTGAGGAAGGTTACGAGGACGTTGTCTATAAAAGACCCATATGCTTTCCTTATTGCTCTCTTCCTCATGCAACGTCTTGTATCCTACTTGTATACAAAGCTTGCCTACTAGTCCCTTGTCCACTAGTTGTGCCTTGTAGCCTTTGCACTCCTTGGAAGACTATTAGCCACCGAGTACCCGTAACACTACATTGCATCTGCAAAACTACCACCGAGCGCATTCACTGACCACAGCCACCCGAACCATAGCCATGTCCGAACAAACAATCACCCTGAGCCCCTAGGCTCTGACCACCTGTAACCACTGGCAGATGATCCGAGGACATATCGAAATCACCCCCGAACTATTCACCAATACCAAACTCATACTGGAAAGTTTCAGCACCCAGGAAAATCAAGATCCCACCATCGCTGAACTATAAACAGAATGGGACGAAGCCCTCGCTGCTGAAACCACTGCCCTAGCTGTTGTTACACAACTACAGAACCGAATAGCTGCCCACGAGACCACCATCGCCAACCTCAATCGAATAATTACTGACGCCTCTGCCCAAGTCCAACAGCAAACAAACCAAGAAAAAATCCCTAGACCCGACAAGTTCGATGGGACCAGATCACAGCTCCAAGCATTCATCATGCAGCTCCGCCTGCACACAGCCATATATACAACTGAACAAGCCAAGCTACGCCTGGCTATCAACTGCCTGGCAGGAGATGCCTTGGACCAGGCACATATGTATGTCCTAAATGATCAAGTGAACCTACCTAATCTTGCAGCATTCATCACAATTATGGAAACTGCTTTTGGCAACCCGAACAGGGTGGCCGAGGCAGAACACAAGCTAAACATAATCGTACAAGAGACCCGAGACTTCGCCAGCTATGTGGCTGAATTCCAAAGATATGCCAGTGAGCTCAACTGGGACGAGCCATCCAAGCTGTCAAGCTTGAAGAGAGGAGTGTCCTATGATATCAAGAAGAGCTTCACTATCCTCCCTGATGAACCCAACACCATAGCAGAATACATTACAGTCTGTGTAAAGGTTTGGTCTTGAGATTTATGTAAGGACTTATATAATCATAAGTTTACCTTATGTAATCTTCAAGATAGTTGTTATTAAGATAGTTGATTTGTAAGAGGTCAGATGATGTGCCAAGAGGCACAAGAGTTTTAACAGGTTGATCTCTTGTATTTGTTGCTATCTGAATAAACTGATGATCAAAAAGAAAAGCTATCTGGCGAG
>Ga0307514_10004490_pt1 | contig 12827 bp, 9 predicted proteins | sample 16_EM_MG_FD_203088 | JGI IMG/M metagenome (GOLD analysis project Ga0307514, IMG submission 203088) | Populus trichocarpa ectomycorrhiza microbial communities from riparian zone in the Pacific Northwest, United States - 16_EM | ecosystem: Host-associated > Plants > Roots > Unclassified | place...
GAGTAACCATGACAAAGAATTTGAAAATACTAACTTTTCATCTTATTGTGATGAACATGATGTACATCAAGAATTCTCTACTCTTATAACTTCTCAACAAAATGGTATAATTGAGAGGAAAAATAGATATACACAAGAAATGGCTCGAACTATGTTGAATAGTAAGAAAGTTACATTATACTTCTAGGGGAAGATGTCAACATTGTTGTACATATTCTTTGTTATACATATTTTTAGACCAGGAGGATATTTCTTCACATGTTTTTTGAATAGTCACTAGAGAAAGAACCTTCCTCATGAATAAAACACAATTATCATAAGAAGAACATTGTTGGAAAATTAGATTAAGGTATGAGATTAAAAAAATAATAATCAATCTAGTCTTAAATGTATGCTTTTTATTACAAATTGAACCTAAGAAGGTTGAAGATACCCTACAAAATGAAAAGTGGATCAATGCCATGCAGCAGGAACTAATTTAGTTCATACAAAATGATATATAAGAACTAGTTCCACATCCTTATAGTCACAACATAATTGAAACCAAATGGATCTTCAAGAACAAATCAAACAAGCATGAAACAATTATCAGAAACAAAGCAAGACTGGTGGCACAAGGATACACTTAAGTCAAATGAATTGATTTTAATGAGATATTTGCACCAGTAGCTCATTTGGGATATGTGTGCATATTGCTTGTAATTGCTTGTCACTTGAATTTCAAATTGTATAAGATGAATGTGAAGAGTGCATTCTTAAATAAAACCTAAAGGTTTCACTAATCATTTGTTTTCTGATCACATACATAGGTTGAAGAAAACCCTTTAAGGTCTAAAGAAGCACCGAGAGCATGTTATGAGTGATTAACAAAATATCTGTTAAACAATAATTTCAAAAAAGGACAAGTTGACATGACTATTTTCGTAAGAAAGACAAGTAAAAACAAAATCCAAAAATTACTATCCTAAATATGCTAGAATTAGATTTGTCACCCTTAAGAAGTCCCAAATAAACTAGGAGAAATCTGATTTGAAAACTTATGCTGCCACCCCCTTTTAGGTCCTTAATTTTCCTTGTTTTATTTGGACAAATAAGAAAAAAAAATTTCCTCCTTTGTTGCTGATTTAATGACTTTTCCTTTCGAGGTTAGGAAATAATATGATTTGGGCAATGAAAAAATAATTAAATTCAGATTCTGACGTAAAATGCATACCTGTCCAGATTTACGACAATAATTATAATTCTTAATCTAACCGTTGGTCACGCAAAAATAATTAAATGATCATGAGGTTCGCATCATCATGTGGTCACACAACCAACACGCAAAGACACCAATTCCCGGAAAGCCAATGAAGTAAGATGTGAGGTAAAAGGCACAGTGAGCTTACTAGAATGAAAAGCCTTGATTTTTTTGTCTGATACACGAGAGGTGTGAGGATATATTTTGTGCTACTAACCAAATTTTGTTGATTTAAACAAATCAGCGACACAAAATGCTAACGTAGCTTTCCAATTACGAGCCATATAGGCAAGCAATTGGAGCTGTTTGTCTAGGACGTACAAGGATCTAAAAGATGAGGTAAAATTGATAAAGCAATAGAATAATGGGGCTGATCGCTAAGGAAATACGATTCGCTAAGGAATGTCATATCTGATTTTGAAGAGTTTGTTGACAAAACGCAGATGCGGGTGAAGATGACTATGATTATTTGGGTTTAATTGTAAGTGGACCTCATATAAGTCCACATAAGGCTTAGGGTTTGTTTCAGTCTAGAGTTAATAGTGCCGGTACCTAGGTACAAGTTATCTTTGTGTCACACTCCTATCAAACCTGATTTTACTTGGCTTTCCGAGGATTTGGTGTCTACGTGTATGGGTGCGTGCGTGGCCCTGTTATCACGAGGTTCGCATCAATATATAATCCGACCAACTCTAAATGGTCATCCTGGATTTCTTTTTATTTATTACGTGGTGGGAGTATTTGGGAGATTCCTTGCCCAGGAAATTATTCTTGAAGTTGGAGAAAGATTCTTGGATTTAGTCTTGATGGTAAAAAATTCTTCTACTTCCATGTAGGAGATGGGCGTTCTATTCTTCTACTTCCATGTAGGAGATGGGTGTTCTATTTCACTCTGATTTGATATTTGGCACCATTTGGGCCTCTTGGTGGAGTTTTTTAGGGGCATTATTATTATGGATTCTAACTTGGGGAGGGATACGAGGTTGAGATGTATTATTGCTGGTAAGGAGTGGATTTTGCCTCCTCCTCCTATATCACCCGAGTAGATTGATCTTATTTGATGTACTCCCACTTCTTTTCTTCTAGATGATGGTAGGTGTGACCTTGTGTGTTGGAAGGATGCTCCAAGGGGTATCTTCTCTATTCATTGTGCTTGGAACTTTGTTCATCCTGTTCGGGACAAAGTGGAGTGGTGGAAACTTGTTTGGGCATAAACATGCTATCCCGTGATTTTCATTTATCATTTAGATTGCTATTCATGAAGCTCTCTCTACTCAAGATAAGCTATGATCCTATGGTGTTATTCAGGTTATCTGATGCCCTTTATGTGGAGGTGATAGGGAAGATGTTGATCACTCATTTTTTGACTACCCATTCTCTCATTGCATTTGGTGTGATCCATGCTCCAAATGTCTCATCGCTTTTTATCGTTGCTCTTGGGTTAACAACATCTCTTGGCTCTCTAACTTGAGTGGAGGGTGCTCTTTTCATTCTGTTCTTACGAGATTGATGTTAGCTACTGTTGTTTATTATATTTGGAAGGAAAGGAATGCAAGTCTTAATGGTGATGCTCCTTATACTAGTTCAATGATTTATAGAGATATTGTTAGTTGGATTGTTTCAAAAGTTAATCATATTCGCAATATGGCTTCTTCTATTACTAATAGAAGACTTCATATTGCATGGGGATTTTCTAATTATATTTTCAATTTTGTTTATTAGCTTTAAGGTTTTGAGGGCATGTCCTTTTTAATTGTACCTGGGATATGGCCTAATTTTTATTTGTTTGTATGCATTTAGGGTAAACGGGTTTGTCCATCGTTCCCCCTTTGTAAGGTTTGGACCTTTGTTGTATTTTTGCTATTTTTTGGTCAATATAATTGCCTTATCCAGAAAAAAGCCCTAATGGATTCCTATATGTGGACTAATTCGACCATAGTTACAAAATTGACCTAAATAAGTAATCATAAACCGAGGACTAAGAACAAAATAATAAAAATAATAAAAATTTGAAATTAATATCTTAGATATGCTAGAATCAGATTTGTCAGCCCTAAGAAGTCCCAAATAGACTACGAAATCTGATCTGAATGTGGAATTAATTTTTAAGTCTCTTGTCTTGCTGTGCTTGATTTCCTTGTTTTACATAGACAATTAATGAAGAAAATCTCCCTTTTTTATACTTGTCAATTCAGTTTCCTTCCTAGACTTGAAGAATCAATAATTAATCATTCTTAGCTTAGGAAATCAGATATGGCAACCCCTCTAGCATCCTTTGTTGACTAGGAAACTTCATCCTTTGTTGATAAATATTCTCCTAAATAATAGGTAAATTAATGAACAAATTCTTGAATTTTAGGAGAATATTCTGTTGATTTAAGTCCTCGTAGAATTAGAAAATTAACCCCAAACAAATCTGATTTGATCCCAACATTTTAATTAACTCATATTGATTAATAGGGACCAAATCAGACTCGAACTACACTCCAAATGAACTTTCTTTGCAGCCTAAATAGATCTCATGCATAGCCTGTCCACATTTGGCCAAACTACCGACCAAAAGAATTGGGCTGAACCTATCATCCATAAGAACCTCAATCTGATCGAATGCATCCCTAGGTAAAAACCCATCATGAAAAACCCAAGGCTGAACCATATACTGAACCATATTGTAAGACTTTAGAAAATGAATGCATGAAATTAAGTGAATAAAAAAAACACATTTGTAAAATACAAAGATTTAGCGTAAAGTATTGAAACACACATAAGTGGGTAGGGAGAAATTAGGGCCTAGTATGGGAAAGACAAAAGGATGAGGGGACTAAATTGAAAATGTATGAACAAACGAGGGAGAAAAACAAAAAAAAAGGAAAAACCCGTCAGCCCTAATATGAAGAAGGGGGTTGATGACAGAATATAAGAGGGAAGAAAAGGAATAGACTCTCTTCACTTCAGCACCTCCAAAAGAACAAGGGGAGAAAATCACATGCAAGCAAACACATAAGAGAAAATGAGGGGTTTGAGTGAAGATTTAAACATAAAAAACAAAATAAATTGACAGAGAAGAAGAGATGAGGTTAACGGCAACAAAGAAGAAGTGAAGAGAGGTCGAGAAATCTTAGGGAGAAGAGGTTTTGAAGAGCAAAAAACATAGGTAGGACAAACCCAAAACCTTCCTAGACCAATTTCTAATACATTGGGTAAATGTTGTACAAAAATATTAATTCTTAGATTAGGGTTTTTGAGGGACTTTTCTAGGATGGATAGAAGTGAGAATAGAGTGTAAAAGGGGGAGGAAGAGAAGACTTCGGCCAGACATGAAGAATGTTATAACCCACTTCTGAGTTATTCCCCAAATTCACCATCTTTCCAAAATAAAATAAATAAAATAAAGACTGATATTTTGGCAAACAATTCACAACTTTGTTTCCAAGAATCACTCTTACACATTAAAACTAAAAAATTCAGAAGTAATATTCATGAGTCAAGTAGTTCTTGAAAAATTGACCCTAATGGATTTACCCTAGTAGGCTGAACTGACCCACATACAAAACTGACCCAAAAATCCTAAATTGAAAAGCCCATAGCCTGATACAAACAAGCCTTGGATCATAACTGAAAACAAAGTATTAATTAAGCCCCAACATGAAAAAAAAATAACTAATCTGTCATTAAATACCATCAGCCCTTATTTCCTTATGTTGCTAGGATGAATAAGGAATCCTTATAAGAAAATGATTATGAAACATTAATGAATCCTTGCCACACTTAGAGATTATATTGCAGCTTATAAAAGATCCTTTGAAACTAGGCAATTCCCAAAACAAGCTCTTGTATCCTTGTAGGAAAAGGATCATTGCCAAATAGGAAGTCCATAAGTCAAAAGGAAGTAAATATCAAAATTTATACAGCCTGTTCTAACTTATATCGCAAGCCCTTCCCAAACTCTGATTCATCTGAAACTTTACCCTAACATAGAATAATACCTCTGGAATCTTCTGGTTAAGTTTTAGATCGATCCATCAATTGAATTTGGAGTTATACTTAATAACGTAAAACTGGACGGTAGATAATTTTTAGCCAAAATCCGAATCTGACCTTGCTTGGGTCATATCACAAGGCTGGATCGTATCAGTAGTGCACCTTCAGGCTCTATCTTTTTCCCTTTGAGTAAGCCTTTGAGCCCTAGTTTCTCAGATAGTGCACCTTCAGGCCCTATCTTTTTCCTTTTGAGTGTGACTTTAAACCCTCCTCCCTCATATAGTGCACTTTCAGGTCCTATCTTCTTCCTTTCCAGTGCGTCTTTGAGTCCTTATCTCTCGAGTAGTGCATTTTCTAACTCTACCTCATTTTGAGTGTGCCTTTACGCCCTCATCTCTCAGATAGTGCATTTTCTAACCCTACCTCCTTTCGAGAACGCTTTTGAGCCTTATCTCCTAAGTAGTGTGTTTTCTAACCCTACCTCCTTTTAAGTGTGCTTTCGAGCACTCGTCCCCCTTTAAGTCCTATGTCTTTTCCCTTTGAATGTTTCTTTGAGCTCTCATCTCCTAAATTATTGATTCTTCAAGTCTAGGAAGGAAACTGAATTAACAGATAAATCATTCACATTTTCTACCACTTTGAAAAATCATTCGCATTTTTCACCATTTTGAAAAATCTTTGCATTTTCTACCTGTACAGGTCACCCATTACAATAAGATCACTTTGAGAAATCTTCACATTTTTCACCATTTTGAAAAATCTTTGCATTTTTCACATGGGCAAGACCCATTACAAAATGACCACTTTGAAAAACTTTTGTATTTTTCACCACTAAAAAAACCTTTGCATTTTCCACCTAAGTAGGTCGCCCATTACAAAGAAAATCTTTTCATTTTCACCTGAGCAAGTCACTCATTACAATAAGACTACCTTTGAATTTTTTTTGCATTTTTCACATGGACAGGTCGTCCATTACAATAAGATCACTTTGAAAATTCTTCGTATTTTTCCCCACTCAAATAATCTTTGCATTTTTTCACCTAAGTAGGTCACTCATTACAATGAAATTACTTTGAAAAAACTTTGTATTCTTCACCAGAGCGGGTCACCCATGATAATTTGACCAATTCAAAAATCATTGAATTTTACCAATAGGCAGGTTGTCTGGTACAACTTTACCACTTCAAAAAAATCTCTTAATTTTTCACAAAAATAATCTTTTTCTTTACAAACACTATCTCCTTTTCCTTTAAGGGCGCTTTCTATCCCTCGTCCTTTGGATAGTGCGCTTTCTAGCCTTATCTCATTTTTTCCTTTGAACGCGCTTTTGATGATTCAAAAATCATCATACCTCATTTCATGCGAACCTCGTGATCACTTGGTCACCCAACCCACAATCAAGATTGAGATCTAGAAAGCTGAAAAAAGGTCTGATAGGAGTATGACACAGTAAAAACCTACCCCAAGGCACCAACACTAATGGAATGAAGTAAAATGACGCCACGAAGCTAGTTAATCTTCGATAAGTCAGATTCAGTTCGGTCAAGAACTGAAGAATGCAAGAATCACTCTCACACGTTAAAACTGAAAAATTTAGAAGTAATATTCATTAATGGCTGCTGAAATTTTGGTTACATGATTTTAAATAGTTCTTGAAAAATTAAACCTAACAGATCTACCCTTGTGGGCTGAAATGACCCACATGCAAAACTGACCCAAAAACTCTAAACTAAAAAGTCCATAACCTGATCCAAACAAGCCTTGGATCCTAGCTGAAAACAAAGTTTTAATTAAGCCCAAACATGAAAGAAAATAATAAAAATAATTAATCTATCATTAATAACATCAGGCCTTCTTTCCTAGGTAGCTAGGATGATTAAGGAATCCTTATAAGAAAAGGATTCTGAAACATTAATGAATCGTTGTTACTCTTGGAAATTATGTTTAAGCTCATTAAAGATTCTTGTGGAACTAGAAAATTCCCGAAACAAGCTGGAACATCCTTTTAGAAAAAGGATCCTTGCCAAATAGAAAGTCCACAAGTTAAAAGGAAGTAAATAACAAAATTCATACAGCCTATTGTGAGCTATATCACAAGTCCTTTTCAAACTCTGATTCACCTGAAAATTTATCCCAACATAAAAAAATACCTTAGAAATCCTCTTGTAAAGTTTCAGCTTGATCAAACGATTAGATTTGGAGTTATGCTTAATAACGTAAAATTGGACGGTATAAAATTTTACGCCAAAATCCGAATTTGACCTTGCTTGGATTGTATCACAAGGCTGAACCATATCAACATGTGTAAGGAACGATTTCCAAACCAAAGGAAATCAAAATTATCACAAGCCTTGTGGTGATGGTCCATTTTAGGTTTTAGAGAGGATCAATGACAATGCATACAAAATTGATCTTCCAGTGGAGTATGGTGTTAGTGCTACCTTTAATGTTGCTGATCATACTTCTGATTTTTTTAGTTTTAATGTGTGAGAGTGATTCTTGCATTCTTTAGTTCTTGAACGAACTGAATCTGACTTGTTCTGAATTTTAGCCTTTAAAAAGAGGCATTTGCGATACATTGAGACATCTTGGTTTTCAGATCAAGATCATATTCTTGCTTTCTTTCTTTGTATTTTTGTAATGTTTAAGTTTTGCTTTCATTAATCTGTTATTTATGTTTTTCATCATAACTATGTTTAGCTAAGTTTATTTTGTCAAGGTGAAAAGGGTACACTAATGGTGTAAGAATAAGTATAATATAAACTCAATATGGATTTTAATGTTTGATACTAACATGTTTTGTATTTGTTATCTTACTCACTCTGGGCTTGTTAAATGATTAATCTAGATTTGTGTTGTACAACCCTTGGTACAACAAATACTTGACACTTTTATAGCCTATTGTATGGTATAACCGACACTTGTGCTATAAAAGGAACTTGATTTATTGTTAACATAAGTTATCACCGTGAATACCTGACCACATTTACAAGTATTGGCATTACTCAAATAAGATAATTAATATAATCATGTTAATAATTTATAATCCGATTGGAACCTCCTTTGTGCGTGCTTTCCAGTTGAGTAATAAAAAGCGTTTATACTATACTTCTTTGAAATACCATTAGTGGATCCTCTAACCTTGACAATTGTTTTATCCTTGTTTAATCCTTACATCAATATCACATCTCAAAAGTTCTTTTCAACTCCTTTTCATTTATTGTTTATAATTTTATGTAGTGAACCTCCCTGTGGTTCGACCCCGGTCTTGCTAGGTTATTTATTACTTAGACACTCCTACACTTGGGATAAGACATCAATCTTTTGATCGTGTCAGTTTTCATTGTGTCACACTCCTATCAGACCTATTTCAGCTTTCCAGGATCAGATCTCAATCTTTATTGTGGGTTGCGTGACCACGAATGGAGGAGTTAATGGCCGCGGTTGGTTGTTGGAGGAGGAAGAAGAACGTTTACAAGAGAGAGAGAGAGAGAGAGAGAGAGAGAGAGAGAGAGAGAGAGAAGTTTAGCGCAATCACCTCGTGAGGTGGTCGGGCGGCTACTTATGGTGGAGATGGTGGTGGTGAGGGTGTTGGTGGTTGAAGGGCACGGTGGAGAGAGAGAGAGAAAGGAGAGAAAGTGACGGTGGCAACAAAAAAAGATGGGAAACTGATTTTTTGGCAACTTTGGACCTGATTTTCTCCTTCCTCAAGCCATGAAATCTACCCCTATTTATAGGGGGTACAAGATGGACATTTCGTCTTTATTGATGCCAAATCTTGGCCCTTGATTCATCCTAGTTGGATCCCAACCATTGACTCAAAGTAGTTATCATGGGTTGTCAGTTTTGCTGCTAATAAAGGATGGTTGGGTTGGCCACTTTGGGGCGGTGCCACAGCCTCTACGGCGTCAATCAATCAAAACAGATCACACCCCTAGTCAGATGTCAGGTGATCAATTTCATGCAAGTTTTGTCCAATTTGGTGGAGAGATGAAGCATAAAATTCCCCGGAAAGGTGAACTTTAAACCCCAAAAACAGCGCTGTTTTGGTCAAGTTCACTTTTTTATTTCTCTCAATTACACCCAAAAACATCCATCTTGACCAGTATCGCGAAGCCTTCCCGAACTTCGATTGGTCTAAAATTTTAACCCTAGGTAGTAAAACTTGTTAGGAGACTTCACGTAAAATTGTAGCCGATCAAATGGTCGGATTAGGAATTATGATTGTTGTCGTGAAACTGGACCGTTGAGCATTTTACATCAGAATCCGAATCTACTTGTTTTTTCATTACCTGAATTGTACCAATACATGACATAAAAAAAAAAAACAAGAAGATGAAGATGAAGACATAACAAGAATAAGGTTTACAACTGGAAAAACACTGATTTAGACTCGAAATTGCAAATCTGACTTTTGTTTGGACTAGAACTAATCGAAAATAAACAGATGTGAAAGTGATGAAAATGACTCACACAACAGCCAAATATCCCAAATATGATGAAAATTTACTGGCAAGAACGAAATCAGCAGAAACAAAACAAATTTTGAAAGCTAATGCAAAACAAACCCATTACGGCAAGACAAAACTTGATTCTAGAACCTTAAGAAAACTATATCTAAATGACCTTGGATTTAATATAATTTTCGATTAGGACCCCAATAAACAAAATATAAAGTTTTAGCTGATTCTGAGTTGATTTGATTTATGGACGCGAAACAGCCCCTTTAAAACCTGAATTTAGTGCGCTTTTAGACTAAATAACTAGAATATCAATTTTGAGTTAATTATGACAAGTTTGGATATACTGTCGGGAAACAGATGTGTTAGAGACCAGTCTTAACCCAAATATTTTCTGATTGCTTCCTCTTTCTTTTTCTTTTTACTCTAATTAGAACACAAAAAACCACATAATAACAAGAATAAACAAAAGAAAAAAAACAAATACTGACCCGAAACAAAAAGACAAATGAAGTGAAACTATTGGAATTGAAACGAATGACGCCATAAGGTTAGTTATACCTTGATAAGTCAGATTTGATATTTGTCCCAGCAAATACAACTAGTTGCATCACGCAAAAAACAAGTTTATTTCATAAATTCATTTTTTTATTATTTTTCAGCATACAAGGTGTAACTAACCTTGTGGTGTCATTCATTTCAATTCCAATAGTGTCGGTGACTTAAGATAGGTTTCCATTGTGTCATACTTCTCAAATTTGATTCTATGCTTTCTTAGGAAAGTATCATCTTTGTTGGGGTGTTTAACCACGTGATCAAGAGGTTTGCATCAGTTTTAAATAACCCTAATAGATCCCATACGTGGGCTGATTTGAGCCCAGTTTAAAATTGACCAAAAATAAGTAATAATACATCAAAGACTAAGAAGAAAATAATAAAAATATAAAATAGACTAGGAAATCTTATCTGAATGTGAAATTGATTCTGAAGTCTTCTTGCCTTCTTTTGTGCTTAGTTTCCTTGTTTTACATGGACAATTAATGAAGAAAATGTCCCTCTTTTATACCTACCAATTTAGCTTCCTTCCTAGATTAGGAGATTAATTAATCCTTTCTAGTTTAGGAAATCAGATCTGGTAGCCCTTAGCATTCTTTGTTGACTAGGAAACATCCTTCTTTATTGATAAATATTCTTCTAAATAACAAGTAAAATAATAAACAAAATTTCCTTGAATTTTAAGAGAATATTTTGCTTATTTAATTCCTTGGAGAATTAGGAAATCAATCCCAAACAAATCTGATCCTAACATTTTAATTAACCCAAGCCAACTTTGAACCCCATGTGACCCAAACCTATATTCATTAATAGGGACCAAACCAGACCCAAAATACACTTCAAATAAACTTTCATTGCTATCTAAAAACATCTCATGTATAGCTTGTCCTGATGTGGCCAAATTACCCACCAAAAGAATTGGGTCTAACCCAACATCCATAAGAATCTCAATCTGATCGAATGCATCCCTAGGTAAAGACCCATCATGAAAAACCCAAAGTTGAACCATATACTGAATCATATCAACAATCAATGATGAGGATTTGCCTAACACCAAGCGTAATCATGCCAAAGACCCATTGGAGATGCCAATTGGGCCAATTACAAGAGCTAAGGCAAAGAAGCTTAAAGAAGCATTGAATGAGTTTGTTCAGAACATCTAAGGAGCATGAAAGGACAACCTCTAATAAATCTAATTAAGGTCCAAGAAGAGCCTAATTCATATGGAACAAGGGGTTGATGTGTCAGGCCCCATACCAGCCATGCTAGGCTTGTTTTTCCTAATGATACAAGGATGTGGCAGCTTGTTTTAGAAATCTCCTAGCTCTAAAAGGATCTTTAATGAGTTGTAACATAGTTTTCAAGTGTGGCAAGGATTCATAAATGTTTCAGAATCCTTTTCTTACAATGATTCCTTATTCATCCTAGCTACAACAAGGAAAGAAGACTTCATAATTAATTCTACCTTAAGATCAGATTTCCTAGTCTATTTAGGATTTCTTAAGGGTGACAAATATGACCCTATCATTTTTAGGATATTAAATTCGGATTTATTATTGTTATTATTATTTTATTCTAAGTTTAAGGTTTTAATTACATTTTTTGAGTTTAATTGTAAGTGGACATCATATAAGTCCACATAAGAGGTTCATTAGAGTTTGTTTCAGTCTAGAGTCAATATAAATAAAGGCATAACCAAACATGTAAGGGTTACATAATTTTCAGATCAATAAACATCTTTTGCCGCACTTGTTGTGTGTTGGTGTGATAATCTCCCTTTCTTGGTTCTCTAAAGAACTGAAAAACGAGTTTAATTGTAAGTGGGCTTCATATAAGTCCACATAAGGGGTTCATTAGGGTTTGTTTCTGTCTAGAGTCAATATAAATAAAGGCATAACCAAACATGTAAGGGTTACACAATTTTCAGATCAATAAACATCTTTTGCCGCACTTGTTGTGTGTTGGTGGGATAATCTCCATTTCTTGGTTCTCTAAAGAACTGAAAAACGAGTTTAATTGCAAGTAGGCTTCATATAAGTCCATATAAGGGGTTCATTAGGGTTTGTTTCAGTCTAGAGTCAGTATAAATAAAAGCATTACCAAACATGTAAGGGTTACGCAATTTTTAGATCAATAAACTTCTTTTGCCGCGCTTGTTGTGTGTTGGTGGGATAATCTTCTTTTCTTGGTTCTCTAAAGAACTAAATAACGACTTATCGAAGAATAACTACCTTCATGGTGTCATCCTTATACTTCTTGTTGGTGAATCAATATGTGTTGGGTGGGGATTTTCATTTCCAATAGTGCTGGTGGCTAGGTACAAGTTATCTTTGTGTCACACTCCTATCAAAACCTGATTTACTTGGCTTTCTGGGAATTGGTTTCTTTACATGTGGGTTGCGTGACCACGTGATCACGAGGTGCATCAACCAATCTCAAACACAAAACCGAATACTTACTATAAAGAATCAAAGGCTGAACCTGAACCATATCAACTCCTCATCAGTATCACCTTTCCTAACTTCAATATCAATCTTCGCATATCGAACTCACTTATAGCTAAAGTACCCTAAATAGATTTTCTTTTAATG
>Ga0307514_10004491_pt1 | contig 12826 bp, 7 predicted proteins | sample 16_EM_MG_FD_203088 | JGI IMG/M metagenome (GOLD analysis project Ga0307514, IMG submission 203088) | Populus trichocarpa ectomycorrhiza microbial communities from riparian zone in the Pacific Northwest, United States - 16_EM | ecosystem: Host-associated > Plants > Roots > Unclassified | place...
GGGCAGGTCAACGACGTGCCGGTGCGCAGCAGCCGGTCCCTGGCCGAGATCGTCCGCGCGAACGTCTTCACCCGGTTCAACGCGATCATCGGCGTGCTCTGGCTGGTCATGCTGTTCGTCGCGCCGATCCAGGACAGCCTGTTCGGCTTCGTGATCCTCGCCAACACCGGCATCGGCATCTTCCAGGAGTGGCGGGCGAAGCAGACCCTGGACTCGCTCGCCGTGATCGGGGAGGCCCGGCCGACCGTACGGCGGGACGGGGTCGCCTCGAAGGTGGCCACCAGCGACATCGTGCTGGACGACCTCGTCGAGTTCGGGCCGGGCGACAAGGCCGTCGTGGACGGGGTGTGCGTCGAGGCCGACGGGCTGGAGATCGACGAGTCGCTGCTGACGGGAGAGGCCGATCCCGTGGTCAAGCGGCCGGGCGACCAGGTCATGTCGGGCAGCTTCGTGGTCGCGGGCGGCGGTGCCTTCAAGGCGACCAAGGTCGGGCGCGAGGCCTACGCCGCCCAGCTCGCCGAGGAGGCCTCCCGGTTCACCCTCGTCCACTCCGAGCTGCGCTCCGGTATCTCCACGATCCTCAAGTACGTGACGTGGATGATGGTCCCGACCGCGATCGGCCTGGTCATCAGCCAGCTGTTCGTCAAGGACAACGATCTCAAGGACTCGATCGCGCGGACGGTCGGCGGGATCGTGCCGATGGTCCCGGAGGGGCTGGTCCTGCTCACCTCCATCGCCTTCGCCATCGGCGTCATCCGACTCGGCCGGAAACAGTGCCTGGTGCAGGAACTCCCGGCCATCGAGGGCCTCGCCCGCGTCGACACGGTCTGCCTCGACAAGACGGGCACGCTGACCGAGGGCGGCATGAACGTCACCGAGGTGCGGGCGCTGGACGGCGGCGACGAGTCGTACGTACGCAAGGTCCTGGGCGCCCTCGGCGCGTCCGACCCCCGGCCGAACGCCTCACTCCAGGCGATCATCGACGCCTATCCGAACGGCGAGGGCTGGCGCCGCACCGAGGCGCTGCCGTTCTCCTCCGCCCGCAAGTACAGCGGCGCCTCCTTCACGGAGGGGAACGGGGAGAGCAGTACCTGGCTGCTCGGTGCCCCCGACGTGCTGCTCCCCGCCGACGATCCCGACCTCGCCGAGACCGGGCGGCTCAACGAGCAGGGTCTCAGGGTGCTGCTGCTGGCCCGGGCCGTCCGCGGCCTCGACGATCCCGAGGTCGCCGCCGGTACCCGGCCTGCCGCGCTGGTCGTACTGGAACAGCGGCTGCGGCCGGACGCGGCCGACACGCTCGGCTACTTCGCCGAGCAGGACGTCCACGCCAAGGTCATCTCCGGGGACAACGCGGTGTCGGTGGGCGCGGTGGCCGCCAAGCTCGGGCTGAACGGCTCCACGGTGGACGCGCGCAGGCTCCCCGCCGACCGGGACGGCATGGCCGAGGCGCTCGACGAGGGCACGGTGTTCGGGCGGGTCACCCCGCAGCAGAAGCGGGACATGGTGGGCGCGTTGCAGTCACGCGGGCACACGGTCGCGATGACCGGCGACGGCGTGAACGACGTGCTCGCGCTGAAGGACGCCGACATCGGCGTGGCCATGGGGTCGGGGTCGGAGGCCACCCGGGCGGTCGCGCAGATCGTGCTGCTCGACAACAGCTTCGCGACGCTGCCCTCGGTGGTCGCGGAGGGCCGGCGGGTCATCGGCAACATCACACGGGTGGCGACCCTGTTCCTGGTGAAGACGGTCTACTCGGTGCTGCTGGCCGTCCTCGTGGCGTGCTGGCAGGTCGAGTACCCCTTCCTGCCCCGTCATCTGACGCTGCTGTCCACCCTGACCATCGGCATCCCGGCCTTCTTCCTGGCCCTCGCGCCCAACAAGGAGCGGGCCAGGCCCCACTTCGTCCGGCAGGTCATGCGGTACTCGATCCCCGGCGGGGTCGTGGCCGCGATCGCGACCTTCGTGACGTATCTGATCGCCCGTCACCACTACACAGGCGGCGACGCGTTGGACGCGGAGACGAGCGTCGCCACGCTGACGCTCTTCCTGATCTCCATGTGGGTGCTGGCGATCATCGCCCGCCCCTACACCTGGTGGCGGATCGCCCTGGTCGCGGCGATGGGCGCCGCGTTCCTGCTGGTCCTGATGGTGCCGTGGCTCCAGAACTTCTTCGCGCTGAAGCTGGTCGGGGTGACGATGCCGTGGCTGGCGGTCGGCATCTCGGTGGTGGCGGCGGCCGTCCTGGAACTCGCGTGGAGGTGGGTCGACCGCCGCGTTGCCGCTTAGCGCTGGGCTAGGGCCGACGAGGCTCCCGTGGAGTGTCGTCTGCGGGAGCATCGTGGCTTGTCGCGCAGTTCCCCGCGCCCCTTTGGCGCGTTTGGCGCGCGGTTCACTTCACGTCGACGTAGTCGCCCGTGGCGCTGACCGCCGGGGTCGTCGAGGTGCCCGTGAAGCTGAAGCGCCAGTAGCCGTCGGAGGCGGCCGTGGCGGTGGCCTTCACATTGCCGTACGAGTCCGAGGTCACCGTCTTGACCGTGGTGTACGTGCTGCTGCCCGCCTTGCGGAACTGGAGCTTGACCGGCTGGCCGGTGTAGCCGTGGTACTGGCCGTCCTCCCAGTTGGCGCGGGACAGCTTGCCCGTGGAGGTGATGGTCTTGCCCTTGTAGACCGGCTCGGGGCCGGCGTTCACGGTCAGCTTGGAGTAGCGCTGCACCAGGGTGGTGGCGAGGGCGTCCTGGTCCTTGTAGCCGACCTTGCTGTAGTCGATGCTGCTGGAGGACGGGTCCTGGCCGTTGAAGGCGGTCGCCTCGGCGGCGGCGTGCCAGGTACCGGCGTCCGCGTTGGCGAGGTCGCCGTCGGCGGGGTGGATGTCGATGGAGCCGGTGCAGGTGGCGGTGGTCGACGAGGTCGCCGTGCAGGTGGAGAAGTCCTCGTCGTAGACCTCGTTCGTCGGGGCGTCGTACGAACCGCGGTAGAGGAAGGCGTCAGTGAAGAAGTCGTCCGCCGTGATGTCGACATCCGAGCCGTGGGTCAGCGTGTAGCTGACCGTGGCGGAGACCTCGTTGGTGGTGCCGACCTTGATCGCGGAGGCGATCTTGACGTTCGAGAAGCTGACGTCCAGCGTGTACGGGGTGCCGGAGTCGGCCGCCTGTGCCGCCGGAGCGGCGAGGGCGGTGAAGGCCAGGGCGCCGCTCAGTGCGGAGACGGCGGCCAGCTTGGCTCTTGTGCGCATTGCGTTCCCCAGGGGGAGAAGTGATCGAGGAGTCTGTTGACTCAGGCGATCAGATCCACGAGGGGTGGGACTGGTTGTAGCCACTCGGCTTGATTTGGCCGGTGCGTGGGCAACCTTTGGGTTCCGCATGACGAAAGCGGAACGCCGGCCTCGGGATGTCCCGGGGCCGGCGTTCCGTCGCGGTGGCGGTGGTTGTCGCTGTCGCTGTGGCCGCCGGTTACGAGGTCACGTCGACGTAGTCGCCCGCGGCGCTGACCGCCGGGGTCGTCGAGGTGCCCGCGAAGCCGTAGCGGAAGTAGCCGTCGACGGACGCCTTCACGGTGGTGCTCAGGTTGCCCGTGGAGTTCGTCTTGATGGTCTTGACGGTCGTGTACGTGCTGGAGCCCGCCTTGCGGAACTGCAGCTTGACCGGCTGGCCGGTGTAGCCGTGGTACTTGCCGTCCTCCCAGTTGGCCCGGGACAGCTTGCCCGTGACCGTGATGGTCTTGCCCTTCTTCACCGGCTCGGGCGAGGCGTTGACCGTCAGCTTGGAGTTTCGCTGGACCAGGATCTTGCCGAGGCCGCCCTGCAGCTTCTCGCCACGGGTGCTGTACGTGAGGGCCAGTCCGCCGCCCGACCAGGTGCCGGCGTCGGAGTTGGGCAGCCAGTCCTCGCCCGGGTCGATGTCGATCACGCCCGTGCAGTCGGCTGTGGTCGCCGAGGTGGCGGTGCAGGTGGCCGGGTAGTCACCGACCAGCATGTTCGTCGCGTTGTCGATCGACGAACCCTTGTACAGGAAGGGGCCGTTGGCGAAGTCTTCGGAGGTGATGTCGATGTCGGCGCCGTGGGTCAGCGTGTAGGTGGCCGTGGTGGAGACGTGGTTGGTCGTCCCGACCTTGACCGCCTTGGCGACCTTGAAGTTCGAGAAGCTGACGTCAGGGGCGGGCGGAGCCGCGGCGCGGAACGCGGTTCTGCCCGAGCCGGACGAGGTGACGTGCGACAACGCCTGCTCGGCGCGCGCACGGTAGGAAGGATGGGAAGAACCGTCGTCGGCCTGCGCGGCCGGGACGGCGACCGCGGAAAGAGCGAGGGCGCCGGAGACGGCGGCCACGGTGGCGCGTATACGCATGCTGATCCCCCACGTGGAAAAGGGCCCCGGGGTGGTCGTCCCCATGGAGCCTGCTGAGTCACGTAGTCAGATGCGTGGCGGATGAGAAAGGTTTCACCGCTGCGAGCGGGAAGGGCGCCGACGGAAGCTCCGTCGGCGCCCTCTCCTACATCACGTCACCTCTGGCAGGTCACCTATCGCAGGTCACCTGGCGCAGGTCACTTATCGCACGTCGACGTAGTCACCGGTGGCGTTGACCGCCGGGGTCGTCGAGGTGCCCGCGAAGCTGTAGCGGAAGTAGCCGTCGACCGACGCCTTCACGGTGGTGCTCAGGTTGCCCGTGGAGTTCGTCTTGATGGTCTTGACGGTGCTGTACGTGCTGGAACCCGCCTTACGGAACTGCAGCCTCACCGACTGGCCGGTGTAGCCGTGGTACTTGCCGTCCTCCCAGTTGGCCCGGGACAGCTTGCCCGTCACGGTGATGGTCTTGCCCTTCTTCACCGGCTCGGGCGAGGCGTTGACCGTCTGCTTGGAGTTTCGCTGGACCAGGATCTTGCCGAGGCCGCCCTGCACCTTCTCGGCTTCGGTGCTGTACGTGACGGCCAGCCCGCCGCCCGACCAGGTGCCCGCGTCGGAGTTGGCCAGGGACTCCTCGCCCGGGTAGATGTCGACCAGGCCGGCGCAGTTGGCCGTGGTCGCCGAGGTGGCGGTGCAGGTGGCCGGGTCGTTACCGAACAGAATGTTCGTCGCGGTGTCGATCGACGAACCCTTGTACAGGAAGGGCCCGTTGGCGAAGTCGTCGGAGGTGATGTCGACGTCGGCACCGTGCGTCAGCTTGTAGGTGACCTTGGTGGAGACGTGGTTGGTCGTCCCGACCTTGACCGCCTTGGCGACCTTGAAGTTCGAGAAGCTGACGTCCAGAGCGGCAGCCGCGGCGGTCGCGCCGAACGTGCTCCTGCCCGAGACGGACGAGTCAGACGAACTCGCGTGTGCCAGTGCCTGCTCGGCATGCGCACGGTACGAGGAGCCGTCGGCCTGAGCGGCCGGCACGGCGAGGGCGGAGAGGGCGAGGGCGCCGGAGAGGGCGGCCACGGTGGCACGTATACGCATGCATTCCCCAGGTAAAGACGGGGCTCCCGCAGTGGTCGTTCGCTACGGCCTGCCGTAGCGCGGGGCCCAAGTGATCGTGGAGCCTATTGGCTCATGTGATCAGATGCGCGACAGATGGAAATGGTTGTAGGACAGATGTGGATTGCGTGAGAAGTACGGACACCTCGCGAAGCACCGGTCACGCTGGAGGCGCACTGTACGCAGGGCCGAACCCTGAAACCCCGGAACCGGCCCTCGCCCAACGCGTGAAGCCATTCAGACCGTCGGCCACATGCTCTTGCCGGCCGCCAGGCCTCCCTTGCCGTCACCCGCGAACCAGCGCAGATCGCCGTTGGCCTGCACAGCGGCGAGGTCAGCCTTGCCGTCACCATTGAAGTCACCGCCCATGACGGGGCGGCTGGTGGTCCAGGTCTTGTCGGGCCACATCAAGCGCGCCTTGTCGAAGGTGCCGTCGGTCTTGCCCGGGTAGAGGTGGAGTGCTCCGTCGGCGGCGACTGCGGCGATGTCGTCCCGGCCGTCCCCGTTGAAGTCGGCCGTGGCGATGTGCTTCTTCTTCCACGTCTTGTCCGGCCACATCGACTGCTTCTGGTTGACCAACTTGCCGTTGGCGTCCCTCTTGTACGTGTAGAGGGATCCGTCCGGCCATTGGAACAGCAGTGTGTCGCGTCCGGCGGTGCCGGTCCGGAGGGCGGCCACAGGGAGACCGGTCTTCCAGGTGGCTTCCCTCCAGAGAGCCGCGTACCCCCATATCTCGCGGTTCGGGATCGGCAAGGCGCTCCGCTTCCCCAGGAGGAGATCCCCGTCGGCCCCGTCGACACTGATCACTTCTGGGCCCGATGCGGCATCGAAGTCGCCGGCGATGATCTGCTTGTGCGTGCTCCGGCCGAGGGCACTCAGCGGTCGCCCAAATTCGAGCGTGCCGTCCGGGCGGCCGTAGAAGACCTGCATACTGCCGTTCGCCATGAGGGACGCTACGTCCGTTCGCCCGTCATCATTGAAGTCTGCCGACGTCATCACGTCGGTGATGTGCTCTTTACGAGAGGTCAGCCGGACCCGCTGTACCCACTCCGCGATGTCGTCGACACGAGTTGCGACGGCCCCCGTGCGGGTCTCCGCGGAATTGAAACAGCCTCCGTCCCAGGAGGCGGTGACCACTCCGGCCACCCGTCCAGCGGCGTTGAGCACGGGGGCACCGGCGTCCCCCTTACAAAGGGCGGCACCAGCCGCACTGGGGGAAATTCCAAGGGTCGCGGTGTTCACTGTGTCCACGCCGAAAGAGCCGGCGTGGGCTCGGCTTGGCAGCCATTCGTCCTTGGTCCGTCCGAACCCGACAGCCCTGAGTTGGTCTCCCTGAGTCAACGGGGTGGTGGCCACCGTCGCCACGGAAATGTCGGGGAACGGACCGTCAAGCGGGTCCTGGAACGTCGTCGGGTCGTTGAGACGCGCCATCACCAGATCACGGCTCGGGTGCGGCACCAGCTCCTGGACCCGCTGCTTCGCGAGCGCCGACAGAGGGGCCCTATCGCCGTCAATGGTCACCAAGGTCGTGCTCGGGGGCTCACCCGCAGCAACCTTGAAACCCTGCTGAGGATCAGCCGCGAAACAACTGGCGGCAGTGAGCACCCACTGCTGATCGACCAGCGTGCCCGAGCAGCTTCGTTCGTTGTCGGAGCCCCAGCCGATGTGCAGTTTCACAGCGAACTCGTCAGTGGCGTCCGCGACTTGGGCACCGACAACGGATTGAGCCGGGGTCGCAACCACCAGGCCGGCCGTAAGGCCGGTCACCGCGAAGCCGACGGCCCACGCCATGCGCGCCCCGCGCGGACGAGTGTCTGTCACGTTTCCTCGCATCACAAAGTCTTGTTTCTCCGCGTGCGCGAAGAACGGTGTTGGAATCCGCGCGTCGCATGGCGCACGGGACATGGGTCACTGGCGGCTGAGCAATTCAGCCGGTCACGAGAAGTTCAACGAGCACAGACTTGGCGCCACCGACGGTTCCTTCACCGACGGATGCCCACCCGCCTTCGGCGACAGAGACCTTGGTGGTCTCGCCGTTGGCCGTGAGGTCGGCCTGTATCGGGTGGTCCGCGGCCTCCACGGCGAAGACTCGGGGGAGCTCCAGCGTGAAGCGGCCGGTGTCGCCGAGGGCCTTGAAGCAGTAGGTCCCCGCGCGGCCCGCGGCGGCGTCCTCGACGGTCAGCACCCGGATCTGCTGAGCGGCTTCGTCGCACTCGGCCAGCAGGATGCGTCCATCGCCCTTCTTCAGCTTGATCCCCTTTCCGGCCAGGATCTTGTCGGCCCCCGGGTAGCCGTAGTCCTCGACCGCAATGGGCGGCGCCGCGGACGTGGGCGGCTGGGCCGGATCGTCCGCAGAAGCGGCGGAGACTCCTGCCCCAGCGATCAGGGTCACCAGGATTCCGGATATGGCAAGGTTTCGGGCACGGAAAGGCACCGAAAATACTCCTTCAAGCGAGGTGAGCATGAACTCCGAATGGCCGTTTATGCTCCGGGAATACCCCGTGTCGCGGGCAAAGCAAACACAAAGGCGGGACACACCGTAGGCACATCACCACCCAGCCGCCAACACACTTCCTTCACGCCATGACCGAAACGCCCCTGATCAACTTGCTCTAAACAACTACCAATCGGTCATTTCACCTGGGCCAACTCTTCCAGCCACTCAATTCTCCCGGTGGGCTGGATATTTGATTCTCTGTCGGAGATCACAACGGCTATGCTCGCGTCTCCCTATTCGGCGACACAGCGGGGGCGTCGCCGATTACCGAGACAGGTGCCCAGTGAATCGAAGAACTGACCAGCTCGATACCGCCGGAAAAGCCAAAGGCGTGTTACGCAGAACAGCGCTGAGTTTGCTGCCCTTGGCCCTCGCCGTCGGCCTCCTGGGTTCTCCGCCCGCCGCGGCAGCCGGGGGTACCGGAGGCAGCGCCCGGGTCGCGGTGGAGGTCACTCCTGCCGAGCGTGGCCTGGTCGTGGACTACTGGAAAGAGGGCGGCCCAGGCGTCAAGGCAGCCGCCGAGGCGGCACTGACCGGCAGCGACGCTGATGTACAGGCATTCTTGACGGTCGCGGACGACCTGGCCTTACAGGACACGCGGGTGAACGCTGCTCAGCTCGCCTCGGTAGGTGGCTCGGAGCTGTTGACCGCAGCTCGTGCGGCGCTGTCGGGAACCCGGGAGGAACTTGAGGCCTTCGTCAGCTGGGGCTGGGAAGACCCCATGCGCCAGGACAACCGGGTGCGGGTTGCCCAGATTGTCGACACGGGCGGGCCCAATGTGCAGGAGGCCGGGCGCTCCGCTCTGAAGGGGACGGGCGACGACGTCCGGAAGTTCCTCACCGAGGGCCAGTACCTCCAGCGTGAGCAGGACGAGCGGGTGCAGCTCGTCCAGATCGTCAGCGTGGGCGGCACCAATGTGCGAGCGGCCGGACGCATCGCGCTCAACGGCAGCGCCGCGGACATCCGGGAGTTTCTGGAGATCGGCCAGTTCGTCGCCCGTGCGAAGGACCAGGAACACGCAACCGTCGCCGAGCTCGCCGAGCAGGCTAAGGAAGCGGGACGGCAGGCCGCCAAGGAGACCAAGGCCGCCGAGACCGAGTCCGCCAAGGCGGTGAAGGCCTCGCAGCTCGCCAAGGAGGCCGCCCTGGAGGCCGAGGCTGAGGCAAAGGCCGCCAAGAACGACACCGACAAGGCCGCGCGGGCCGCCAAGCGGGCTGCCACCGCGGCTTCCCAGGCCGCCGCCTCGGCGCAACGGGCGATCGACGCGGCGAGCGCCGCCAACAACTCGGCGCGCGTGGCCCAACGCGGCTTCCCAGGCTGCCGCGGCCGCAGCAGGCGCCTCCCAGGCCGCCTCCCGTGCCAGCGGTGCCGCCGCCGACGCCGCGGTGGATGCCAAGAACGCGAATGCCGCGCGGACCGCGGCCGAGGAGGCGCAGAAGGCTGCCAAGGGTGCCAACCTGGCCGCCGACGCCGCTGACCAGGCGTCGAAGGCAGCCGACGCGGCGGGCGATGCCGCCCACTCGGCGGCGAGTGCCGGCGTCAATGCCAACGCCGCCGCCAACGCCGCAATCGAGGCCGGCAACTACGCGGGGCAGTCAAGCGCCGCAGCCGCCGAGGCACGCGCCGCCGCCGCAGCCACCAAGCGCCACGCCGCCGAGGCCAACCGCGCGGCAGCCGAAGCCGAGGCACTTGCCCGCAAGGCCGCGACAGCTGCCCGCGAAGCAAGAGACGCCGCGAGGTCGGCGGCCACGCACGCGAAGAACGCCAGCGACGCCGCCCTGGACGCGGCTGAGCACGCCGGGCAGGCCGGGCAGGCCGCGACCAAGTCGACGGAACACGCCAATGCGGCCACTGCGGCCGCGAACGTAGCCACCGCCGCCGTGGTCAAGGCACAGGACATCTACACGCTCGCCCGTGAAATCGAGAGCGCGGAACTGGTCAGCCGTACCAACCAGGCCATCGAACTGGCCAGGGACGACAAGGCGTCGGAGGCCGCCCGCACCACCACGCTGGCAGAGCAGGAGAAAGGCGCCAAGGACCGGGACACCGAACGTGACCGGTTGGTGGCCGAAGCCGCGAAGCCCGTAGCCGACCTCACGGCCGTCGCCGACCAGGGCCGCGACCTGGCCGTCCTGGTGATGAAGAACGGCTCGGCGTGGGGACGCGCTGCTTCCGAGGCGGCACTCGGCGGACCCGACGAAGTCGTCGTCGACTACCTGCGCAACGGCTGGAGCTCCGCAAAGCAGCAGGACGAGCGCTCCTACGTCGAGCGGCTCGCCGAGGAGAGCGACGACAAGGCCGTACGCGACGCGGCCGAGACCGCCCTCGACGGCGACGCAGCCACCATCACCGCGTTCGTCGACAATGGGCAGTACCAGGCCGCCGGCGAAGGCATGCGCATCGCCATCGCGCAGGTTCTCTCCGACGCCGGCCCCGTACTCACCGAAGTCGGCCGAACCGCCCTCGCCACGGGCAACCCGAAGAAATTCAGCGAGTTCCTGGTCAAGACGCAGCACAGCGCACGGACACAGGACGAGCGGATCAGGGCCGCTCAGGCGGTCGACAGCGGCAGCCCCGAAGTGAAAGCGGCTGCTCGGATCGCCCTGGAAGGTTCGCCTCAGGCGCTGCACGCCTTCATTGTCTCCGGCCAGTACAAGGCCCAACGCAAGGACCATCTGGCCGCGATCCACGTGGCCCAGGTCCGGAAGCTGATCTCGGACGCGGCGAAGATCGCGGCCACCGCCCAGCAGAATGCCGCGACCGCTCAGAAGGTGGCCGCCACCGCTCGCAAGGCTGCCGCCGAGGCCAAGGAGTGGGCGAAGAAGGCCGACGACTCCGCGACAAAGGCGCAGGACTACGCCAAGCAGGCCGATCAGTACGCCAAGGACGCCGAGGCGTCCGCGGCTAAAGCAGCGGCATCCGCCGAGACGGCACGCGAGGCCGCGAACCGCGCGGACGCCTCCGCCTCACGTGCGGCCAAGTCCGCGGCCGATGCCACGCTCTCCTCGGAGTCGGCCCAGGCCTCCGCGTCCAACGCGGCGTACTACGCCGACGAGGCACGGAAGTCGGCGGTAGCGGCGGGCAAGGACGCCGAAGCCGCGCTCAAGGCGGCCACCGAGACGTTCACCATCGCGGTCACCAAATACCGGGAGGAGGAAGAGGCACGGCGCAAGGCCGCCGTCGCCGCCAAGGAGAAGGCCAAGAACGACGGGGCGCCAGACGCCGCGGAGCTGTACCGCTGCCAGCAGGCGCTCGTCCCGTGCGACCCGGTGGGCTTCGCCCGCTGGTGCCAGCAGTCCGACATCTACTGCGCTCTCGTCCGCCACGGCAAGGAGTTCGGCGATGCCATGGAGAGCCTCTGGAACACGGAGAAGGACCTCCTGGGGCTGGGCGAGTTCGAGAAGTGCCTGCAGAACAAGGACCTCGAGCACTGCAAGAGCGTCGCGGTGGACGCTTTGCTCAGCGGCAAACTGAAGGCTCTGGAGCGGGTGTACGACGAGCTGAAGCTGCTGAAGCGCGGATGCAAGATCGTCGACAAGGCGCCGCTGTGGTCCGCCGCGTCCGCCCGCCCGGCGTCTGCACAGACGCTTGCCGCGCGGTTCGGAGGCGTCCCGTGCGGGGAGCACAAGGTCCCGGGCCTGCCCAGGTCCACGAGCAAGATCCCGGACAGTTCCGACTGCCGTGCGTGCGCCGAACGGATCCGGGAGAACCTCGGCGGGGGTGAGATCAAGGTGATCAGGCCCAAGCCGCCCTTCCCCGGCCTCGGCAGGTACCGCGAACAGGACTCTTTCTGGGGAGAGCACGTCGTCCTGGTGTTCAACGATCGTGTCTACGACGGTTTCACGCCTAAGGCCGGCGAGACCATCGCCCAGTACAAGGACAAGTGGCTCTACAAAGAGGACATCGACTTTGGATTCTGAGGCAAACCATGACTGACAGAGAGTTGATCGAGAAAATCCGCGACCGGCCTGGAATGTTCGGTCTGGACGGCTCGTACTACCCGACGGCCATGTTCGTCACCGGACTCGACGTGGGCACCTCGGGAAGATTGCTCGACGGTTTCCGCGAATGGCTCATTCAGCGTAAAGGCGACGAGAGTAGCTTCATCTGGCCCCTGCTAGTCCTTGAGGACGCCTTCCCGGACGCCGGCATCCGGCACTGGACGTCGCTGACGGAGAGCCAGCAACAGCCGACGACCGACCACCTGTTCGCCCTCTTGCTCGCTTTCCTGACCGAGCGTGAGGGCGACTAGTCGGACCCAACTGGAGGAGACAGACGGCCGTTTCACCGGACTACCCCCCGGTGAAACGGCCCGTTCGTGATCAGTCGAACCACCGATCCCGCGCCAACTCCCCCGTCCGCGACGGGTCCTCCAGCAGGGCCCCCACCTCGAACCGGCGAGGCCACTGGCCCGCCGCCCAGGCGAGGCCGGCGGCCACGCCCTCCAGGGTCGCCGCGTGGAGAACACCGTCCGTCGTGAGACGCCAGTCCAGTTCGACCCCGTTGACGACGAGTTCCTCGTGTTCGACGTAGGTCGAGGGGGTGCGTGCGCCCAGCAGGACCCGTACCGGCTCCGGGACGTCGTGCTCGGTGCCCTCGGAGTCGACCTCGCCCGCGACGGACTCGCTCAGGCGTCGTACCTGGAACAGTTCGGCCAACTCGGCGGCGCGTGCCGGGCGTACGGGCAGGAGGGGGACGCCGTCCGTGAAGGGCAGCAGGTCGGGCGAGTCGACGACCACGGCGTCGGCGGCGTCCACGACCCGGACCCGTCCGTCGACCACGGCCCGCAGCTCGTCCGGGAGGGTCACCTGCTCGGGGTCCAGGTCGGCCAGGGCGCTGTAGAGGGCGTGCAGTTGGGCGCCGGTGACCTCGCGGTCCGGGT
>Ga0307514_10004492_pt1 | contig 12825 bp, 11 predicted proteins | sample 16_EM_MG_FD_203088 | JGI IMG/M metagenome (GOLD analysis project Ga0307514, IMG submission 203088) | Populus trichocarpa ectomycorrhiza microbial communities from riparian zone in the Pacific Northwest, United States - 16_EM | ecosystem: Host-associated > Plants > Roots > Unclassified | place...
AACCCTCGGGAAGCAGGAGGTGGTCCAGGGCCGGGTGGCCCTGGAAGTCGACGCCGAACATTTCGTGCGTCTCACGTTCGTGCCAGGCGGCGCCCGCGAACACGTCCACCGCGCTGGGCAGGACAGGAAACTCGTGCGGGACCGTCGTACGCAGCAGAAGTCGCCGTACCGGGGCGAGCGCCACGACATGCGCCGCTACGCAAAAGCCCGTGCCCGGTTCGTCGACCGCGCTCAGCCAGTCGAAGTAGGTGCAGGTCAGACGGTCGCGGGCCACCTCAAGCGCGGCGAGCCAGGACGCCGGCGGTACGTCGACCGTCAGCACCTCGTACGACTCCTCGGCCGTGGCCTCCGTGCCGAACAGGTCCTCGACGGGAGCGGGCAGCCAACCGACCTCGGTCATCGCCCCTCCCCCGAATCCGAGCCGGAACCCGAACCGGCACCCGGCCCCCGCACCAGCCCGCTCGTCAGGGCCGCCGCCGAAGGGCGTCCCGTGTCGGCCCCGTACCGCTCCCCCAACGACTCCCGCGCGATCTTCTCCTGGAGCTTGAGGATCCCCTGGAGCAGCGCCTCGGGGCGGGGCGGGCAGCCGGGGACGTAGACGTCCACCGGGATGATCTGGTCGACGCCCTTGGTGACGGAGTACGAGTCCCAGTACGGGCCGCCGCAGTTGCTGCACGCGCCGAACGAGATCACGTACTTCGGCTCGGGCATCTGTTCGTACAGGCGCTTCACGGCGGGCGCCATCTTGTCGGTGACCGTGCCGGAGACCACCATCAGGTCGGCCTGGCGAGGGCCGGGCGCGAAGGGGATCACGCCGAGGCGGATGAAGTCGTGGCGGGCCATCGACGCGGCGATGAACTCGATCGCGCAGCAGGCCAGGCCGAAGTTGAAGACCCAGAGGGAGTAGCGGCGGCCCCAGTTCAGGACCACCTTCATCGGCTCGGGCGCGAGGCGGGCGAGGGCGCCCAGCCGCTTCGGCTCCGGAAGCGGAACGGGCTCCGGCAGGAGAACGGGTTCCGAGGGGGTGGGGGTCACGTCCATGTCAGGACGCCCTTCTTGTATGCGTACAGCAGGCCCACGGCGAGGAAGCCGAGGAAGACGAACATCTCCACGAGGGTGGTCGCGCCGTAGCCGGGAGCGGCGAACACCGTGGCCCAGGGAAAAAGGAAGATCGAGTCGACGGCGAAGATGACGTACAGGAAGGCGTAGACGTAGTAGCGGACCTGGGTGTGCGCCCAGCCCTCACCGACGGGGTCGACTCCGCACTCGTACGTCAGGAGCTTCTCGGGGGTGGGGACCACGGGCCGCAGCAGGCGTCCGGCGCCGAAGGCGACCGCGACGAACAGCACGCCGACGGCGGCGAGCAGCCCGACGACCGAGTACGACTGGAAGTAGTCCGCCGCGACAGCGGTCGGTTCCCGCACGGTCCGTTCCTCGCTCCCTGTGAACGCTGCTGTTCGACGATCTGTACGCACCGGAGTCTAGGCCCTGCTAAAGGGAGCGTAAGCAGCCCGTCACGCCTGAGGAAAGGCGCCGGTGGCCGGGGTGGGGTTTTCCCCAGTGCGTCGCGGCGGCCCACCTCATGGCGCGGCGGGCCGACGCACGGCACGCTGACCCGTATGACCCAACGTCTACCGGCCTCGAACCCCTCCGGGGAAGCGGACAGCGACCGCCTGCCACCCGCCCGTTTCGCCTTCCCCCGGCACACCTGGAAGGAGATCGCGCACCTTCTGGCGAACCTTCCGGTGGCCCTGATCGGATTCGTCTACGTCGTGACGGTGCTCGCCACCGGAGTCGGACTGACCGTCACAGTGATCGGACTGCCGCTGCTCGCGGTCGGGCTGATGGGCGCCCGTCGGCTGGGCAGGCTGGAGCGGGCGCGGGCCAGGGCGCTGCTCGGGGTGCGGGTGGACGAGCCGAGCCCGCTGCCGTGGGGCAGGAGGGGCGGCGGGTTCCTCCAGCGGCTGTGGATGGGGCTGAAGGATCCGGTCGGCTGGCGGACGATGCTGTACGACTTCATCCGGCTGCCCTGGGGCATCTTCACCTTCGCCTTCACCCTGACCTCGTTGTTCGTGCTGTGGCCGGTGCTGCCGCTGATCGCGCGGGGGCTGACCAACGTCGACCGGGCGATGGTGCGCGGTCTGCTGTCGCCCTCCGACGAACTGGAGCAGCGGATCGCCGAGCTGGAGTCCGACCGGGGTGTCGTGGTCGACACGGCCGCGGCCGATCTGCGGCGCATCGAGCGCGATCTGCACGACGGCGCGCAGGCCCGGCTGGTCAATCTGGCGATGGGTCTTGGCATGGCCAAAGAGAGGCTGCTGGAGGGGCAGGCCGATGACAAGGTCGTGGCGGCGATGGTCGAGGAGGCCCACGGCGAGGTGAAGCTCGCGTTGCAGGAGCTGCGGGACCTCGCCCGGGGCATTCATCCGGCCGTACTGACGGACCGCGGTCTGGATGCCGCCCTGTCCTCCGTCGCCTCGCGGTGCACGGTGCCGGTGAAGGTGACGGCCGACCTGGATGCCAGACCGGTCGCGGCCATCGAGGGCATCGCCTACTTCACCGTCTCGGAGCTGCTGCAGAACGTCAGCAAGCACAGCGGGGCGAAGTCGGCTTCGGTGGACGTGTGGCGGTCGGACGACCGGCTGCTGATCCAGGTGTGGGACGACGGCCGCGGCGGTGCCCGCCTCGACGGCGGTACGGGCATGCGCGGCCTCGCCGACCGCCTGGACGCCGTGGACGGCCTCTTCGTCATCGACTCACCTCCGGGCGGCCCGACGGTCGTCACCGCGGAACTTCCCTGGCGGGACCGCACGGAGACCTCCGTCGGCAGCGGAGCCGGCGGACACGGTGGGCATGGTGGACACGGCGGCAAGGGGTAGGGAAAACCCCCCGTCCGAGACGCCGACGGACTCCATGGTCCACAGGCCCGTGGCACAGCACAGTGAAGGTACGACGGCACAGCCGCAGGACGAGGAGAAGGACGAGCCGATGGCCAGGGACTACGGACGCAGTTACGGGCACGACAGCGAGCTCGGGTTCCCCGAGGGGGTACGTCGCCGCCGTCTGCCGGCCGGGCTGCGGGCACCGTTCGAGGCACGCAGCTGGCGCGAACTGACGTATGTGCTGCTGGGCCTGCCGATCGGCGCCCTGATGTTCGTGTACGCCGTCACGATGGTCTCGCTCGGTATGGGGCTGCTCGTGACGTTTCTCGGGATTCCGGTGCTGGCCGCGGGGCTGGCCGGCTGCCGGGGTGTCGGGGCGCTGGAGCGGGCCCGCGCGCGGGTGCTGCTCGGGCTGGACGTGGCCGCCCCGGAGCCGCTGCGGATCAGGAAGCGGGGCGCGCTGGCCTGGATGGGTGCCGTCCTGAAGAGCGGCACCTCGTGGCGGAGCGTCCTGTACACGCTGCTGTACCTGCCGTGGTCGGTGTTCTCCTTCGCCGTCGCGGGGAACTTCTTCGCCCTCGGCTGGACGCTGATGACGTATCCGCTGTGGTTCTGGCTCTTCCCGCTGTACGGCGGACAGGACGGGATCCAGCTGTACGGCGACGAGAGTCACCACGTCTACCTCGACAACCCGTTCGAGATCACCGTGGCCGCGATGGTGGGGCTGTTGATCACGCTGGCCACGCCGTGGATCCTGCGGGCGCTGACGATGGTGGACCGGCTGCTGGTGAGCGGGCTGCTCGGGCCGTCGCGGCTGTCGGCGCGGGTGGTGGAGCTGGAGTCGGACCGGGGTGTCGTGGTCGACACGGCCGCTGCGGACCTGCGGCGCATCGAGCGGGACCTGCGCGACGGGGCGCAGGCCCGGCTGGTGGCGCTGGCGATGGATCTGGGACTGGCGAAGGAGAAGCTGACGGAGGATCCGCGGGAGGCGGCGCGGATGGTGGGTGACGCGCACGGTGAGGTGAAGACGGCGTTGCAGGAGCTGCGGGACCTCGCCCGGGGCATTCATCCGGCCGTACTGACGGACCGCGGTCTGGATGCCGCCCTGTCCTCCGTCGCCTCGCGGTGCACGGTGCCGGTGCAGGTGGAGGTGGACCTGTCGGCGCGGCCGGCGGCGGCGATCGAGGGGATCGCGTACTTCACGGTGTCGGAGCTGCTGCAGAACATCAGCAAGCACGCCCGTGCCACGTGGGCGGCGGTGGATGTGTGGCGGGTGGAGAACCGCCTGATGCTCCAGGTCGTGGACGACGGGGTCGGCGGCGCGGACACCTCCACCGGCTCGGGGCTGGCCGAGCTGGCCGAGCGGCTGGACGCGGTGGACGGCATCCTGGTGGTGGACTCCCCGGCCGGTGGCCCGACCCGGATCACCGCGGAACTGCCCTGGCGGACGGTGTAGCCCCGGTCGCTTGTGACGACCCTCTGATCTGCGGTTTCTACGCGGATCAGGGGGCTGAAGCACGCCTCCCCGCCGCCCCGCCCCGCCCCGCTCCCCCGGCTCCACAAGGTCTCCTCTCCTGCCCCGAAGTCCGAACACGCGCGGCCAGTCTGTCCACAGGCCCCGTGAAGAAGGACAGATCGCGGGATACTGACGGCCAAGGGACGGGGACGGGGACGGGGACGGGGCCGAGTTCGGCCCGATACAGGGGCTCGGGGGCCAAGAATCGTGGAGGACAGGGTGCAGGTGGTCATCGCCGAGGATTCGGTGCTGCTGAGGGAGGGCCTGACCCGGCTGTTGACCGACCGTGGACATGACGTGGTCGCCGGGGTCGGGGACGGCGAGGCGTTGATCAAGACCATCACCGAGCTGGACGCGCAGGGTGAGCTGCCGGACGTCGTGGTGGCGGACGTACGGATGCCGCCGACGCACACCGACGAGGGCGTGCGGGCCGCGGTCCAGCTGCGCAAGGCGCATCCGGGGCTCGGGGTCCTCGTGCTGTCGCAGTACGTGGAGGAGCGCTACGCCACCGAACTGCTGGCCGGTTCCAGTCGCGGCGTCGGCTATCTGCTCAAGGACCGGGTGGCCGAGGTGCGTGAGTTCGTGGACGCGGTGGTACGGGTGGCCGAGGGCGGTACGGCCCTCGACCCGGAGGTGGTCGCGCAACTGCTGGGCCGCTCCCGCAAACAGGACGTGCTCGCGGGGCTCACCCCGAGAGAGCGCGAGGTGCTGGGCCTGATGGCCGAGGGCAGGACCAACTCCGCGATCGCGCGGCAACTGGTGGTGAGCGACGGAGCCGTGGAGAAGCACGTCAGCAACATCTTCCTGAAGCTCGGGCTGTCCCCGAGCGACGGGGACCACCGACGCGTGCTGGCGGTCCTCACCTACCTGAACTCCTGACTTTCTGACACTGTGTCAGATAGCTGGATCGACCATGCGACAGCGAGAACCGGGGACCGCTCGAGAGCGTCTTCAAGGTAAGCGCCGGGGGGCGGGTAAATCGTGACAAGTCGGGGTGTTCAACCGTCTCAAAAGCGTGTCCATCATGCGAATGACCCAGGGAAGGGGACCCTTACGGTCGTAGGGTTGCTCCTGGGAGGCCAGCGGGACGGCCGCTCCCAGACAGCCGCCTCTAGGGAGGTCCAGTTCAGTGACCAGCCAGGTCAGTAGCCCAGCGGAGCAGGCCGACGGAACAGTCGCGGGAGAGCAGCGCAAAACGGCGGGCGTGAAGGACGTCCGCCGTCTGGACCGGGTGATCATCCGTTTCGCGGGAGACTCGGGTGACGGCATGCAACTCACCGGCGACCGGTTCACCTCGGAGACGGCGTCCTTCGGCAACGACCTGTCGACGCTGCCGAACTTCCCCGCCGAGATCCGCGCCCCCGCAGGCACCCTGCCCGGCGTCTCGTCCTTCCAGTTGCACTTCGCCGACCACGACATCCTCACGCCGGGCGACGCCCCCAACGTGCTGGTGGCGATGAACCCGGCCGCCCTCAAGGCCAACGTGGACGACCTGCCGCGCGGCGCGGAGATCATCGTCAACACGGACGAGTTCACGAGACGGGCGATGCAGAAAGTGGGGTACGGCAGTTCCCCACTGGAAGACGGTTCCCTCGACGGTTACCACCTCCACCCGGTCCCACTGACCACCCTGACCGTCGAGGCACTCAAGGAATTCGACCTCACCCGCAAAGAGGCCGAGCGCAGCAAGAACATGTTCGCGCTCGGCCTCTTGTCATGGATGTACCACCGGCCCACCGAGGGCACGGAGAAGTTCCTGACGTCGAAGTTCGCCAAGAAGCCGGAGATCGCGGCCGCCAACATCGCCGCCTTCCGCGCGGGCTGGAACTTCGGTGAGACCACCGAGGACTTCGCGGTCTCCTACGAGATCGCCCCGGCGACCACGGCCTTCCCGGTCGGCACATACCGGAACATCTCCGGGAACCTGGCTCTGTCGTACGGACTGGTCGCGGCCTCCCGTCAGGCGGACCTGCCGCTGTTCCTGGGCTCGTACCCGATCACCCCGGCCTCGGACATCCTGCACGAGCTCAGCAAGCACAAGAACTTCGGTGTGCGCACCTTCCAGGCCGAGGACGAGATCGCGGGCATCGGCGCCGCACTGGGCGCGGCCTTCGGCGGCTCACTGGGGGTGACCACGACGAGCGGGCCCGGAGTCGCGCTCAAGAGCGAGACCATCGGCCTCGCGGTCTCCCTCGAACTACCGCTGCTGGTGATCGACATCCAGCGCGGCGGCCCGTCGACCGGTCTGCCCACCAAGACCGAGCAGGCGGACCTGTTGCAGGCGATGTACGGCCGCAACGGCGAGGCCCCGGTCCCCGTGATCGCCCCGTGCACCCCGGCCGACTGCTTCGACGCGGCCGTGGAGGCGGCGCGCATCGCGCTGACGTACCGCACGCCGGTGATGCTGCTGTCCGACGGCTACCTGGCCAACGGCTCCGAGCCCTGGCGCATCCCGGAGCTGGACGAACTGCCGGACCTGCGGGTGCAGTTCGCGCAGGGACCGAACCACACCCTGGACGACGGCACCGAGACGTTCTGGCCGTACAAGCGCGACCCGCAGACCCTCGCCCGCCCGTGGGCCATCCCCGGCACGCCGGGCCTGGAGCACCGCATCGGCGGCATCGAGAAGCAGGACGGCAGCGGCAACATCTCCTACGACCCCGCGAACCACGAGTTCATGGTCCGCACCCGCCAGGCCAAGATCGACGGCATCGACGTACCGGACATCGAGGTCGACGACCCGCACGGGGCGCGGACCCTGGTTCTGGGCTGGGGCTCGACATACGGACCGATCACGGCGGCGGTACGACGGCTGCGGACGGCCGGCGAGTCGATCGCGCAGGCTCATCTGCGCCACCTCAACCCGTTCCCGCGGAATCTGGGCGAGGTGCTGAAGGCGTACGACAAGGTGGTGGTCCCCGAGATGAACCTCGGTCAGCTCGCCACGCTGGTGCGGGCGAAGTACCTGGTCGACGCCCGCTCGTACAACCAGGTCAACGGTATGCCGTTCAAGGCGGAGCAGCTCGCCGCGGCACTCAAGGAGGCCATCGATGGCTGAGACGTCCACGGAAGGCACGGGCACGGTCGAGGCGCTTTCGCTCGTTCCCAAGGCCGAGGCCCGGCAGTCCATGAAGGACTTCAAGTCCGACCAGGAAGTGCGCTGGTGCCCCGGCTGCGGTGACTACGCGATCCTCGCCGCGGTGCAGGGCTTCATGCCCGAGCTGGGTCTGGCCAAGGAGAACATCGTCTTCGTCTCGGGCATCGGCTGTTCCTCCCGCTTCCCGTACTACATGAACACGTACGGCATGCACTCCATCCACGGCCGCGCACCGGCTATCGCGACCGGGCTCGCCACGAGCAGGCGCGACCTGTCGGTGTGGGTGGTCACCGGCGACGGTGACGCGCTGTCCATCGGCGGCAACCATCTGATCCACGCCCTGCGGCGGAACGTGAACCTGAAGATCCTCCTCTTCAACAACCGGATCTACGGGCTCACGAAGGGCCAGTACTCACCCACCTCCGAGGTCGGCAAGATCACCAAGTCGACGCCGATGGGGTCGCTTGACGCCCCCTTCAACCCGGTGTCCCTCGCCCTCGGCGCGGAGGCGTCGTTCGTGGCGCGGACCATCGACTCGGACCGCAAGCACCTGACGGGGGTGCTGCGGCAGGCGGCCGCCCATCAGGGCACCGCGCTGATCGAGATCTACCAGAACTGCAACATCTTCAACGACGGCGCCTTCGAAGCGCTGAAGGACAATCAGCAGGCCGAGGAGGCGGTGATCCGGCTGGAACACGGCCGGCCGATCCGCTTCGGCACCGACGGTGCGCGCGGTGTGGTCCGGGACCCGGCGACCGGTGATCTGAGGGTCGTGCAGGTCACCCCGGACAACGAGTCGGACATCCTGGTCCACGACGCCCACGCCACCTCCCCCACGACCGCCTTCGCCCTGTCCCGCCTGGCCGACCCGGACACCCTGCACCACACCCCGATCGGGGTGCTGCGGTCCGTGGAACGGTCCGTCTACGACACGCAGATGGCGGATCAGCTGGACACGGCGATCGAGCAGAACGGCAAGGGGGATCTGGGGGCGCTGCTGGCGGGCGGGGACACCTGGACCGTCGTCGGCTGATCGGGGACCGTTCGGCGCGGGAGGGCCTGGGGCGTGGAGCGCCCGGGCCCCTCCCTGATGTCCCTGACGCCGGCCACATGTCAGGAATGTCGCACTGGGCTCGGCTCGGCGTTTCGCGACTGACGGCAAAGGGGGCGCACGGATGCACCGCCCGTCGTCACTCGTCGGGGATGTCCCTCTTGGCGCGGATCAAGGTCTCGCGGCTGATGACCACGATCCGTTCGTGGTCGGCGCGAGCCGCGTCGGCGGGCAGTTGGGGGTCCAGTGCGGCCGTGGCCTCGGTGCCGATGACAGCGAAGTTGCCGTCACTCAGTTCGAAGAGGTCCGGGCAGGTCTCCGAGGTCTGACTGCCCCTCAGCCTGGGCGGGTCCCCGATACGACGGACGACGTAGGGGACAGGGAATTCGCGGGGCACTCGGAGCCTCTTTACCACCCGGTGACAGTCCGGTCACGCTATCAAGATCCTCTACGGCCAACCCCGGCTTCGACACTCTTGACGGGAAGAATTCCCTTCGTCCGCACGGCGTCGGCCCCTCACCATGGACGTACTCGGCGGCAGCGCGGCGACCCTCGTCAGGCAGGCGGTTCGGCGATGGCCGACGGCCCCACGATCCACCACTCCTCGGGGTCCTCGGCGAGCTCCTCCATCATGATGTCGACCGCCGCGCCGACCTGCGCCTCCATCGAGTCCGCGGGAATGCTGCGCCGATGCTCGACCGTGCGGTCCCAGTACTCCGCGAAGACGGCGTTGCGGCACAGAACGCGCAGATGACCGAGGAGTTCGTCCCAGCCGCACGCCCCGATGCGATGGGCCAGCAGCAGGGATCCGTACTGCCGGTTGGCGAAGAGCAGTTGGCGTCGCTTGCCCTCGCTCAGTCCGGTCAGGGTGCTCGACGCGTCAGCCAGGGAGGGGTCGTCGATCGTCCGGTTCATCTGGTCCACCGTGAGGCGGTACTGCTGAATCAGGTTCGCCCGGTGAATCTCCTCGGTCATCACTTCGAGCTGCCGCAGCAGCGCCACAAGGACGTCCTGGCGGCGCCTGCGGCGAGTGCCCCAGGCGAGAGGTGCCCGTAAGAAGCCCAGCCCCGCCACTACCGCAGAACCGATACTGCGCGCGGCCAGATTCCGTGTGGCCATGTCAAGGCATCCCCCTGGATCCGGTATCCGTGCGCCGAACGGGTGGCTCGCGAGCCGGTCGCACATTGGGCGTAGAACTCCACATCTCAGCATGCCCGGGGACTCAGGTCGGCACGGGAGGCGGAGAGGGGGCGCATGGATGGACGTGAGGCTTGAGCCGACGGGCACCTGACGTACGTGTGCCCCGCAGGCGCCACCCGCGGGGCGCACGGAGGGTGCACAGGGGGGTGCACAGAGCGGGGCCCACCGGGGGAGCACTTACTTCAAAGTGGGTACTTTCAAAGAGTTAGCGCACCCCCTAGGGTTAGCGTCAACGCACCCCACAAGGAGTCCTCATCATGAGCATCGTCGTCACCGGAGCCACCGGCCACCTGGGCCGTCTTGTCGTGGAGCAACTGCTGGAGAAGGTTCCGGCAGACCAGATCACCGCGGTCGTCCGCAGCGCGGAGAAGGCCGCCGACCTGGCGGCGCGCGGTGTGAAGATCACGCTCGCCGACTACAACACCCCGGCCTCCTTCGACGGCCTGTTCGCGGCCGGCGACAAGGTACTGCTCGTCTCGGGCAACGAGTTCGACAAGGGCCGCGTCCAGCAGCACCAGGTCGTCATAGCCGCGGCGAAGGCGGCCGGTGTGGCGCTGCTCGCGTACACCAGCGCCCCCGGCACCCTGACCGCCGCGCTGGCCGACGACCACCACGGCACCGAGGAGGCGCTCACGGCCTCCGGCGTGCCGTACGCGCTGCTGCGCAACGGCTGGTACCACGAGAACTACACCGAGAGCCTCGCCCCGGTGCTGGAGCACAACGCGGTCGTCGCCGCCGCCGGCGAGGGCCGGGTCTCCTCCGCCTCGCGCGCCGACTACGCGGCCGCCGCGGTCGCCGTACTGACCGGCGAGGGACACGAGAACAAGACGTACGAGCTGGGCGGCGACGAGGCGTGGAGCTTCGCCGAGTACGCGGCGGAGCTGAGCCGGCAGACCGGCAGGGAGATCGCCTACAACTCCGTCTCCGTCGAGGCCCTCACCGGGATCCTGACCGGCGCCGGGCTGCCCGAGCCGCTCGCCGCGGTCATCGCCGGCGTGGACGCGTCCATCGAGAAGGGCGAGCTGGTCGTGTCCACGGGCGACCTCTCCCGGCTTGCCGGCCGTCCGACCACCCCGCTCTCCGAGGCGATCGCGGCCGCGCTCAAGGGCTGACGGTCACCACTCCCCAGCAAGGCACCGGGAGTCTCGTCCGGGCCACAGCCCCGTCCGCCCGGGCCACAGCCCCGTCCGCTCCGTCCATGCCCATCCCGCCCCCGCCTGTCATGACCGTATGCCGATACGGACATGACAGGCGGGGGCGCCCGGCGTTACCTTCTTGCAGGCGAGCTGTGCGTGAGAGGGAGGGTCCGTGGCCGGGACGTCGAAGGGTGAGCAGCGGATAGGTCTGCTGAACGGCTTCGCGGCGTACGGGATGTGGGGGCTCGTGCCGCTCTTCTGGCCCCTGCTCAAGCCCGCCGGGGCGGTCGAGATCCTCGCCCACCGGATGGTGTGGTCCCTGGCCTTCGTCGGCGTCGCGCTGATCGTGGTGCGGCGCTGGGCGTGGGCCGGTGAGCTGCTGCGGCAGCCGCGCAGGCTGGGCCTGATCGCGGTGGCCGCGGCCGTCATCACCGTGAACTGGGGCGTCTACATCTGGGCTGTGAACTCGGGTCACGTGGTCGAGGCCTCGCTCGGGTACTTCATCAACCCGCTCGTCACCATCGCGATGGGCGTCCTGATCCTCAAGGAACGGCTGCGGCCCGTGCAGTGGGCGGCGGTCGGCATCGGTTTCGCCGCCGTCCTCGTGCTCGCCGTCGGGTACGGGCAGCCGCCGTGGATCTCCCTGACCCTCGCCTTCTCCTTCGCCACGTACGGCCTGGTGAAGAAGAAGGTCAATCTGGGAGGCGTGGAATCGCTGGCCGCGGAGACCGCGATCCAGTTCCTGCCCGCGCTCGCCTACCTGCTGTGGCTCGGCTCGCGGGGCGACGCCACCTTCACCTCCGAGGGCGCGGGGCACGCGACCCTGCTCGCCGCGACCGGCATCGTCACCGCGATCCCCCTCGTCTGCTTCGGCGCCGCCGCGATCCGTGTCCCGCTGTCCACGCTGGGGCTGCTGCAGTACCTCGCGCCGGCCTTCCAGTTCCTGCTCGGCATCCTCTATTTCCACGAGGCCATGCCGGCCGAGCGCTGGGCCGGGTTCGCGCTGGTCTGGCTGGCGCTGACGCTGCTCACATGGGATGCCCTGCGCACCGCCCGCCGCGCCGCCCGCACACTCAGGGCCGAGAGCGGCAGGTCCGGCACCACCGCGCCGACAGCGACAGGCACGGCAGGTGCCGCCCGGAACGCGGACAGTGTCACCTCCGGAGGCAAGCCGCGGGCCGCGGGACCGGCGGCCCCGGAACCGTCGGGCTCCACGCCGCTGGACTCGACGCCGCGGGACTCGACGGCGCAGGCTCCGGAACCGTTTGGCTCCACGCCGCTGGACTCGACGGCGCAGGCTCCGGAACCGTTGGGCTCCACGCCGCTGGACTCGACGGCGCAGGCTCCGGAACCGTTTGGCTCGGAGCCGTTGGGTCCCTCGGCCGCCAAGCCGTAGACGGCGGTCGCCGCCGAGAGTCCGGTCGATCACCGAGACGGGCCGCTCGGCGGTGTGCGGCGACCCGCCCGCCAGCCCACGCCCGGCATCGGCCACCCCGGGCGTGCGGCGGCCCGCCCGGCATCGGCCGCCCCTTCCACGCGCGGCGATCGTCAGCGACCCGCACACCGACGCGAAGACCCTGCCCGGGCATGCGGCGGCCCGCCCGGCCATGCCCGGCATCGGCCATCCCGTCTGCTCGCAGCGATCGTGACCCGCAAGCCGGCGCGAAGGGTGTGCCCGCGAGAAGCGGCGTCGGGCGGCGTCGCCGCATACGGTCGGTCCGGGCCGACCGGGCAGGGACAGCGCGCACGAGGGGATCGGACGCGGAGGTCAGCCTTCCTCGGCGGGCTCCCGCGACCGGAACGCCCGCGCCTTCGCGCGGTTCCCGCAGTGCTCCATCGCGCACCAGCGACGGCGGCCCGGGCGGGAGGTGTCGACGAACAGCAGAGAGCAGTTGTCGGAGCCGCATTCACGGACGCGGTCGGCGTACGGGCCGGTGAAGAGG
>Ga0307514_10004493_pt1 | contig 12824 bp, 9 predicted proteins | sample 16_EM_MG_FD_203088 | JGI IMG/M metagenome (GOLD analysis project Ga0307514, IMG submission 203088) | Populus trichocarpa ectomycorrhiza microbial communities from riparian zone in the Pacific Northwest, United States - 16_EM | ecosystem: Host-associated > Plants > Roots > Unclassified | place...
GTCAAATCCACTAGTTTCCACCGTTTACTCTGGCAGGGCTGAAGTGCCTTGGCATGCAGTAACATATTACACACGCTAATGTATACACACAGGAAGAATCGCGTCAGACTTACAGGAAGTGCAGTACCAATGTCATTTGATTTGCCACAAAGGGCGGGTATGATGTATTGTAAGTGGGACCAGATGTCTGCAGTCTCGTAGGGTTGGAAAACATCTCCTTCTACTGTAGATGTGCACTATTGATTATCACATAGAAACTTGGGTTGTTAATTCATTAATGGACGCTAGGAGAGGGGAATAAGTGCCCACTAGCATTTCCCTCAGGATCCTCTCATCGCTCGAAACTGGGTGTGCTCAGCCAACAGGGAGTGTTGTGGCGATATCAAATCGGACATGCAGCTTTAACCGGTTATCATGGTCTGAACAAGTTGAGGGAAAGGTTCTCTAAGTCAGAAATGACGTTTTCACACTCCCTGACCGTGAGAAATATTATCCAATGCCATGACGAAATGGAATTCTGCTACCCCATTCACTTTGTGGGGGTGAAGTCTCCACACGATTTTTGATTCGGGCACCGGCGTGCGCCGTTCTGTGTGGTTATAGGAGTCAACATAGAGTGCTCTTTTAACATGACTCATACTTAGAATTTGATATGAATGCATATGTAATAGGCATGGTTCTGTAAGCGTGCTATTTATTGGCATAGTATAATGCAGCGCTGGACATACGTAGATGATTGTGCGAGAGACCGTTACTTGGATAGTCTTGTGCCAAGCCCCCCTTTATTGCTATGTCTGCTTACGGCACAAGTAGTGGAGGCTCCAAGAGGGGAAATAGCAGTATATACTGAATAGTATTCTAAGGGAGAAAGCAGTGTGAGGTAATATAGGGCATATCGTGAGTCAATATGTAATCGTTGATTCATAACTATATATTAATGAAGCAAAGGTTCTATTACAATTGAATTATAAATACACCCATATGGTTATGACTCCCCCAATGTGGACGATTTAAGCTACCACACAAAAATAAATCGGTCCGGGCACAAGAACAAATGTGGAGGAATTTGCGGCTCCAAGGAACAACTCTAATCCGATGCCATGACAGCATCCGGCGAGAATTTCGAAAATAGAAATTATAATTAGGAGGGAGTTAGTGAATTGAATTTTACCCATTGATGGTTGACCACCGCTTTCGCTTGTGTAGGTAGGTAGTACGGAGTTCGTGTTACCAAGTTCTCGTAATAGTGCAGTTCCTCAGTTCCACAAGGCTGCCGCAATTGTAAACAGAATGGCCCGGGTCAGTCAATGTTTAACTTCCTGGTTGCGGAATCTTGATGAGTATTTTTAGTCTCCACCGCTTTCGGGTGTCAAAGATATCCACGGGCCTACCTGTAAGTATCTGCCCAGGGTCTGGGGGCCGGGGCTTGGACTACGCCGAGGTTGTATTGATTTAGCAACAATTCCATTCTCATGTATTTCCGGTTTGGGGAAAATAGTTTCTCCAGCTTTCGGGATCCCCTTGGCCTGGAACATGTCAGCCCTGGGCTCAGCATTCTGGAAGGCGCTAAGGAACTACACAATCATTACCCCGTCACGGGAGTTTGCTAAAGTTATTTTGGGGGTGCAATTAGGATACTTTCATATACTTTACCTTCTACATAGTATAGTAAGCAAATCAGCATCTTTACGACTTGCCGCAAGCTATTGAATTGTTGTTGAAATGCAAGCTAATACTGAATCGTGAAGGTGAAACTAGGGTAGAATAATTTATAAGATAATCCAGCTACAGCAGGATCCGAATTGGATTCTGTGGCTAGCTGGAAGATGAAACGAACTTTATTTCCCCAGGGTCATATCCCAAACCTCGACGCTATCAATCCAGCTACAGCAGAATTCGAATTGGATTCTGTGGCTAGCTGGAAGATGAAACGAACGTTATCTCTCCAGGGTTATATCCAAAATCTTGACGCTAAAGCCACGGATGTCGAAGGTTTGGGTGTGTGGTAGGTGGCGAGAGGCATGTCAATTGACGTTCTCCACAATTCGATTTCGCATATTGCAACATGGTAGGCAACATGGCTGTGGCTGGCGCGACATCAATTCGGGCACAGAATTGAAGTTTCCTACTGTACATATTACTTTTTTGTTGCAAGAACTTTATGGAGAAAGATCGAATGACCTTGAAGGTACCCCTGGCTCTACATGTATTTCTATAGCTATGCACGGTGAGGCGTACGTGCATCCAGCTGAAAGTAGTCTCGGCGCCAGATCGTAGGCTGAGAGCATCCAGCCAGCCTCCCGAATTAGGCCTAGGGCTCTAGAACGTGCAATATCAGTCGCAGGTACTAGTACAGTACATGTAATATGGGCTCTGGGACGTCGACGCAAGGGATTGCAGGACTGCAGGACTACAGGTCGTTGGCGCAGTGGGCTGCAGGACTTTGTTACGATCCCTATGATGGAGAGAACGTCCGGAGATACTAGGTAGGTAGTACTTGCACAGTCCTCACGATATCGTGACCCTTCAGCCCCAATGCAACGCTATACCACAACCATCCTAGAGGGCCGATTAGTCACTTCTGATGTCCAATACTTGAGCTGAAGATGTAATGGCTCGCATACTGCTAACCGTTATAGGCGCGCGGCGTGGGTTTTTTTCCTGCCTGGCGTGAGACCAAGCAAACGCAGACTCTGCCCGCTCACTCATTCTTATCACTTGATCACTCACTCATTCCCGGCTAGCCTAATCATCGTCCCGAGGTCTTTGGCACTCCGGGGTAAAGGAAGAATACTGAGTGAAGTTGGGACACCATGTGGGCTGGCTTTCTAAGGTTGGCTGGCTGGGGTTCGACAGTTTCAGCAGCCACACGTCGTGCGTGGGGGCTTGAAGGAAGAGACCTGTCAAGAAGGGACCCGCTACCTTGGAGAAGGGTCGCTCCAACCAGGCTAATGGTCGCCCATCCCCTGACTGTTTTGTTCGGCCAAATCTGTGTGCCGGTACTTACTAGTATCTACTTAGCGATGGCTATAGCACCACCCCGGTCCCCCGGCAAACCTAACCATCCAGTCCTGTTTTTGGCTTCCCACTCCCAATAATATCATCACCCCCCCCCATGCCGGCCACACTCAAGAGATGCTATGGGGCTGTACCTGTTAGTTGATCTTATCCCGAGCATTGCCCTTGACTAGCAAATACCCGAATTTCTTTCTGCATTGCCGTACCATGGGTATTTCGAGAATTGACGCCCGGGGTTGGGGGGGAGGGGGAGGGGGGAGGGTGGGGAGGGGATTGCACATTCAACAGATCTTCGAAACAGGCTTGGATGATTCACACTAGGTGATGCAGAGACCGAAGCGCAGGGTCATTCAGCAAAACGCAATGTATTGCAAGCATCACCACTTGCAGCTGGATCTCGTAGGGCTGCTGCGGACACTAACGCTAACGAGGAGTTTAGAGGGGTATCTCGCAGCATGGTGTAGGTTTGAGACAGATTGTATATGCAAGTTGAATCAAACATATAAGGATTGTCTGAACCCGTCTCGGAATAAACATTCTCCTCCACCATCGTCAACAACATCAACAGCATCACTACCCATTCCATCGACCATCACTTCCACCTCATCACTTCCACCAACATCTACAGATCATACTTCCTACCTCCTAGTGTCTAGTGTCTTTTGTGATATTAGACAAAGCCAAACCCCATATTACAGCATTCTTTCGAGTTACAGGCACATCTCAAAACCCACTATCAAAATGTGCATCCGCATCACTGAACGTTACGCAGTCTGCCAGTGCGTTTACTACGTACATGGTATTGATCAATGTAGTGCAGCTGGCCGCGCTGGACACTCAATTCAAGAACGCACTGTTCTGGTCGGTTACGCCTGCGCGGCTCACACCGGACGTTCAATGGCCTCCAATGCCCCTCAAACAAATTATTATCAGTCAACACAATATACCGGTGCCCGACTGGGTGTTCTTCCAGACTACCCAGGCACCGGGAGCTCTAGGGGTTCATCTCAGGGCCCACAGCAGTACCGCTATTAGAGCTAGTTGGGGTTGATGGTGGGGCGTCCCACTGACCCAGCTCATTTGGAGGATATTCGACGAGAGATATATTAGGGCATTTGGTGATTAGGTATACATTGGACGACATACGAAGCCAGGGAATGGGAACGATTTAAAGGCGACCGAGATGAACTCAGCAGAGAAAGATGTTGGTGTTTCTACTTACCTTCTACCGCAACCATATTGTACAACTAGTGGCAACGGCGCACCTGATATTCATCTGAGCATCATTCCTCATTCCATTTCCTTTGATACCACAATACCTCAGCTTCGGTACTTCGCATTTTCCAAGTCAAGCATTTCACGGCGTTCGGCATTTTCGCATGGGAGCATAGCATAACCTCATATACTAAACCATAGCATTTGCATTTGCATTTCTTCCTATTTGCTCTGTATTTCTTCCTTTAATTTAGCATTTGACCTTGTCACGTTCTCCCTGAGGGCTAGATGATGACCATGTCCCCATTGCATGTATGGAATCTGGGTATACCCCGTTTTTCGTACCATTTTCTATATCTTCTAGTAATTTGTTATCTTAATTTCCTATCAATGAGCATTTTCAGCATTTCCATAAACACAACATCGCATAGCATTCATAGCATTCACCAAATATATCCTACTCCTTGTAGGCTTTCCTTTTATTACCTCTAACTGCATTAAATCTTATATATGGTATCCATCTTCCTCCGTTCTGATACCACTATTCCATTATTGTTTCCCCCGCACTACCTATTGATCCCTGCTCTAGCGCTGAGGTAGTTAGCAGTTGTCGCTGGGTCTGACGTCGTCAGCTAGTATAGTGACATTTTTTAGCATTTTAGTTTCCGTCCCTTATTTTTTTAAGTGGTTTTCAATCTTTCGTTTCGCTATCCAATTTTAGATCACGTCCAATTTTTTGGCACAGTCCCGTTTTAGCTGCCCCTGGTACTAGTACTGATGGTAATATCTAACGAGGGAAACCTTGTGGCAATATAGGAGGAGCAGAATGGGCTGGACCCTGCCTACATACTAATATTAGATATATAGCATTTCCATACCCTTTTAATACGATTTTTATATAGTTTTAGCGTATACGCCGATAAACTAGGGAGGTCTGCCAGCGGCTTTACCGCAAATAAATTCAATACTAGGGGAGAATGGTTATGCCAATATCATAGTGGTGCATGAATAGGCAGGCTATCCTGTCAAGTTCGCCTGACCCATGCGGTTTATGCATAGGGCATATCCATTTTCATTTACTTTTTTTCTTTCTGAGTCTATACGTCTTTCCCCGAAAGGAGCCTTAGGCTATGAGACGCCGTTTGCGCCCCTTTGAAGGTTTGGGTTTACCCACGGAACAACAAGCTGCTTAAGCGCCCTGCCTCCCACACCTATGAAAAAAGAACCCCAGGAAATGTCCACCTATCCGGCTCCCACCACGCTCCCTCTTCAGCCTCCATCCCCGGGATGTTCATTTACTACTTAGGATCTAAGTAATCGTTGTTGAATAAGTATCTCTCTACTTTGGGTGGTGAACTAATTGAGTAACCTGTTCGAGCATCGTATTCGTTATGCCCATCAACAATTGGCAAAGAACACATAATATACTCGCATAGCATATTCGGTTGAGACAGCCGAGGCAAGTTTTGGCGAAACCTTACCAAGTCTGCATAATATTCATACAAACCGGAGAGAAATTTTTTATGCAATCTAAGTCTGCGAAATTGTCGTTGATATTTTAGGATCTGGGCTCGGCTCGCCCGGGTATCTTAGTCAAATGCATAAAGGAGTGTTGTGGGACCATGGGTGGATGCAGGGTCATCATTCTACATTGTTCAATCCTCAGGCACATTATGAGTTGAAGCTTTTAGAATCTACCTCCTACAATTACTAAGGTTGGACTGTACATTGATTATATCTGGAGTGAGCAGACACAGCACTTTTTTATATATAGAAATACTTGTTAGTAAGTGCCCAGAACTGAGAAGCAATTATTTGGAATCTATGCAGAAGGTTCCCTGCTCACAATGGGAGATCTACGTAGATCGTGCGACCATGCCCTTGCTTATTACCGATATCTGCAGTGTGGCCCCTGCACCCGACCCTGAGGTAGCCGAGTCATGACGGTGGCACGATGAAAATTATATATCTGCCTACCTATGGAAGCAATTCACGTTATTGAAGTGACGCAACTTCAGGGGGCAACTGCAGGCTCACAGTGACTCAGGTCAGTCTAGAGCGTCACTGTATGTTGAAATGAATTTGTTTATGCATATATATGCACGTGGTTAAGGATCGGAGGACTCCGATAATGTGGGTATGATTCTGCAGGTAAGTAAATGCATCTTTTTTTTGCCCCCCTGCGCACTCTGTAATGCGGAAAGACAGGGGGATAATGATAATGCCCTCAACTGAGGATATTTTTTCCAAGTTTAGGAACATAATGCTTGTTGTTATTAATGTTAGTTGCAAACCTTAAGATCAATAATGATGGTTACGGGCCGCTGGGGGTGGCGGCATTTGGCATGGGCTTGAGGGAGAGAAGATGGGGGGAGGTGGTGGAATTGGAGGTAGATAAGTGTGCAGAAAAATCGGTGGTAAGACTGTCTGGGTCGCCGTTGCCGATGGCCGGCGAACTTTCTCTTTCAATTTCCAAGGCTCGGAAGGCGGCCCCCTATTCCGAAGGCTTACACGTGTGACCGGCCCATCGTGTGTCATGGCCCTAAGCCACATGTGGCACAGACTGGGAAAAAAAATTGGAGGGGGCCCTCTATATATGTAGCATCAATATACCCATACATACTCATGCGGCTCTCAAGACCGTCAGCAATCATGATGCTGGTACTACCCGAGATGCAAGGGCGTTTGCCTTTATGTCATCAGACACAAGCGAGATGTGGTCCGTGCATATAGTTGCTTAGTCCGAGTTTCCGAACTACCCATGGATTGATTTCTGCTCTTGTGCATATATACATATGCTTTGAGCTGGTGCTCTGCTACAGAATACATGTAACCATAAGTATTTGTATTAGTCCTGTGTACATTTGTGCCCAGGGAGCTATATTAGAGGAAATGGATGTTTATACAGGTGCCCATGTATAATATATAAGGCAACATATGCGTATGCATGACCTACGTACTGTATGCAGCTCTGGTGTACCTCACATGTATGTATCTATGGCATGCTTGGGCCACGTGCGAGTTTCAAAAAAAAAAAAAAATTAGGCCACGTGCGTATGCCAGACATATTCTGCCATCCCAAATAGGGAAGTGTACCTACCGGTACCTATGCTTAGTCCTCGGTTGAGGGTCTGGTTCGAGACTAGTATGCTACTTCGTTTGTGTAACCCATCCCATAATGGACTAGCTGGTTATTAATTTATCTAAGCAAGTGTACCCCGCATTAGCCGGCTCGGAGCAATTACGTGCGTGATGTCCGTGATAAAACAGGGGACACTCCACAACCACCCGAACATACATACATCATACACATCACTTACGATTTGTGTACGGTTCAATACTACCAACATAGACATAGCACCTCGACAATGTCTGACCCCCAGCAGCAGATTACCCTCTACTTCGACCTGGCCTCATCCTTCTCCTACCTCTGTTTCTCTACCCTGCTCACGCACCCATTATTTACACAAAAAAATGTCAAAACCACCTTCATCCCTGTCTCAATTGGGCTCATCATGAAGAAATCTGGCAACTCCCCACCCGTCATCCCCGGGAGAAAAAGTGCGAAACAGGACTATATTGTGAGGGATTTTGCAAGGAGGGCGAGGGTCTTGCACGTGCCTGTTCTGAAAGGGTTACCAAAGGGGTTTCCAGCTGGTTTCGATACGAGGCCGGTATGACTGATTGTTGGGAAATTTATGTGTTAGTTCTTAAACAGGACCTTGGGGAGGATGTGTATGTGAAAGCCATTGAGGTGTTCTATCACGCTCTCTGGAGAGATGGAGTTGATTTCACTGCTCCTGATATATCAAATACACTGCTTTCATCGCTCAACCTACCTGGGAATCCGGATGTGGGGAGTATCATCAAGAAAGCGGAGAGTGAGGAATTTAAGGGATTGTTGAATAGGAATACGCAGGAGGTTGTAAACCAGGGAGGGTTTGGATTGCCATGGATAAAGGGTTTGTTTTAACATCCCACTCTTTTAGCGTTCTCTATTGCTTGCATGATTGCGAGACAAAATTGCTAATCTACTGTTGGTTGGTCTTATCGTAGCGGTGAATGCAAATGGTGAGACAGATACGTGGTGGGGAGTAGATCAGTTGACCCAGGTTGCGGGGTTCTTGGAGTTGGATTGGCCGGAAGGGGGGATTAAGGATCCGAGATTTAGGCATATGTTGTAGGTGTGGCTCTAGTTCTATGTTGCTGGTATTCAACATAGAACTAGACTGGGATGATAGGATCTTGGGAATCGCCCTCCAAGGTCTCAGTAGTGTCCTTCTTGGCGGCTTGTCCGTAAGATGAGTTTCGTTGACATTGTGGCTGTCGAGGAATTCCGCTTGGTGCATATACCTATGAACAGTGACTCTGGAGTTTAAAGTTGTACCAAGACTGAGCAGCCGCAGGGTTGATAATGGGGAAGCTTTCAACAACCTCGGTTCAAATAGGGAGAGTCAATAATAAAAATATGTGTGTAAGTATATGTGAAAATATTTCGGACCTAGCGAAATAAGGACGGTAGCTTGATCTATATAAACATGATATTCTGGATTCAAGGGGTCTGGGGGCTTATCCCATAATCCGTTGAAAAATGGGGGGCTGTTTGTGGGTACCAATCTAGTATATGGTTCTCTGACTTCTATATATGCCTTTCAAGGGAATTGAAATCATGAGCCCTATCAAGTATATGCCTTTACGTGTTTTGTGATCTTGAGCTCCTTCAACGCTCAAAATTTGAAGGCACAGTCACTGAGGGTAATACTTCAGCACCCATTGGTATCCGAGAGGTCTGGCTCCACAATGTCATGGCAATGAAAGTGAAACTTACTCCTGGGTTTTGTCACTGTAGCTACCAAACTGCCACTGCCGTGATTACATTTCCCTCAGATAGAACTTACCCAAAAATATGTGCTACTGGCGGTGCTATAGCTAAAGCCGAGTCCTATAGAATTCGAACAGAAAATATATTAATAAACTCTCATCTACTGTATGTAGGTACCAGCCAGATAATATAAACTCCTAGAATCCTACCTCTCCATTTTGCTACAGGCCAGCACCGGGGCTACATAAGTGGTGATAACACAAGATAGGGAGGAGGAGGTGTCTGTGGTGTGAGGTAGCATAGAATGCAGTACACTCTCTGCATTGTCCAAGGGTAGGGGGTGACAGGGGCAGGAAATGGGATGGGATCTGGGGGATGCGGAGTGGTGCAAGGGAGTGGTGGACTCTATTCAAACATAAGGGGATAGAGGGAAGAGAGAAGAGAGGGACTACCCCGCATTCCCCCGAGTAGAAACCCGGTAAGGCAGCCCCTCGTAGATAGTTTTAATATTGAGAATGAGTTAACAAAAAGAGCTGCCACATACTTCTAATCTCTGACACATGTTTTTTTTTGAGAATCATTACTTGTATTCAGACTATCTATGACGAGGTGCTGTTACGGGTACTGAGGCTAGGAGTTCTTCCAGGGAGCGCAAGGCTAAAGGACTAAGGGTCAAAGGTCTAGTGGACGAAAGACTAATAGACAAGCTCGTATTCAACTAAGATACAAGACGTTGCGTGAGGAAGAATATACACAAGGAGATATGGCCGGGCTTTTATAGCCATGGGCCCCCAACAACCCAACGCCATCAATCCAGCCTTCCTCACATATCATGACTTGTCCAACCAATAGCCCAGCCCGTGATTCATACCCAAACCCTTGACTCATACCCTAGCCCTTGACCTATAACCAGTCCCTTTGCATGAACAGTCCCTTTGCATGAACAGTCCCTTTGCATGAACAGTCCCTTTGCATGAACAGTCCCTTTGCATGAACAGTCCCTTTGCATGAACAGTCCCTTTGCATGAGCAGTCCCTTTGCATCTGGCCCGGCCAGGGTTAGGGCCGTGACAGGTGCCGTGCCCGCCAGGCTGGGCCCCCCCCCCTACTGTTGGGCCAGTCCCTGCTAGTCTATAGCTAATTATATAATCAAGCGACTAATTCCACAGAATTTGTCCCAGAGATTGTAAAAAGGAGACCTCTATATGGGCATGTATCATGGTGAGAGCGTCGATTCTGAACGAAGGAAATCCTGCCTGGGATATCGATATTAAGTACTACCACAACTCACAATACACACTTTGGCGAGCCCAACTTTGTCGACCTAGAGCTTTAGGCTGAATGCGGTTAATGAACCTTTTAACAAAAAAAAAAGTCCTAGAGCTTTCACCACGCATATCTTTGAGATCAAGATTAGAGCCGTTATCGACTAAGAAGTACGACCCGCGTGAATCTTGGGGTAGCTACGGCCTGCTGGCAGTTAAAAAGAAACCTATTGTCGGGCACGGCTAACCGAAAGAGCTCATGGCCCTTATACGCCCATAGCTAACCAGGCCCGCATGTAGTATCCCTCGACCACACAGCATCTTTGGTGTGGGGTCTACCTTCTTTACTGGGAGCATTTGCATGATATTAGTTTTCACCATTTCTAACGCCCGATGGAGGGGAGGTTCCAATCTTGGAGGGTCTCCTCCTCTGACAGTATTTGCATCAATACAGCGTTGGCGTTTCCCTTCGAAGAAGCTATTGCCTGTAGTTAGTAGAGCAAATATAGCGGCCACAGATGTTGCTAGGCTTAGCTATAGGTAGCGGACACATTTTTCAAGCAGTAACCTGGCTACTTCCATTCCAGGCGCCGATTAATGTTCTAGGGCAGTTCCACAGGAGTGGGTTTCGATACTAGAGACGAGTAATTTGGGTCAGCCATGACTACTTGTCCTTGAGGCAGTTGCCTCCTTCCTGGGATCCTTCTGGGTGGAATTTTGATAGGAGAGCACGGAGATTCTGGGTGGAGCTTTGATAGTAGAACACTTGATAGTAGAGCACAGAGAAACGAAAAACGTTGTAGCAGAAAAAGTTTGCTCTACGGAAGCTGCAAGGGCTCATGACCTTTCAGTACCGGAGTCTTGGGTGACGGACGTTCTTGTTATTCTTATTTCTCTCTCACCCCATAGTGTAGACCTTAATACTAGAGCATGACTAACCCATCTATCAGGCACACGTTCCTATATTCAACCCATCCAACCCATAAGGCACACCTTCCTCCTTCAATATAGGGGGCCACGGCTCCCAGGGTCCAAGCAGGGCGTGCTATTGGAACTTAATCATCTCCTTCGTAATGCAATGCGTGGGTACCTTGAATCAATCGGGATCCTGGGTGACTTGTCATACTTCTCCTAACAAGGGTGCACGTGAGTAATAAGTCAAAAAAAAAAAGAAGACCCTGGTTACAGGCATACCGTCAGAACAGCAGGAGGTATGCTTATAACAAGTACATGCCTTTATGGAGAGAATGTACGTACGTAGGAATTGAGCTGCAGTAGGCCGAATTAAGATTCGGAAATGATATAGTCACAACCAGGTAAGAACAACAGAGATGGGAGGCTCGAATTGAGATATTAAGAGGAGGGCTCAGAGGCAGTAGGTGAGGAACCCAAGGTATCAATAATGCATGACGCCTAGGGCCCCCAAATTGTAATGCATTACTCACATGCTCTGGGTGCTTGCATGGTATTGTGCAATATCCTGGGGAATTATAAACCACTGTGTAATATATATTGGCAGTTGGAGGATAGTATGCGTACATGATAATAGACCGCTATGACCTCTCATATTTTTCAAATAGCTCATGCCCATCTTCCAATTAGTGCCATTCCAGTAATGTCCTGAACTAGACTAGCACCCTTCCCGAGTTATTCTATATTCCAGAAGTATCCTCAAGCATTTACAATTTTTTTTTCGGAATTAGCTGTACCTATACTCCTCCACTGTAGAGTTCTCACCATTACCCTGAACCTCGGTTAATTTAAGGTTGGCGCTAGTGTTATTTAAGCGAGATCACACCAATATAATTCTGTGCACACAGGTGGAATATTTCTAAAAGCCGCATTGGAGTACTAACTACCCTGGAATATATTACGGGTTTCGGCTTTGGTTCCATAGCACCCGTAATTTAGTGACCTCGCAGAGGGGGGGGCTAAACAATATATTTATTTATAAATATTAATATGTATGTCTGCGAGGGTATTGTGCCAACCAGACTAAGAGACCTCAACTTGGCTAGGACACTATGCGACTATACTTAATGGATGCTGAATTGATGGGGATAGAATTAGGGTAGGAGTGAGGGATCTAAATAGCCAGGGAGCCACATGGGCATCAGACATGAGTCAGCCGTCATCATGGATAGAGGAACAACTTGGGAAGCTAGGAAAGCAAGAAAGGCATGGGTGAAAGACCATGACAGGATAGCAAGGAATGAGGCAGCAGACTACTGTACGAAGAGAGCGGTCCTGGAAGGCCAAACTTATATTTGAGATGGACGCCGGGTCGGCCAAGTTCTGATCTCGTACCCATACTCTCGCTCGTGACTCTCCCGGCAGAGTCTGTAAGAATTACAGGACTATGAGGTGAAATTGTGGTAGTAACTGGAGGTTCAACTCAAGAGAAAAGAATATATTTGTGAGATGTCAATCTTCTGCTCGCTATAGTGTACTGAATGCTATGGGAGAAGCGCTCTATGGAAATATATCTATCCGTGAAAATTCCTT
>Ga0307514_10004494_pt1 | contig 12823 bp, 12 predicted proteins | sample 16_EM_MG_FD_203088 | JGI IMG/M metagenome (GOLD analysis project Ga0307514, IMG submission 203088) | Populus trichocarpa ectomycorrhiza microbial communities from riparian zone in the Pacific Northwest, United States - 16_EM | ecosystem: Host-associated > Plants > Roots > Unclassified | place...
AATTAATTTTTTAATATATTTTTAAATAAAAAACATTTTTTTTTATCGTTATTTCAAACAATCCAAAAACAACAACGGCCTAATAAAATTAACTATGAAAGTCCATATTATAAAATGGGCATGCTTGGTCTTAGCCCACAGCTGATTCTCCATGCACACAAGCTCAAAGTCCATATTGGTAGCACACATATAAAATACACAGTAAACTTAGAAGGCGTCTAATTATAAAATGCCTCGTTTTTCTTATTTATTTCCATGATAATAGTTATTTTTTAAAATATTTTTATTTAGAAATATATTGAGGTAATTTATTTTTATTTTTAAAAAATAATATAAAAATACTAAAAATATTTAATTTAAAATAAAAAAATAAAATAAAAATTTAATTATTTTTAAATATTTTTAAAATAGAAAAACAAACAAGTTTCAAGACTAAGTCCAGACTTGATCAATAAAAAAATGCTAGTTGTAACTAAGTATTGGTACGTTCTATTTGTTTTTATATTTTAAAAATATTTTTGAAAAAATTTAATGTTTTTAAGTTATTTTAATATACTGATATTAAAAATAATTTTTAAAAAATAAAAATACATTATTTAAATATATTGTTAAATAAAAAACATTTAAAAAAATAATTAAAATTATATTCTCAAACAGATACATTGTCGATGATGGAAAATGGGTTGGTGACAAATTACTCTGGGGGTGGGTTGGTCGAAAACAGCCGAGTCTCTTTGGAGAAATTCAGTTTGACAATGGCGAGATGATGGTGATGGTGAGGGGGTTGACGGCGGAGGTGATGGCAGTAAATATTTGATTATTGGCATGGCAGAACACATACTCAAGGGCTAATAAAATTACATTAGGATATCAATTTTTTATTGAAGACAACTTTATTCTTCGTTCTCATAAATTTGATTGCATCAGCAAGCTTTTGGCAAATATTTTAATGCTAAAATTTCTGTTTTTGGAACGTGGAAGCCATCTTGATTGAAGGTGACTTAAAGGCGGCTTTTCTTCACCTTGTAAAGCATAGACTTCTTGCTCTCTGGTCACATTTGGGAATGCCAAGAAATTAGCTGGATCCCTTGCCAACATTATTAACATTATTAACATCACATTATTTCACTTCCTATCATATTATTAAATCATGCATATTTTAATCTCGAGAAATAGCTTAATTAGTCAGGAGCTTGCTTTTCAATAATTACGAGTTCGAGTCATTTTAGGGTCACTAGAAGTTTTTATGATAGTTAACTTCAGGGCTCGTGGAATTAGCCAGGTGCGCGCAAAATATCCTGGACATTCACGCTAACAAAAAAATCCGACAAATTCTATACCTGATTTAAGGTTCAGATTACAAAATGGGTTAAATTAATTTTAAGTCAATTCAAAATGATATTTTTTCAATTTTTAAAAAATAATATACTTTTAATTTAATTTTTTAAAAATCAAAATAAATTTTAACCGGATTGATTGAGTCATGATTTAACTTATTGAATTAATTGAATTTTAACCTAAGTTATTTTAAAACTTGATCTAGATGAGATTATAAATGGATAAATCATCGAGTTGATGATTTATCAGATTAGGTTTAATATCACTACTTTCTAGTAATAAAATAGAAGAGATATTAATTTAATATGAAAAATAAATCCCTTTTTAGTTGAATTATAAATGGCTAGGAAATTTGAGGATAACATTTAGGATGTTAAAAAGTCCTTTTTTTTTCTTTCGTTTTTTTAACAAATGCTAAACCACTAGAGCAAATGGATTTTTGAAGAACCTATTCAAATTCTAATTTTGGTGAATTTATGGAAATAAAAATGAAAATAGCAACAATTAATAAATTTTCGAAATTTAGGTGTTTAAAATAATTATTTTCCTTTACAAATTGATATATATTAATAATAAAAGGAATAATAAAAAATTAATCCACCAGCGCATGTAAATTACTGCAACTACCTAGGCAATATCTTTATTTCAAAATCCAGCCTTGATCCCCTGTCTTCGTTCTTACACAAAAACGGTTACTTTTCCCAAACACGAAGACACACCGACAAATCCACCTCTGACGCCTAACGCCAGACCCTCCCTGACACACCCCCGCGATCCGATGCGCTTTCCTTGCCACCTCATAGCTCTCCGCACGTGCCGCACCTCCCCGCACGTGCCGCACCTCCCCGCACGTGCCAACCAATATTCCCTCGCACGTGCCAGTGGCCACACCCCACCCTCGCCTTCACTCTTCCACAGATTCCTCCAAAGCTACAGTAAGCCAAAGGAACCAATAAATCGATTGATCAGCAGAATCCCTCCCTCAGCTTCACATTTCTTTTTGGTTCGATTTCTCAAAAATCGCTTCTACTTCATGTTAATCTGACTCTTAGATCTAAATCCTTCATTTCGTAGTTGACGTCTCCACCACCATCATCAGCAGAAGTGTCAATCAATGGAGTCGATACTGGCACGTGCGTTAGAGTACACGCTCAAGTACTGGCTCAAATCTTTCTCTAGAGATCAGTTTAAGCTTCATGGAAGGACCGTACAACTTTCTAATTTAGGTAACTTCTTAATCGTCATTAATTCTGGGAAGTTTAGTGTTTTTTTTTTTTAGAGAGCAATCGCTAGCTGTTATGCTTCCATTTTTTTAGCAAGATTAAATCTGGAATTACAAGTTTTTAGTCTGGTGAAGACTTCAAGAGATAAATTTTTGAATTTGATTTTTTTTTGAATTTGATTTGGTTAGAATTAAATGGAGACGCTTTGCACGCGAGTATGGGATTGCCGCCGGCGCTGAATGTAACAAAGGCGAAAGTAGGCAAATTCGAGATAATTGTAAGTAATTTTTCTTACTTGTTAATCTAATTAAATTTTGTGATTATTTTTTGATTAGCAGTGAATCTTAGTGGTTAAAAGAATTGAAAATGTTAATTTCTATGGGCTTAACTACATTTTGCTCCCCCTCTCTTTTTTTTCTCAGCTTCCGTATGTAAGTAATGTACAAGTAGAACCGATTGTAATCCAGATTGATAAGCTGGATTTGGTTTTAGAGGAGAATAGTGAATCAGATGCAAGCAGCGGTCCGAACAGGTAGTGTGATTTTTCTGTGCGTTTAATTTATGAAGTGATGGTTATGCTGTTGGTTCGAAGTTAAAGATTGCTTTCATTTGCTTTTCAATTTTGCAGTGCGCATTCGTCTAGCAGTTCTAGCAAAGGTAGCGGATATGGATTTGCTGATAAGGTTAGGCAACATCTTGGGTTGAATTGCATTTTATTCGACCACGGCCTGTATTTTGGAAATCTAATTTTTCTCAAAGCCCCAGTTAGCCCTTAATTTTTTATATGAAAAGCCTGTTAATGGTTAGTATGTAGTGAAATTGAATAAGGATGTGCAAAAGAGTCTTTGTGGTGTGAAGGAGTGAGAGGAGATATATTGTGGAAACTAATCTCTTAAATACAAGACTGTTTTGAAGCTGAAACTTTTCTTGGGTGAATTCAACCATGAAATAACCTAGTAAGGCAGCTAATGAACAAGATATGTTTAAATCATGCCAAAGAAAGGGGTATGAAGAAAGTGCGTTGGTATATACTAATTCCTTAACTTCAAACCAGTGTTTCCTGTATCAGAGCGTGCACACACAGACAGTCTTTCCTTCCAGTAAAAAAATGTTTTTTGTGTAGTTAAATGAAGAATTAGTAAAAAAGGAGCAATACCAACTTCCTTGATAAACATGGACTTTTGAAGTATATTGTAGTGACTGACTCAAATTCCGACATGTAAAAGAACATATTGGATTGATCTAGCTGCCTTCAATTATTTTGAACCTGACAATTAACGAATTCAGTTTTAATTTGACATGACCAGTACAAGTCATTTATCTCTTGCTCTGCCAATACTTTCTGAGTTGTATGCACACACGTAATTTGTATTGCTATGAACCATATTTCAGAATCTATGTCTATGAGTTTGGGTGAAAGTGGTTATGCACCATGACAACCCCACAATTTTTCATCTATTTGTATTGTAGTTAATTCCTCGCAAAAGCCGTGTAGAAATTTGGATTCAACAGTTTACTTTTATCATTACCAGATCGCGGATGGAATGACCATCCAGGTTTCCACTGTTAATCTTCTACTTGAAACACGTGGGGGTGCTCAACATGGGGGAGGGGCTACTTGGTAAGTTGTTGGCTTCTACCACTTTATACAGACATTTGGGAATTAACTTTTCTGTTTGTGTACATGTACTGCTTTTCTCTTTGTTCATAACTGCTGTAAGCCTTACACCGTATTTAATGTAAAATACTAGCTGTTTATTGATGTTTACATAGGGATCAGAGTTTTTGTTTGAATTAACCTTAGCAGAACTCTTGATAATTTACCGAAACCTAAAATGATACAGTATGTTGTTCCTTTTGTTTAAAAAGCTTTGATGGATACTTATCTATATCTTGTCCATCTCCAGGGCTTCACCACTGGCATCAATTACTATACGCAACCTTCTATTATATACAACAAATGAAAACTGGCAGGTAATTTTGCCTTAGCCTCTTAGCTTCAAACTTTGACCACTTTCTTTAGTTGCACCCTTATTGTGGTTTGGCATAAATTACAGGTAGTAAATCTAAAGGAAGCACGCGACTTCTCCAATAACAAAAAGTTCATATATGTATTCAAGGTAATATACAAGCTTTTGACAATACAGAGATGCACATCATTTTGTTATTGTGTATCTCAAGGGCTTTTCTACTGTTTGTGTCGGGGCAGGGTCCGTAACGTGCCTTATTTACTTATATAGTGTGGGAGGTAGGACCGTAGGAGATATGTGTGTCTTCTGCTTGCTGTATACGAAGCATCTGATCAATGATGAATTCTTTCCTTGATAGAAACTTGAATGGGAATCTTTGTCTATTGATCTCCTGCCTCATCCTGATATGTTCGCCGATGCCAGTTTAGCATGTGCTCAGGAGGGAGCCTCCCGGAGAGATGATGATGGTGCAAAGCGAGTTTTCTTTGGCGGAGAACGTTTTCTGGAAGGAATATCTGGAGAGGCCTATGTAATGTGAATCATAAGTTTTTAAGTAACTTTTTATGAGTTCTTTTCTCTAGATAGTAGGGCATTGTTATTGAGCATTTTCCAGTTTCATCTGTGCTTGTGCAGTGACTGGTCGAATATATTTCCTAACTTCTTAATTTTTACCAGATCACAATGCAGAGAACTGAACAAAACAGTCCACTCGGGCTTGAGGTTCAATTACACATTCCAGAAGCCATCTGTCCTGCATTGAGTGAACCAGGTATATTTAAATGTTTACCACCCATCCATTTCTTATATACGGAATAAATGCTTCAAGTTGGTTACATAGTACTGTGTGAGCAGGACTACGTGCTCTTCTCCGCTTCATGACAGGGTTATATGTTTGTCTTAATAGAGGAGATGTGGATCTACAGTCTCAGCAGGTTTTTAGTTGTCCCTTTTTTAACTCCATTCCCTAGCATTTTAAAGGTTAACATAACATAGATGAGTTAAAACTAAGTGCTTTATTTTCCTCTCTGAATCCCTGCAGCGATCTACAGAAGCAGCAGGGCGTTCTCTTGTCTCAATTGTTGTGGACCACATATTTCTCTGCATCAAAGATGCTGGTTTGTGTTTTCTTTTCTTTTTTGCTAGTGTTAATATTTAGTTGTGTTCTTCTATAAAAAATCAAATAGCAAATTTTTACATTTTGTTCTTAAAATATGTCTGAATTGTGAATTTGATTTTCTTTTGCATTGTCTAGGTACAATACATGACATTCTTTTTCTTAAGTAAAGTAGCGTATCTTATGGGTACTTATCTTTTAGCCTTGCATCCACATGTGGGCTCCATTTGTGGCCCAGAGTATGTGTAGAGGAGGGGATATGTAGCCAGAAATACAAGATAGTTCTCTTTCTTAGCTTGTGTTTTCCACCACTAGAAATTTGCTAATGTTTCTAGTTTACTTGCAGAGTTCCAGCTTGAACTTTTGATGCAATCTCTTCTGTTTTCTCGGGTATTATCTCATTCCTTTTAAAAAGTGAACTTTGAAAGAACATGTTGTTCTTTTGTTGGTCCCATTTTCTTGTGAGTATTCATCTATCATGTAGGAACGTAAAACTGTGAGTATACTTAAGAATAACTTAGTTGCAGAGTTCCATGCATATGGTTTTACTCCAATCATAAGTAGTGTTAGGATAGAACTGAGTTAGATATTCAGCCTTTTAGAACTGAGTATTATCTATTTTGCTTCTCAAATAACCTAAGAATAACTTATATCTGATTTTGCATGAGAATGTGATTTTTAACTCTCAAAACTATCAAATATGATATAGCTGGAAATAAGGTGAGCTGTATGAAATAGTTGCTAATATTTTATTTTGAAAGACACTATTCTTTTGAAATTTTGTCTTAAAAGGCAAGAACTTTAAATAAGACTGCTGTGACATGGACTGGAGCTATTCTATTTGACAAGTAATAGTGAGTTCTAATGATATTATTCTATTTGGCATTACCTATTTTAGAAGCTACGAGTCTTAGATTCTTGAGCATTTTGTGTTCTCTTTGCTTCCATGTATTTCTGTTACAAATTGCATGTTGACATGATTTAGCATTCTGAGATCTCATGCTGGGATGGATTTTCCATGCATGGTGACATGATTTAGCATTCTGAGATCTCATAATGGGATTGATTTTCCAGGCCACAGTTTCTGATGGAAAAATTGCCAGTAATCTGACTAAGGTTATGCTTGGTGGAATGTTCTTGAGGTAAAGTTCATACTCTTCTTTGTCATAGTTTGACACCGGTAAATATCTCGTTAATTCTCATTCAAATAATCTGTTCTTGCTTTGAATAGCACACTGGTCTGGCCTTTTATTTTGTTGTATGCTGTTGCTCGAAGTATTAGCATTTATGCCAGTGGCATTCCTTTTTTGTGTTTCACTACACATAACAGCATACACATATCATACAAAAAAATCTTACAAAATAGAGATGTGTCATCTCACCTGTACTTGTGATGTCATTTTGGATTAATATCCTGTATAAAAATTGTTTTTATAGACTTTCTCCTTTTCAATTTGACTAGTCAGAGAGTAGTTTCTGTATGATTGGCCATCTTTACATTATGATGCAGTGGTGGAATGGATCACACCCTGACCAAGTTGGGATTGAATCTTGGTTTAGTCAATGTGATTATCATGGGTTGTTGTTAACAGCCAAGATCTGTACACAAATATATGAATTCTCACACTTGATAGGACCTATGAAAATATTGTTACTGACAAGTAATAATCTGATGTGGGATGCCATGAGATTCAGATTTATAGTTGTTGAAGAATGGCCGGTGCAACCAGTTTTTATTTCCTCATGCCCTTTTTCTTTTTTCTAAATTCTTTTGCACGATTAATTTTAGATTAGATAAAAAGATGGCCTTCTTTGGGCAACAGGGACTTGATTTTGGGTTGATTTTATCATTCGTAACTGAGATTTAATGACTTGTAAATTGCTGGAATGTAGGGATACCTTCTCACGTCCTCCTTGCACTTTAGTGCAACCTTCCATGCAGGCCATCACAGAAAATGATGGGCAGATTCCTGACTTTGGTACTATTCAATCAAATGAATGCATTTCTAGTTAGGATTGAAGATAAAGTAATTAAAGTTGATCTTGCCTATTCAATTGTCTTCACAGCAAAGAATTTTTGCCCTCCTATTTATCCTCTGGGAGACCACCAGTGGCAGACAAATGTTGGTATTCCTTTGATATGTCTCCACTCTCTTCAGCTCAAGCCCTCTCCAGTCCCACCATGTTTTGCTTCGCAAACAGTTATTGCTTGCCAGCCTCTTATGGTATGCATTGATAATCTCAGTTGTTGATGTTTTTCTTCCTTTTATACTCTCTTCTAATAATTGTTTCTCTATTTTGCTTAGATTCACCTTCAGGAAGAATCGTGTTTGAGAATAACTTCCTTCTTAGCTGATGGCATTGCTGTCAATCCTGGGGATATTTTACCTGATTTTTCAGTAAATTCTGTGGTATTTGTTCTCAAGGAATTAGATGTTATTGTTCCGTTGGATGTGAGTCAATCACACAATCCAGCTGACAATGGGAACTATACTGTCCACAATGCCTTTGCTGGAGCAAGGCTTCATATTGAAAATTTGTTCTTCTCAGAGTCGCCAAAACTAAAACTCAGGCTACTGAACCTTGAGAAAGATCCTGCTTGCTTTTGTCTTTGGGATGGTCAACCAATTGATGCTAGCCAGAAGAAATGGACTACTGGAGCATCGCATCTTACTCTATCTCTGGAAACATCTTCCAGCTTAAATGGGACGCTGAATTTGAATGGGATGACCTCTGGCATATGGAGATGTGTTGAGCTACAAGATGCTTCTGTGGAGGTTGCCATGATATCAGCTGATGGGGGTCCATTAACAAATGTTCCTCCCCCCGGTGGTACTGTCAGAGTTGGCGTTGCTTGTCAACAATATTTTTCCAACACTTCTGTTGAGCAGTTATTCTTCGTCCTTGATCTTTATGCATACCTTGGCAGAGTTAGTGAAACGATTGCCTCAGTTGGTAAGAATAGGAGACAGAAGATAAATAGGAATGAATCTTCAGGTGTTAGGCTAATGGATAAGGTTCCCTGTGACACTGCAGTAAGCTTAGCAGTGAAGGAACTACGACTTCGATTTTTAGAGTCTTCCGCCTCAGATATTGAGGGAATGCCTCTGGTTCAATTTATTGGGGAAGATCTTTTCATAAAAGTTGCTCATAGAACCCTCGGCGGTGCCATTGCCATTTCATCCTCTATATGCTGGCAGAGTGTTGAGGTGGACTGTGTAGAGACTGAGGGAAGCTTGACATATGAAAATGGCACACAAACAAGTTCTGTTGAAAATGGATGTCTTGTAGCTGCAAATGGATATCCTGAACTAAGAGCTGTGTTTTGGGTGCATAATGGACACAAATATCAAGCAAACGGTATTACTCGCACAATCCCATTTCTAGACACAAGCATGGTGCATGTGATTCCATTAAGCGAATTGGATCGAGAGTGCCACAGTTTAAGTGTTTCTGCCTGTATATCTGGTGTTCGCCTGGGTGGAGGAATGAACTATGCTGAAGCTCTTCTCCATCGGTTTGGAGTATTGGGGCCTGATGGTGGTCCAGGTGAGGGGCTTTCTAAAGGATTAGAAAATTTATCGACTGGGCCACTGTCTAAACTTTTTAAAGGGTCGCCTCTTATTGATAATCTAAAAGAAGGTATGTCACAACATTTATAATTGTTTGGTCATTACCATGCAGTACTGCTTAGGTTCTGTTCCAGTTTCTACTTTGTTTGCTTCTATCTTATCTCTTCATCTATTCTGCAGATGCAAGTCCAGTAGATGGAAAAGATGGAGTCTTACACCTAGGAATACCTGATGACGTGGATGTGTGCATAGAATTCAAAGACTGGTTATTTGCTCTTGAAGGTGCACAGGAGATGACAGATAGGTGGTGGTTTTACAATCATGAAGATGTGGGGAGAGAAGAGAGGTGTTGGCACACATCTTTCCAAAGTTTGCTGGTAAAAGCTAAAAGTGGTCCGAAGAAAGAGCGAAATGGAAAAGGAAAACCAAATGGAAAACTGAAATATCCTGTGGAATTAGTTACGGTAAGGAACTCCCCCCCCCCTCTTGTATCTAATGAGGGTTATCCCCGCATGCTATTGCCTAGACACATATCTGCTGTCATGTAGCTTCATTTTTAGTGGGTCTCTCTTAGAGGATTTATAAGATTTTGGTTAGCGACACTTGGTCCCCAGCTGGGAATAGTAATTTACTTTTGGCTATTTTGTAAATTTAGGCTTTGCTTAAATGCAGTGCTGCTCGAGTCCTAGGTTAAAAAAGCATGTAGGATTGAGGGTTGAGACTCAGATTAAGAAGCGGATGATGTGTCTTATGCTTTGTATGGTTCTTAGATATCTGGGGCTGATTAGGCAGTATGTGTGGATTGGTTTTCAGTTTATGTGGATCTTATTTCTCTACCTTGGTATTTTTGAACACGGTGGGATGGTGCTTGTAGGTTGGGGTGGAAGGCTTGCAGACATTGAAACCACAGGGACAAAAGGGTGTGTCTATGCCTGCAAATGGGATAAAGGAAGTTGTGGAGACATCTGGAGGAGTAAATCTTGAAGTTTGTATGGTGGCATTGGAGGAAAACATTGATGATGAGATGGCCAATTGGGCCGTGGAAAACTTGAAATTTTCTGTCAAGCAACCGGTAATGAAATAGAAACTTTTCTAATATTTGATCAGCGGCTCTTACCATAAATGAAACATGACATTTCATACTTCATTCCTTGTAGATTGAGGCTGTTGTGACCAAAGATGAGCTCCAGCACCTTGCTTTGTTGTGCAAGTCTGAAGTTGATGCGATGGGTCGGATAGCTGCTGGTGTCCTGAAGCTACTCAAGCTTGAAGGGTCAATTGGCCAGGCAGCCATAGACCAACTTAGCAACCTTGGTACAGTTTGATTGTTTTTAACGAACTTGTCAATGCTGCCACACACTTTTTTTATAGTACTGTCCGATAATAAACTGTGTACCTGAAACAGGTAATGTGTGTAGCCTTGCATCATTTTTTTTTCAATCACAACCTAATTGCCCCTATCCTTTTTCATTGAGTTCCACTAGAGGAATTTATGATTAAACTTCCTTGAGTTGAACTTCTCTTCTGTTTGTGGCTTAGATATTTGCTTATTTCATCTTTTTGTGAGGCTTGGAATTTATCAATTTATTATGCTTGCAGGAAGTGAGGGCTTCGACAAGATTTTCACCCCGGACAAGTTCAGAAAGGGTACTAGTCCTGCCAGTACCTCTTTCTCTCCATCACCACATATTATTAATGAAAGCCCTCGAACAACCGTGGAATCAACAGTAGCTTCACTCGAGGAAGCAGTTTTGGACTCACAGGCCAAATTGGCTGCCCTTTTTACTGATTTATCTAGTTCAGAATCCTCCACACAACATCTTGCTGATATTAAACAACTCGGCCGGAAGCTTGAAAGCATGCAGAGCTTGGTGATGCAATTACGGACCAAAATTTAAACCATCATCTATTAGTATAGCGATTCTTTCATGTATATATTATAGGTATAGATGCATGGTGAGTATTGCAACGAGGCAAAATGGAAAAAAATTTCATTTGTTGTAAAAAATTTTGTATCCTAATAGGTGAAAGTTACCATATAAGTTATGGTTTCAAAGTTTAAATAAACATGTTTTGTGCTTCACTTCACAATCATTTCTGGTGGGTTTTTCTGCCATGACAAGTTTATATCTTGACATCATAACCCTACTGGTTTGGAGAACTGATAGGAAACATTTAGCCGGTTTTTAGAATCGACTCCTGCCGGAAATCTGGAGTGCTCAAAGTGATAAATGTTATTATTTAGGGTTTGTTTTAGAAATTTAAGGTTATAGTTTAGTGTCGAGATATTGTTTATGATTTGGGTTAAGGATATTCTTTAGGGTTTGTATTTGAGGTTAGTTTGTGGTTAAAGTTAAGGTTAATTTGAGGTTTGATTTTTTTGGATAAAGTTGTCGTTTCCAATTATAACTTTAACAATCCAATTATATTTGTGTTAAAACTATGTTATTTTTTAAATATATATTTTTTTATGTATGCTAAATTTATCAAATTTTTAGGCAAACTATGCTAATTTCCAAAAATATCCTCTCAAGTTCTTACAAATAAAATCAAAATAGATCTTTTAGATGAATTTATAAGAAGGATGCATAAGGGATTTGTAGTGTAGATTGGTAGGTGTGTGAAATCATAGTTTGTCTTTGGTAGGATATGGCTAATTGTTGTTTGGCTTTGACCCGATGAATCAACTTGCGACTTAGTCTATTCAATTAAAACTCGAGTGAGATCTAATTTGATTTTTTAAAATGATATTATTTTAATTTTTTTTTAAATCTTGAAATGATATAGCTTTGAATTGAACTAGTTTGCCCTCTTAACTTGTGACCTAGATCTTAAACCATGTCATGAATCGGGTTAAATTATACAACTATAATTCAAAGAGTAGGGTAGAAGGTGAGGTGCTCGATTGACATGTCGTGACTGTCTTTTGTTACAAAGTTCGGATGACGGGTTGCTTGGATCATATTTTATGAAGAGTGAGAGACTTTTCTTGTATAGATAAACCCAAAATGAAGGTGGCTTAGAAAGCGTTTGGCTGCATGGTTGCTTCCGTGTTTTATTGCCACCGCAGATATCAGCTGTTTGGTAAATGATAAACCATTATTTACTGTTAATGGGACCTACCAAATTTTGTGGACGCGTCTGTGTTCCGTTGAAAGTAGCTCCAAGCTGCTTTACTTGTGTCTGCGTTGTAACCAGTGAAGTTTTCTTCAAACCGTGTCTCAGTGAACAGTGCAAGAACAGTGCAATTCACTTGCACTGTTTTTTTTCAATGTGTTTATTTTTTGTAATATTTTTTTTAAAAAAACTAATTTAGAGTGAATTAAATTCACTCGTACTATCATGTGAACAATATTTTTTCCCGAAAAACTAGTGTAGAGTGAATTAAATTCACTCGCACTGTAATATCAAATCAATTTTATTCCTGATAATATTTTATTGCACGCTAACAAAATTATGGAAACTGTAGTTCTTGTCGGATGAATTTTGTACATAATGAAATTGTAGATGGTTTAATTGAATAATAAATAATATTTTATATAAAGTATTATTTATTTCATGATATAATAGTAATAGTTAAATCTACAATATTTAAATTAAAAACCA
>Ga0307514_10004495_pt1 | contig 12821 bp, 13 predicted proteins | sample 16_EM_MG_FD_203088 | JGI IMG/M metagenome (GOLD analysis project Ga0307514, IMG submission 203088) | Populus trichocarpa ectomycorrhiza microbial communities from riparian zone in the Pacific Northwest, United States - 16_EM | ecosystem: Host-associated > Plants > Roots > Unclassified | place...
TCCTCCGTCGTCGCCTCGGTGACGAGCGGCGCGGGCGCCGGAAAGCTCTGACCGACCCCCACAACCGGAAGAAGGCACAGGGACATGACTTCTCCAGCGACCCCGCGCGCCCGTCGACGCGCGCTGACCGGCACCCTGACCGCACTCGGCCTTTCGTCTGTCATGATCACGACAGTCGGAGCGCCGCCGGCGAGTGCCGCCACCTGGCCGACCCCGTCCAGCAGCCAGGCCGTGAGTTCGACCATCTCCGTCTCGGGTGTCAGGGACGGCGGCATGGTGCGGTACTACGGCAGCGGCGATCTGGCCGGTGACGGCCAGGAAGAGGGCCAGGACCCGATCTTCGAGCTCGCCGCCGGTGCGACCCTCAAGAACGTCATCATCGGCGCGCCCGGCGCCGACGGCATCCACTGCGAGGGCAACTGCACCCTGCAGAACGTCTGGTGGGAGGACGTCGGCGAGGACGCCGCCACCTTCCGCGGCGGCTCGACGTACACCGTGACCGGCGGCGGCGCCAAGAAGGCGGCCGACAAGGTCTTCCAGCACAACGGGCCCGGCACCCTGAACGTCTCCAACTTCGCCGTAAGCGAGTTCAAGACGCTGTACCGGTCCTGCGGCGACTGCTCCACCCAGTACACGCGCAAGGTGAACCTCAGCAACATCGAGGTGACCGGCACGGGATCCACGGCCCGGCTCGTCGGCATCAACGTCAACCGCAACGACGTGGCGACACTGCGGGGCATCACGATCCTGAACGACTCCAGCCGAAAGGTCATCCCCTGCCAGAAGTACAACAACAACACCGCGGTTGGCACGGGCCCCGACAGCACCAACTGCCTGTACGCCGCTTCGGACATCACCTACAGGTAGGCGTGACGGGTGACTTGACCCGGGTGAGCCGATTCGGGTGAGCCGACACGGGTGACTCGACCCGGGTGAGCCAGGGCCCGGCAGTCGGGCGAACTTCCCTTCCCCCCACGGGAGTTCGCTCGGCCGCCGGGCGTAGTGCCGTGCCGTCAGCCGACGTCGAAGAGGTTCGGCAGGCGCAGGAGGTGGCGAGTGCGGTCGTGGCGTTTGAGCGCCTCAAGTTCCGGAGCCCGGTACAGCGGGGTGACCGTGCATCGTTCGGCGGCCGAACCGACCCTGTCCAGAAGGGCGTTGACGGCCTGCCGGGCCGAGGTGTTGGCGCCTTCCATGGTGGCCAGGTCGATGGGCACGGCCACGTAGTCGCCGGACAGGAAGAAGTTGGGAATCTTCGTGGCCGATCGCGGACGGTGCTGGAAGGTCCCCGTCGGATGGATGAGCAACTGTTCCTCGTTGACCGGGTTCGGGGTGCCGAGCCCGTCCACGGCCGGGTCGAGGAACCAGGAGTGCAGCACGGAGTCCTTGAGGACCGTACGGCCGGTGTCGTTGAGCGCCGCCTTCAACTGCGCCCACACCTCGCGCGCGACCTCGGCACGGGTGCACTGCTTGGCCGTCTTGCCGTACAGGATGCCCGGCCGGTCCCACTCGGAGACGTCCACGGACAGACAGTCCGCGACCGTGCCGTCGCCGAAGTCCTTGGGAAAGTCGTGGCCCGGCCAGTGCTGGGCCTGGGCGATCGCGGTCAGCGACCAGGGGGAGTCGATGAGGTCGAGGTGGCCGTGCAGGATCGGCGTACGTTCCGTCAGATAGAACTGGATGCCGGTCATCCAGTCCGTCTCCAGCCGGTCGCACTCGGCGAGTTGGGGATCGGCGGCGCGTACGGCGGAGTTCCAGGTGCGGCGGGCGTGCTCGACCGGCATGGCCGAGATGTAGTGGTCGGCGGTGACGGTCCGGCGGGCACCGCCCGGGTCCTCCATGACGGCCCCGGCGATCCGGCCCGCGTCCAGGGTCAGGTCCCGTACGGTCCAGCCGATGTTGAACTCGACCCCGAGCGACTTCAGATACGTGACCCAGGGGTCGATCCAGGCCTCGTTGGTGGGCGCGTTGAGGATGCGGTCCAGTGGTCCGTCCGCGCCCCGCCCGAGGATGTTGAAGGCGAAGGCCTCCAGCAGGGTGGCGACCGTACGGGTGCTGGCCTCCTCCGCCTTGGTGGCCACGATGTTGCGGGTGATGCCGATGGCGAGGATCCGCTGGTAGTCGTACGACATCCGGCCGGCCCGGACGAACTCCCACCACGGCATCTGCTCCCAGACCTCGTCGCGGCGTTCGTCGCAGCTGGTGAGGAAGACGAGGAAGCGGTTGGCGAAGTAGAGGGCCTCGTGGAGGGGGAGGTTGAAGGCGGTGTCCAGGACCGAGGTGAGGGCGCGGCGGATCTCGTCGGGGGTGAGTTCGGCCGGGGTGTTGCCGGGCCAGGGAAGCGGGATCCTGATGTCCTCGCGGCCGCCCGACCGGGCGAACAGCATCTCCTTGGGGGCGACGAGGTTGTCGTGAACACCGTTGGGGTTGCCGGGGAAGGGGATGCGCCGCATGGTGTCGGGCAGGTTGTGGTAAATGCCGGGGATGAAGCGGAAGCCGTGCTCCCCGGGCAGGGGCCCGCGACCGCCCGTGGCACTGTCCGGTACGTCCATGCTGCGGGCCTTGCCGCCCAGCGCCTTGCGCTCGTAGACCGTCACCCGGAAGCCTCGCTCGGCGAGTTCGTGCGCGGCCGTGAGCCCGGCGACGCCACCGCCCAGTACGGCGACGGTCTGCGGGGCGGCGCCGTTCTGGGCCGCGGCCCGCTGGGGAGTCGCGAGAGCGACCCCACCCCCGGCTGCCGCGGCCGTGCCCAGGAACCCTCTGCGCGTGGTACCGCCCACCGCTCCCCCTTACCGTCGGTAACCATTGGCGCACGAGGATACGAGCGCCGCACCGATCCCGGAAGGCGACCGACGAAGCCTGAGCCACTTTGGCTTGATGCCGCATCACGTCGGCGGTACCGAGTACGAGCCCCCTGGCGGTTCAGCTCTGGGCGAGTTCGGCCAGGGCGTCGAGGCGGGTGGGTGTCCAGCCGAGTTCGCGGTGTGCCCGGGCGCCGCTGAACTGCTGGTCGAGGGCGAATGCCTCGGCGATCGGGCCCATCCGCCGTACGGCCTCCTCGATGGTCAGCGACTCGATCCGGTCCGGGCATCCGGCGGCGTGGCTGAGGGCTCGGGTGATGTCCGCCAGCGGAAGGTTCTGGCCGCCGACTCCGGCGTAGACGGAACCGGCAGGGGCGTTCAGGGCCAGGACGTACAACTCGGCGATGTCGTCGACGTGGACCAGAGCCCAGTGATTGGAGCCGTCCCCGATGCGGGGCACAGCACCCGCGGTGCGCCCCGGCTCGACGAAGAACGACTGTGCCAGTCCGCCGGAGCGGCCGTAGACCAGCCCGGGCATCACCACCACCGGGTGCTCTCCGGTGGTGGCCCGGGCGAGTACCCGCTTCTCGTTCTCCAGGCGCCAGGCGGTGATGCGCGGCGGGCTCAGCGGGGCGTCCTCGTCGACGATCCCGTCGGTGTCGCCGTACACCCACACCCCGCCCGTGTGGACATACGGGCCGCTTCCCGCGCCGTCCTGCAGCGCCTCCGCCGCCGCGCGGTCGACGTCCGCGGTGCCCTCGGCGTAGTCCACCCCGAGGTGGATGACCCCGTCGGCCAGGCGGGCCGCCTCACGGAGGACATCGGTGTCGGTGAGCGAGCCCTCGACCGGGGTGGCGCCGAGGGCCGACACGATGCGCGCCGCGTGCTCGCTGCGCGCCAGCGCCGTCACGGCGATGCCGTGCCCGGTCAGTGCCCGGATGGTGGAGCGGCCGATGTAGCCGGAGCCGCCTGTGATGAAGATCTGCATCGCTCTCACGGTCCCTGTGGGTGGAGGCGCGGCGGGGGTTTCCGCCGCTCCTCCACCCTGGGCCCGTGCCGCGGCCGACGTCCAAGACCTCTTCCGTCAGCACTGATGCCCTCAGGGCATCAGTGCTGGGCAGCGGCGATGTCGGCGAACTCCGGGAGCAGCGGGGAGCGGCGGTCGGCGCTCCAGGCAAGGCAGACCTCGCCCGGGCCGATGTCGTCGATGGGCACATGCGCGACATCGGTATGGGTGTAGTACGCCGCGGTGGACAGCGGAAGGACGAGGACGCCCCCGGACGTCGCGACGTGTTCCAGCTTCTCCTCGACGGTGGCGAACGAGGGCGGGGGCCCTGCCCCCTCGCCGCCGGTCCGCTCGGGGAGGTCACGCCACTCGGGGACGGCGTCCGGGTCCTGCAGCAGCCGTTCGGTCGCCAGATCCGCGATGACGATGGACTCCTTGCCCGCCAGCCGGTGGCCCGCGGGCAGTACGGCCACTCGGGGTTCCCGGAAGAGCGGGCGCAGCTTCAGGCCGCGATGGTCGACGGGCAGCCGAACGAAGCTCACGTCGAGCAGGCCCTCGTGCACCCCTTGGACCTGGTCGCCCCAGGAAGTGCGCACCACCTGCACACTCAGCTCGGGATGCCTGGCGGAGAAGGCACGCACCGCGCCGGTCACGGTGATCCCGGGCATGAAGCCGACCGTGAACGCCGAAGATCCGTGGGCGGCCTGCTGCACCCGGCGGTGCAGAGCTTGCGCGGCGGCCAGCAGGGGTTGCGCGTCCTCCAGCAGTTGACGGCCCGCGGCCGTCAACTCGGTGGTCTGCTTGTTCCTGGTGAACAGCTGCGCGCGCAGTTCCTGCTCCAGCGCGCGGATCTGCCGGGACAGCACCGGTTGCGTGATGTGCAGCCGCTCGGCGGCCCGCCCGAAGTGCAGCTCCTCGGCCACGACCACGAAGTAACGCAGCTTGCGCAGATCGACATCCACGACATCTCCTACGGTGTAGACGCCATGTCCAGCCTAGTTTCCCCGGAGGGCCGGGCGCGGGCCGGCACTCGCGTAGTACGTCTTCCGTGCCTCCCGGACCAGGTCCCGCGCGGGGTCGGCCGGCAACGTGCTCAGCGGCACGGACGGCTGCTGGGACGGCTGCTCGGACTCGGTCATGAGGAGACATCCTCCCGGTCCGGCGGCAGCACGTGGGACTGCCGGAATCATCCAATGGGCGACTCAATATTGGACAGAACAGCCACTTCGGCGCCAGCCCGGACCATCGATAGCGTCGTGTCACCCATTGGACACTGGTGAGGAGAGCCACTGATGACCGAGCTGTCCATGCGCCCCGACCGCACCGCTCCGGCCGTTCCAGCCGGGGCGGCCGGCGAGGAACTGCGCCTGCGTCGCGAACTCGCCGCGGTCTACCGGCTCGTGGCGCACTTCAGGATGACGGACCTGATCTTCACGCACATCTCCGTCCGGCTCCCCGGTCCGGAGCAGCACTTCCTGATCAACCCGTACGGCCTGCTCTTCGAGGAGATCACCGCGTCGAACCTCGTCAAGATCGACCTGACCGGCCACGCCGTCGAGGAATCCCCCCACCCGGTCAACCCGGCAGGCTTCGTCATCCACAGCGCCATTCACGCCGCGCGGTCCGACGCCCACTGCGTCCTGCACACCCACACCAAGGCAGGCTGCGCCGTCGCGGCCCAGGAACACGGACTGCTGCCGCTCAACCAGATCTCCATGGAGTTCTACGGCAGGCTCGGCCACCACGACTACGAAGGCGTCGCCCTCAACCTCGCCGAACAGCGTGGCCTCGTCGCCGACCTCGGGGGGCACCCCGCGATGATCCTGCGCAACCATGGCCTGCTCACCGTCGGTGAGACCCCAGCCCAGGCGTTCCTGCGCATGTACTACCTGGACAAGGCGTGCGAGATCCAGACCACGGCCACCGCCGCGGGCACCGGGCTCGTCATCCCCGGCCCCGACATCTGCGAACTGACCGCACGTCAACTCGCGGGCGAGGACGACAGTTCGGACCTCCAGGACGACCTGGCATACGAACTCGCCTGGTCGGCACTGCTCCGACTGGTCGAGCGCGTCGCCCCCGACTACAAGGACTGACCGGAAGGCGAACCGTTCCGGTGCCCAACTCGTCTCCATGTTCGATATGGCACCGCGACGTGAGATGCCTCGGGGTGCCGACGAGGCACATGTGTGTCCAGGGAAAGGACTGCCGGAACGGTGTTAGTGAGCCACAGGAAAAGGACCGTCGGCTGGATCGCCGGAGGCGCGCTGGCGGCGACAGTCGCGGGTGTCACGGGGTGCTCCAGCGATTCGGACCCCGCCGCGGACAAGAAGCCGACAGCGAGCAGCTCGTCCGCGGCCGACGCGGAGAACGCGAACAAGGGGAAGCAGAAGGACGGTTCGGCGGCGCAGCCCTCGGCGGGCGGCCAGTCCACGGCCGAAGGCGCGGTCGCCGCGTGGGTCACCGCGGTCATCAAGGGAGAGCCGAAGCAGGCGTGCCTGCTGATGGGGGAGCCGGCCACCGACTCGTCGCCCGCCCGAGCTGGCACCGCCGCGAGGTGCGACAGCGACGAGCCCGAGGTCCGGCAGATGCAGGACAGTCTCGGAGAGTTCCGTACGTCGTTCATGCCCGAGCCGCCCACGGACGACCCGAAGGTGGAAGTCGCCACCGTCCAGGCCACCGGTGGCAAGGCAGTGGTCCCCGCGAAGAAGGTCACGGTCGAAGGAAAGACCCTCGACAAGATCATCCTGTCCCACTCGACCGGGGTGGAGGCAGGGCAGCTGGACGTCAACATGGAGTCGACCAAGATCGATGACGCCTGGTACGTGACCAACCTCGATTTCAACATCGGCTAGTGCCGTGACCGGGAACGTCGCCCGGTCGGGGGCATGAGTGCCCCGTTCGAGGGCTGCCGCTGCCACTGCCCGGCAGCGGCAGCCCTCGAACGGGCCTGCGACGTGAACGAGACCTCTTGTGGCGGGTCTCCGCACACGTCAGAAGGGCGTCACCGCCACGAACGAGCTGTCCTGGCGGAACAGGTCCGTGCCGTTCGACGGGTCGACGCGGAGTTGGTAGTTGTAGTGGCGCAGGTAGTAGCCGGGGTAGTTGTACGACTCCAGGCGTACGGAGGTGCCGGTGCGGGCGATGAAGGTGGCGTCCCTGGCGAACGTCGACGAGCCGTCGTTCGCGTCGAAGCGGCCCCGGAAGTCCCAGTGCCGCAGGTAGTTGCCGGCCGCGTTGCGGAACGAGTAGCCGCTCGCGTCGGCGAGGCCCGCCACGATCGTGAACGTGGACGCCTGCTTCTCCGCGGTCGTGCTGGAACTGGTCAGCACGGGCAGGTTCAGCAGGGCGGACTGCTCCTGCCAGTAGCGGGTGGTGAAGTTGCCCGACTGGAGGTAGCGGGTGACGCCCGTCGGCAGGGTCACGCCACCGGACACCGTCTCCTTGATCACCGTGAAGTGGCGTGCCGTCCCCGAGATGCTCGGCAATGCCTTCGGCGCGCTCCAGGTGGCGAAGGTGTCGTAGCTGTCGCTGTAGTAGTAGCTGCCGTCGCCGTATCCGTCGAAGAAGATCCGCCACGCGCCGTTGTCGAGCTGTATCAGCGCGGCACCCTCCCGAGTACCGCCCCAGCCCGCCCAGTTCCCGGTCCTGCTGATCGTGTACGGGCCGGCGAGCGCCGTGCTGGTGGCGTACTCGATGTACTTGGATGTCTCGTTCTTGGTGAAGGCGTGGTACGTCGAGCCGATCTTCACGATGAACGTGTCGATGTGGTTGGCGCCGATGCCGGACAGCGCCACGGGTGAAGTCCAGGCGGTGAGCGCGGAGTTGGTGGCCTTGAGCAGATACGGGGTGAAGATCCACTCGTTGCTGGTCACCGAGCAGGACACGATGATGTTCACGCTGCCGTCGCTGTCGACGAACCACTCCGGCGCCCAGGCGCGCGACAGGTTCGCGATCGGCACGGTGTAGTCGTACAGGAAGGTCCAGTTGCTGCGGTCCGAGCTGCGGGCGAAGCCGATGGTGGTGCTGGTGTCCTGCCAGGTGTGGGTGGTGTAGGTGATGTAGTAGTAGCCGTCCGTGTGCCTGAAGACGCTGGCGTCGCGGATGCGGCCCGTGGGCGGCGTGTACGCGGACGCCTTGAGGAGCCGGAAGTCCGTCGCGTCGTCGGACTGGTAGACGTTCACCGTCCCGTCGTTGCTGTTGAGGAACGGCACGATGGTGTAGCGGGTGGCCGACCCGCGGGGCGGCGCGGCCGCGGAGGCCGTGCCGAGCAGGCCGGGCAGCCCGCCCACGACGAGCGCCGAGACCGGCAGGGCGGCCATCGCCCGCAACAGGCTCCGGCGGGAGGGCGCGAAGGGGCGGGCGGCGCCGGTCACATCGGCGGAGGGGATGGGTCTGCAGGGGTTTTCTGGCGTGATCATGTGCGGCTCTCCTCGTTCGGACTGCTCTGGTGCTGCTGGTTGTGCCAGTCCCGTGGGCCCCGGGGTCGTCCGTCCCGGGGCCCACGGGGTGGTTCAGAAGCGGGCTCCGACGGCCGCGCCGTTCTTCGGGACGAGCAGGTCCCGGGCCGGCGGCAGGGAGCCGTCGGACGAACGTGGTCCTGTGATGGCGCCGGTGTTCGTGCTCACGACCGACGAGTCGTTCCAAGTTCCGCCCAGATCCCAGGAGTTGCCCGTGGACGTGGTGCCGGAGCCGAGTGCCGCGGGCCGTGCGTCCGCGACGGACAGGTTGGCCGTGAGGACCGCCTTTCCGCCCGAGCCGTCGGCGTCGAAGCCCGTGCCCGTGTTGCGGAACGTGGTGGTGCGGCTGAGGGCGAGCGCGCCCGGATTGCCGTTGTCGGTGACTCCGTGCGCCGCGTTCCGGTACGCGAGCGAGTTGCGCAGGGTGTGGGCCACCGCCGGTGCCGGGCTCCCGCCGCCCAGCTTGAAGCCGTTGCCGTCGCCCGCGAAGTCCGGGAAGTTCCACCGGTTGAAGCCGTTGCCGTACGCGACCGTGTTCTCGACGACGATCGGCGAGGCGAACTTCCAGGCGTCGTAACCGTCGTCGACGTTGTTCCACAGCCGCGCGCCCCGCACGACGTTGCCGCTCCCGCTGCCCTCCTTGATGGCCAGCCCGTCCGCGCTCTCGCCGTTCTTGCGGGGGTCGCGGTTGCCGTAACTGTCCAGGTTCAGGATCTGGTTGCCCGCGGAGGCGCCCTGGAGCTGGAAGCCGGACTCGTAGTTGTCGTGGGTGGAGAGGCGGGAGAACACGTTGTTGTTGCAGCCGTCGCAGTAGAAGCCGTACGGCCCGTTGATGATCTCCAGACCGGAGACCTTCCAGTAGGAGGCCTCCTGGTGGACGGCCCCGCGCTCGGCACGCGGGATGCTGCCGCCGACCGGTGTGTGGCTGGCCGGCAGCTGTTCGCCGTCGATGACGACGCGCTCGCCCTGGTAGGCGCCGAGGGAGATCGGTTGCGTCGCCGTGCCCGAGGTGGTGATCGTGATGTTGTCGGTCAGGGCGTAAGTACCGCCCCGTACAAGGATGGTGTCGCCCGCCTTCGCCCTGTCGACGGCTTTCTGGACGGTCCGCAGCGGTTGGTCGAGAGTTCCGGCGGCCGAGTCGTTCCCGTTGACGGCCACGACGATGGTCGACGCCGCGGCTGCCGGGGTCGGTAGCACCATTGTCGCCAACACGGCACTCAATACTGTCCCGGTGAGCATGCCCGCGATGCGCACGAGGCCTCCTTGTCTGCCGATCCGAAGGTTGTCGCGGGTCAGTGGTCACACACACCGGGTTGGTTGCCGGGGTGTGCGCACCCGCCACGAACGGATCGATATACCGAACGAGGTTCGGTAAACCGGTCAGAACGTAGAGTGCGGTCGTGACCACGTCAATAACTTCGACACGCTCAGCCACTGTTGGCCCCGGTACGCGGTGCGAAGGCGGGGTTTGGCGTGGCGGTGCGTGGGCTACCCGAACCGCGTGTCACTAACAGAGCAACAGGAACTCGTTCGTTTCCTTGAGGACCGGTTCGCCTGTGCGCAGGCCTGTACCGAGTGCGCACGGGTCTGCGCCCTGCGCGCGAGCCTCGCCGAACTCGACGGCCCCGACGACCAGCAGGAGTTGAGGCGCAAGGGCATCCTCTGCGCCGAGGTCTGCGACGCGACCTGCCGCGCCCTGGCCGAGCAGACCACGCAGGCCGAGGCCGGGATGCGCGCCCAGGTGGAGTGGTGTCGTGCCGTCTGCCTGGAGACCGCCCAGGTCTTCGACCGGAGCCCCGGCGCCGAGAAGGGCGCCGAGGTCTGCCGCGACTGCGCACGCGCCTGCACGGAGTTTCTCGCCCTGCTGAGGTGAGGTTCCGTGTGGTGGGTCTCGGATGGTGAGTCCCGCTCGGAGGTGAGGTGTCCGGGCGGGATGGCCGTCGCCCGCCGCCTCACTCTCCGAGCGCCCGCCCGACCCGTACGTTCCAGCGCCCGGCCCGCCCGCTGAACTCCGTCACGACCAACGGCGGCACGTCGACGCGCCAGAACGCCGACTCCGGGGCCCCGAGCGCCCGTACCACCCCGGCCCGTACGATCTCCGGCTCGACGACGGCGATGATCCGGACGGAGCCTGCTCCTGAACCCTCGGTCGAGCCAGACCCCGAAGCCCCGGAACTCGGATCCGCCACCGCCTCAAGCCACTTCGCGACGCGCTCGCACAGCCCGGTCACCGACTCGCCGCCGTGCGGGGCGGACGACGGGTCCGCCAGCCAGCGCCCCACGGCCTCCGGTTCGTCGGCGCTCACCTCGGCGAGCGTCGCCCCGCGCCAGCGGCCCACGTCCAGGCCGGACAGCTCGGGCGGCTCGGTGACGGCGAGAGCGTCGAGCCCGAGGGCCGCCGCCGTCTCCCGGCAGCGAACGGTGGGCGAGACCAGGACCTGGTCGGCGGCCGGCAGCGAGCCCGCGGCAGCCTCGGCGAGCCGCAGACCGGCCGGGTCGATGGAGCCTCCGTCGTCGAAACGCGCCTCCCGCAACGCCGCGCTCATCGCTGGTGAGATCAACATCACTCGGCTGGTCATCGGCCCGCCCTCGCGTTCCTCACGTGCTCAACACCCCTGTCCGTACCGGGAATTGGGGGCGTGACCAGGGCACCGGCGCGCCCCCTGCGTTCCGTGCGCCCTTGGCCGCGCCTCCGCTTCGCGGTACCTTCTCGTCGATATTGACGACGGTACGACGGAAGCCGGTGAGAATCCGGCACGGTCGCGCCACTGTAAGCCCCGCACAACCGCGTCCCACCGGGGGAGGCGGAGGTCGAGCAAGTCAGACCCGTGGCCGTCGTCCTGTGCACCACCGAGATGGGACGCGAGTTCCCCCAGGAGGTCCTGCCATGGCGCAGTCCGCCGTCGCTCAGCCGACCGTAACCACCCCCGACGTACCCGCAAAGCTGCCGATCGGCGCGATCGCCCCCTGGGCGGTCTTCCTCGGCATCCTGATGCTGGTGCTGCTCTACTTCGTCGGCGCCGAACAGGGCGCCACGTCCCTGGTCTCCGGCGAAGGCGTGCACGAATGGGTGCACGACGCCCGTCACCTGCTCGGCTTCCCCTGCCACTGACGGCGACAAAGAACCGACAGGACAACAACCCAATGAACTCCGTCACCGTCAGAAATCTCCTGGTGCGCGGCATGCTCGCGGGTCTTGCCGCGGGCGTGCTCGCCCTGGTCGTCGCCTACTTCCTGGGTGAACCCCGTGTGGACGAGGCCATCGCGTTCGAGGAGGCCCACGCCCACGAACACGGCGGCGAGGAACTCGTCACCCGTGCCATGCAGTCCACCGGCGGTCTGTCCACCGGCGTCCTCGTCTACGGGGTCGCGTTCGGCGGCATCGCGGCCCTCGCGTACTGCTTCGCGCTCGGCAGGATCGGCCGCTTCGGGCCGCGCGCCAGCGCGTTGCTGCTGGCGGGCGCCGGTCTGGTCGCGGTCTACCTGGTGCCGTTCCTCAAGTACCCGGCGAACCCGCCCGCCGTCGGCGACCCCGACACCCTCAACCAGCGCACCGCGCTGTTCCTCCTGATGATCGTGCTCAGCGTGCTGCTGGCCGTCGCCGCGGTGATCCTCGGCAAACGCCTCGCACCGCGCCTGGGCAACTGGAACGCCACCCTCGCGGCGGGCGGGTTCTTCGTCCTGGCCGTCGGCCTGGCGTACGCGTTCCTGCCGTCCTTCAACGAGGCGCCGGAAGGCTTCCCGGCGACCTTGCTGTGGCAGTACCGACTGGCGACCCTGGCCATCCAGGTGACCCTGTGGACCGCGTACGGGCTGCTCTTCGGGCTGCTCGCGGAGCGCGTGCTGGCTCCCGAGCCGGCCCGGGCCGAGGACGAGAAGGCGGCCGAAGGACGGCCAACTCCCGTCGCGCACTGATCCGTTCGCGCAGCCGAAGGGGCCCCGGGAGCACATTCCCGGGGCCTTTTCGCATGAGTGTGTACGTCACCGGCATTCCCAATTTCTGGAACACGTTCTACGGTGTGCGCCGTCAGGTCCGGGTGGCCGAACGAGCGGGCCAGTGGGAGCCAGGAGGCGCCGTGCATCTCGAATACACGCCGGAGCAGCAGCGGTTGCGCACCGAACTGCGCGCCTACTTCGCCGAGTTGGTCCCCGACGACGTGTACGCCCGATACGGCGACCCGGCGGCGCAGAAGCGCTTCTACCGCGAGACCATCCGCCGGCTCGGCTCCGACGGGTGGCTCGGCGTGGGCTGGCCGAAGGAGTACGGCGGGCGCGGTCTGAGCCCGATGGAACAGTTCATCTTCTTCGACGAGGCCGCCCAGGCCGGCGTACCGCTGCCGCTGATGGCGCTCAACACGGTCGGCCCGACGATCATGCAGTTCGGTACCGACGAGCAGAAGGGGTACTTCCTGCCGAGGATCCTCTCCGGTGAGCTCGACTTCGCGATCGGCTACAGCGAACCCGACGCGGGCACGGACCTGGCCGCCCTGAAGACCAAGGCGGTCAGGGAGGGCGACGAGGACACCGGCCACTACACGGTCAACGGCCAGAAGATCT
>Ga0307514_10004496_pt1 | contig 12820 bp, 8 predicted proteins | sample 16_EM_MG_FD_203088 | JGI IMG/M metagenome (GOLD analysis project Ga0307514, IMG submission 203088) | Populus trichocarpa ectomycorrhiza microbial communities from riparian zone in the Pacific Northwest, United States - 16_EM | ecosystem: Host-associated > Plants > Roots > Unclassified | place...
CTCCGTTCGTCGAATGGCTGCTTGCGAGTCGCTGAAGACGGCTACCTTCGTTACTCCGTGTGTCTGCAGTGTGTCCCTTTTCTTAACTGACTCCCGGAGTGCGAGTCCTATGGCCCACAATTCTGCGTCGTAGACCTCCATTTGTCCGGTGCCGGAATGGCTGCGGAAAGCTCTCCAGCCGTCTCTGTGCTTACACACTGCCGCGGCTCCCACTCTGCCGTCATCGGATCGCGATCCGTCCGTCCACCACATCCAGACCCCCACACCCACCTTCGCCTCCCTCTCTCTCGCCCAGCGTTTCGCTTCTCTCTTTGCCGCCGTGTCATTGCTCAGTATGACCATCTTGACCGCCGGTTCTTCGTCCGGGCGGGGCCAGCGCATCGTCTCTGCCTCCCGGCCTCGTTCGTGCTCTTTCTTGATAACTCTGCATATCGGTGCGCCAGACGTGGGGTGGTTGTACGTCTCCTTTTGCTTGGAGCCTTCGCATGCGCTTGCGAGCCTCGCCGCGAATCGTTGCTACCTGGAGTCGAGGGCTACTGGCGCAGGTGTCAGTCCTGAATCTCTCATGAGCGGACCTAGTGGCGTCGTGGGCAGAGCGCCCAGGGTTGACATGGCCTGCCGATTCAGGAGGAGTTGAAGATCCTCTCGTCTGCCGATCTCTTTCGGGTCCCACCATAATTCGCTGCCGTATAGTCCAACCGCTTGGACGCAGGCTATTTGAACGGCCCTTACCCGCCCTGGGACGATTCCGTGCATCCTCGTCCGTACGCGCAGTCGGGCTTCTGCTGCCCTAGCCTTCTTCATGCAGCGGTTGTGATGCTCTTTGAAAGTTAGGTGGGCATCCCTCCATACTCCCAGCCACCGTGTCGCTTCTTTGTTGAACCGGACGAAGCCGTCTCCCACTTTGATTTTTGCTGTGAGTTTTGGCCGGAGGTGCTTCTTGTGGCCTCTCCTGCGTGTGAAGAGTGCTACTTCCGTCTTCGCAGTGTCAAACTGGAGGTCTCGCCTGCTTGACCACTCGATGCTCTCCGCTGCACAGGCTTCGAGTTTCCTGACCACCTGATTCACGTCCTTTCCGGTTGCTATCCATCCAAGGTCGTCTACCAAGGAGAGGCCTTCAGCTTGGACTCTCTCTTCCACCCACTTTATTAGCCCAGCGGTGTGTATTGCGAAAAGGATCAGCGACACTGGTGAACCTTGTGGAACGCCCGCTTCCACAGGGTGGCTCTGCAGGACATTGCCCTCGATTACCATCTCCACTGTCCTGTCTGAGAGGAAGCTTTCGGTCCATCGTATGAGGTCTCCATCTATCCGCTTGGCTTTCATTGCATGGATCAGCCTCCCACTCGCTACGCTTGGAAACGCTGCCTTGATATCCATTAGGAGGACACCCGTGATGTTGTCTTCTTTCCAAGCCGATTGCGCCCTGTCGACCATGATGGCCGCTGCGTCGATGGCCGATCTTTTCTTTCTACTGCCAAACTGACCATCGCGTAATAGTGCTCTTCTCTCAGCCTCGTCGGACAGCAGCTCGGCGACTACTTTCTCGACGACTTTTCCCATGCTGCTGAGCAGAGAGATCGTTCGATACGATTTTAGCTGCGTATAGTCCTCCTTTCCTGGTTTCCGAATCACCACCCCGCTCGCGTGCTTCCAAACAGTTGGGTGACGTCCCGTTTGGACCGCCGCTTTTGTTAACTCTACGATTCTCGTCTTACTCCACCTCCAGAGTAGGCGTATGGCTCCGAAGGACAGATTGTCTGGGCCTGGGGCTTTCTTGACCGATTGCGAGAATAGGGCTCGTTCGAGTAATTGCTCGGTTATGCGCTCGTGGGCTTGGCGTGCTGGGGGTAGCTCATAGTACTGATCGCCATCGTTCATTGGGAAGGACTCTCCTCTGAGCATTTTCTCCTTTTCGGCCATGGTGTTTGCTTGCTTTCCCTCTCTGTCAGTCAACGCTTCCACGGTGGCTCCCGCTCGAGGGTTGGCGAACTTTGCTGCCCGCCAGACCTCGCCCCCCCTGAGGTTCAGCAGGTACTCGTTCCACATGCGGCTCTTGGACTGCCGAATCGACCTCTGCAGTTCCGCTTTTGCGTGCGCCGCCGCCTCTGACCTCTTTCCCCTCCTCTTCTCTCGCCCTAATGCGCTTCTCCTCTCCTTTATCTCACCGTTTCACCACCTCTTCGACCGGGCGCAGATTCTTATTTTCTTCGCTTTGGCATCCAGGACCTTGCTCAGCATTTCCTGACACCACTCTGCCTCCCGCTCTACCTCGTCCCCTGTGCACTCCTCGTCTAGGCGAGCTCTGTGTCCCTCCAGCTCCTTCCACAGCTTCTCTGCTGCTTTCTCGTCCTCTTTTGACATGGCGGCCAAGTTCCATCCTATGACCTGCACGTGGTCCACCTCTTCCTGCTTATCGACGCTGAACTCCCACTCGATCACCTCGTGGTCAGAGCCTGTGGCGTGCCTCCCGTCCAGTATGGTCCATCGCGTGATCGGTCGGCTGGCTAAGGTCAGGTCTATTGTCGACTCACCTTCCTCACCGTTCCTTGCCCAGTGGTGAGTGGGTTGGTCGGCATTTCCAATCTCCAGTCCGTGCTCGTCTATAATCTCCTCCCAGAAAGTCGCGTCGCGTTGCTCCTTGCATCTTGGATCCCACCTACGGCTGTGTGCATTGAAGTCGCCCGCGAGTATTGTGCCGCCTCCTCTCTGTCGGATGATTCTGCTCCAGTTTATCTTCCTTGCTTGTCTCTCCCTGGTCCGCACGTCTCTTTGATCGTAAATATTGATAACCCTTGTCATCTTCTCTCCTCTTCTCTTGACATCAGTCACAATGACATCGTCGTTCGCGCCCCTGCTCAGGTCTGTCCGTTCGTCAGTTGCCAAGCCGCTCCCCTTGCACACTGCTGTCCAAACTCTCTTTCGTTTCCTAATCTCATATGCTGAATGGCTGATTCCAATTCCTCCTCTTTCCTCCGGCGGCTCCTGCAACATTACCAAATCTGCTTTTCGTTCCACTCCCGTCTCCAGCGCCGCCATGGTCCACGCATAGGACCTGGCACAATTGTGCTGGACTGCTCCAATCATTGGAGGCGGCGCCTCCCATTTCGATCTCGATCTCGATCTCCCCCGCGGTCTCGGCCATTATTACGTCTCCCTCCCCTTTTGCCCCCTCCTTCTCCCTTGTGTCATCTGCCTCTTCATCGGCCATTGGCTCCCCTTCGTCGTCTCTTATACCCCTCGCCTGTCTCGTGCCAAGTGCTACTCTGTTGGCCCCAGTCACTTCCCTCATGGATGCATGTCCTTCTAGCCCTGTTTTCCTGCTCTGCCGCGCTGCTCTAGCGGCTTCAGTCTTCTTCGCACATCTGTTACTGAACGCAATATGATTTCCTTTGCAGTTGGGGCACTTCTCCATCGTGTGGCCGCAGAGTGATCCCTGCTTTGCCGTGCACCCCACCACGTTGCAGCTGTGATCGCTTGTCCGGTGATGACCTGAGCAGTAGCCACACGTGGGCTTACTGCTGCATTTGTTCTCGATATGACCCCATCCACAGCAGAGCTCACATCTGCTGTCAGGGCCCGCGTTCGTGTACGTTTCGACTCGGTACCATACTCCGGCCTCCTTGATGCCCATCTTGACCAAGCGCTGTGCCACCTTCTTCCCCTTCATGACAAAGACTACCGATGATGCGGCAATTTCTCCGTTCTGCCTCCTCTCCCTGATGGTGCGGGGGTTCGCCAGCCACCGTACTTGAACGGGGATTGCTACGCCTTCGTTCTCCGCTTCGAATTCCTCTCGCATCTTCTGCAGGCCTTCAGTGCCTTTTCCCATGTACCGTACAAAAGGCACCGCATGGATCTTCAGTCTTTCCCAGGACTCATTCTCTTTGATGTCGACGACTCCTTTGTCGACAGTCCTCGCTGCAGTGATGATGATGTCGCGGTACTGCAGGGCCATCTCTGCTGTCGCGTTCTGGTGCGTGATTGCGGTGATCGCGCCCTTAGCATTCCTTCTTGCGTTCATGATCCGAATGTGGGCTGGAGCCCGCTGGTGGAAGAGCGCTCTGTTGATCGCTGACGCGATCTCTTGGTCCATCTTATTGGGGAGTGGCACCTTCTCGTCACTCCTTAGGATTATACGTCTGTCTGCTAGGCTCGAGCCTGTCGTCGGGGCTGGGGCTGGGCTGGCCAGATTCTTTTGGTTTCGTGGTGGGACTGTCTCCCACCGTCTGGCCGGTGTCGGTACTGGTGTCGTCACCGCAATCGGCGTCGATGTGGTTCTCGGCGTCGGCGTCGGTGCTGGGTTTGGCTTTGGCTTTGGCTTTGGCTTGAGCTGCCTTCCAGGCTGCGATTGCTGGCGCTCCTCTGGCTTCTCCGGTCCTCCTGTCTGCGTCGCATCTGTGTCTATGGAGGCCTCCAGACCGGCGCCATCGGTGTCTGCTTTCCTTTCCTCTCTCTCTCTCTGGCCCCCCTCTGTTGCAGTCACCACCTTTGTGACCATGTCTGTGATGCCTCTGCCCCACAGTACGTCATCCTGGTGGTACGCGTCCCACTTCTCCTCTCTTTTCTCCAGCCACGTTTTCATCCCTCGCCACTGCGCTTCCTGAAGTGCTGTCTGCCCGTCCAGCATGTTTGCCATCTTTGCAATGGTTCTGTGTAGCTGTGCTATTTCGCGGGCTTGCTGCTGAGCCGCTCGCTCCATGCGGCTCCTCCAGTCCCCGGGGGCCAAGGCGGTCGCCGGGGCCTCGCTCCTCCTTCTCCGGTTTCCGTTCTCGTTTCTCTCCATCGGCTGAAATATGGTTGCCCCCATAGTCTCTGCAGCGATGGGTGTCACCGTCGTCGCCATCTTCATCGCCACATCCATAGGCGCGTCGCTCCTCCCGTCTCCCGCTTCTCCCATGTCCAGGTCGCTCCTCTCTCTCCCTCTGACCTCGGTCATCACTCCTGTGAGGCAATCCTCTCTCCTAGGGTAGTCCTCGTTGTCGCTTGCTCGCTAGCCGACGCGTCGCGTCAATCGCGTTTTCTGCCAAGACTATATGCGAATCCACTCGGTTGTGTGGATTCCTCCACCGGCGGTCTGGAAGGTGTTGGAACGCTCGTTCCGGGGTCAATTCGATGTTAGAAATCGATTGCCGCAGTCCGTTTTCCAATTGCTATCGTTGTTGTTGACTTAACGCGCTGTTTCTGCTTTTTTGTTTGATAGTGTCACCGTTGGGAACACTGTCCATGGGGGCCATAAGCCACCGGCCTCATACCTGAGCCCGCCAGCACTGAACACTAAGGAAGTTACCGGGCCAAATCACTAGTCAACAAAGCCTGGCGGCCGCCCGGGCCATCACGGCCGCCCAAAGATCAGGCCGGCCCCGCCTCGATTTTGGAGGCCTGCCTTGGAGGAGGTCAGGCCCGGCTTCACGCAGGCCAGCCGGGAGTGCACCAGTCCGGACCGGACCGATCCCGGACCGAGCCCTGCCTCAGACCGGACCGGTACTGCAAAAGATCGTGTCGTAGTCCAGTTCAGACCAGTTGAGACTGGAATGATCCCGGTCTAGACCTGACCGAGCCCTGCCTCAGACTGGAATCGTCTGGACTGGTGGAATCATTGAATTTATCCCATTCTCAACCCGATTCCAGCAATGTTTAAACCTAACTCTGCAACGAAGCCCGGGACCAGTCCAGAGTAAATCTGAACCGGTCTGATGAAATGTTAGACTGATCCAAGTCCAGTCCAACATGGCTCCGCACTAAACTAGACTAAACCCGGACTGTTCCAGTCTAGACTGGTCCACCCCCGGACCGTTATAACATTGGCTATATTTCAGATTTAGCTATGCTAGAGCCAGACTATGGTCATCTATATGGGGTTCTGCTCTTGGGTTTCGTGATACCGGATGCACCAATTATCTAGTAGGAGTCCCGGCCGGACTGGCTGCCCCGAAACATGCAAGTCGGACCGAAACGTTTGGAGCACTGCGTGAGACTCCTAGGACGTCTCGTACTTTTGGGTTAACTGTGATTCCAAAATGTCTCCACTTTGACGCATCAGTCCATAGACACTGTACGTACGGCTTGGTTTAAAGTTGTGATTATTAGTTCGGTGGTCATGTCTTGCCAAGACCTCAATTTGGCGATCATTACACTAAATTACCATTTCTGTTGCGATGTGGGGAGAACGTATACTCATGCGTGTAGACTATGATACTGAGAGGATTGGGAAGGAGAAAGGTTGGGAATATATACAAACGCTAGAGAATTTCGGGGATTTGTGTTGATAGAGCTCTAAGGTTCGTGACTGCTCTTTTAGACTTCACACTTTACTCTTCCCTTTCCCTACGCATCTTAGACCTTTAGACCTGTACAGAGACACCGAGACAGTCATCGTACCATAGCCAATGCACACGGTTCTCCCCTTCATAGTCGAAACTATTTGGTTGTATCCTTTGCCACTGGATATGTTGCATATGGACCTGACCAAGCTAAGCCGAAGCCTAGGCACCTAGCCGGTATTGTATAAGGCATCCAACTACCTTGTATACGTCTCGAATCTTTTTCCTTCTCTTCTCTGTATAAGTCGCACCTGCACAATTAATTCTCCCCGCACCAGCACGAAAATGCAATATGATCTCCAATATCCACAGTTCTGACATTCACTCATTAGATACAGCCAAGTACAGTAGCAATCATCACTTAAAAATGCCGCAGTTACATTACAGCTGCTTACGATGCGTGATCACTTCAATACCCCCTGGATGGGGGCTGCTGTGGCGAAGACCATAGTGGACTCTGAGGTACATTGCTGGCGTACACCGGCACCGATGATATGGACTCTTTCGGCTGGAATTGTGACATGACTTGTGGGGTCAAGTAGGTTTTTCGGAGCTTGAACCAGGTAATCATTATTGCCGCAACAGCAAGTCCGGTAGCAATGATGGAACCAATTACTATGCCTGCGATAGCACCGACAGGTAAAGCATTACCTTTCCCAATCTGCGAAGGTGGAGACGGTTGTTGAAATAGTGATGCTAGAGAAGCTTTATTGTATGTTTATCTAAGAGAGCCACAAGGCCATATATATATGAGAGTACAAGTGTGAATGCGTGCGTACGCATCTATGTATAGACCCTTCAGGCCGACAGCAATCTCCGGTCATACGAGAGTCATCTCCGGCCATAAGATGGCAGAGACCTATCATGCAATAACGGTATTGCGGTGGTAGAGCTGGGCCCAATGGCCGGGGTAGCCTTGAGTCCTTGACCAAACCCGAAGCTGATTGCGTACTACTCGGGGTTATGGTAGGCATCGGAGCTTTCGCTGGGTTCATTTCGTTTGCGTACAGCGACCATGAAGGATTTTTATATGTAGAGTGTCCGGAATTTGTCCCACAGCCTAGGTTAAGGAATGTACCGAGACCATAGCCGTACTGCCAGTAATGCAAGAAACAATACGGGTACGACGATCCACTATGTCAAGTCAGTCATGTTGACAAAGATGTATGAGGACTATTGCATGTATGCGAGCCAGTACTGCGTCCGATCAGAAATTGCTGTTACAGCCAATGTAGTGAAAGAGTGTTTAGTGTAAGGTATGCACATGCTTCTGGATGGACAAGTGAATCCTCTATTAGGTACTGAAGTCAGTGGCTAATAATAAACAATCACAGATATCAGATCAACATACGTTCGGCAACATATGCCTGTTACAATCTCATCTCTTAATCCCTGGCCTGAGAAAACAGTACAGTCGGAATCTTCGCAAACACCCACGTAGCAGGTTGATAGATCGTTCCAGCCGAGTGAATCAGACGCCTGCCTTCTCAACTGTCTTCGGAGTTCTGGTATTTGGGTCGGCTCCATATCCACGGTACTCAGGTCACTATAACGATTGGAGTGTTCAGTTGAGGTTGCGAGCCGGGGGTATGAGCACGGTGATGGCATGTCTTGCGGTGCCGCTGATGCATATGGCGGAGCCAAGCCGGCAACAATTACACAGCTGAATGTAAGAAGTGGATAGATCTTCATGGTGATTGTAGTTGTGCTTCAGCTCACTAAGTTCCGACAGAGCAGCAGCATTGCCCTTATAATTGTCACATCGACTCACAATCACACCACCAATGTAGCGAATCTTTCTACTACCCCGCATACACAGAACCAGGCATTCTCGTGTTACCGCACTAGCGCTAAGACAAATGTTCATGCACAAGTCTCTTGAGCTAAAGCACCGGCCGCAGCTTGAATTACATCGCACCGGGCCGCTGATGTTCGTAGCCATGATTTCCCCGGTTACCTAGTGTCTCCGCTTATACTAGTCCAAGGTAATATACTAACCTACTGCCCTTCTCTTGAAAAGATACAGAGAAGAAATTCGTGGGGCTGATGTCTTGGCTTTTCGCGGCAGGTGGTACAGATGTGGATACCTATTTCGCAGGGACGGCTATCCACACTTGTATCCTAGGAAGTTCATATTGCTTCTGCTAAGCTCGTATACACTGAGTTCGATAGAGAGCCACTCGGCCGAAAAGGACAATGCGAACATACACCATCACTCGCTTTTGCTTAATTTGAATTGAGTCTCCAATTTTTGTGTAACTTTGTTAGTAGCGATTTAAATTTACCAGAATACTACCAAATCATGTCAAAACCTTGCAGCTAAGCTTGGCATTTTGTTTTTAGTTATGAAGTGGTGCTGCGGCAAAGAACGCATGTGACTATAAACTCGTTTAATACTGCCACGGACCAGACTATCTTCCAATCAGAAAAATCCTCAACCCACCACCCTTTGTCTGCATTTCTTTGCCAAGAATTGGTCTGGACCAACACTAAAGCTCCGCCACCCATCTGCTCCAGTATGTGTTGAGATCAATCGAGTACGAATAGAGATATTGAATTGACTATCGTACAAAAGTGATTGTCTAAAGAGCAAAGAGAGAGAAAGACAGGCGAATATATATGGGAAAGGAGAGAGCATACTCGGCGAAGCCGAGTATCACATCCGGAGACCAATGCCGGGCATCACTGCCGGGGCTAGCCCTACTCCTCAGCATGGGGGCAGGCGAGGCTGGTGGGGGCAGGCGAGGCCAATGGGGGCCGTAAGCCACCGGCCTCATGCCCGAGCCTTAGGCCAAACGCCACAAAAGCCACCGGGCCAAATCCCGTGCCAACAGTATGTTCTGCGATGGAATATGTACCTATTGGAGAGTTGTTTTGCAGTACGTTCTTTCCTTCGTTCGTTGCTCGTGGGAATAGCGAGAGGAACATATCTGGTGTGCAAATTCCTGCGCGCTAGGAATCGCAAATAAAGTTAGAGATGCATTCGATAACTGGAATAGGCGAGAGGGGGCTAGCCGGAACCTTAGTTAGAATGCGAGGCGGTCAACGATAATCTACTTAAAATCTTCACCCCATCACATCCGGCGATGTTAAATGGCTGCAAGGGTACACAACAATGAGATGTTTTGTGTACCTTTCCAAAAGCCTGGCATACGAGCTTTGGTGGGATCCCAGTGAAGCAGGCAGGCGAGACGACCTCCAGCTTCTCCTCAATCGACAAGCCAGATCTATCCTGGGCGCGCTACCCACGACCCCACGGGGGGCATAAATGAGAAACTCAGGGCTTACACCCGCGCCAGTAATCTAAGAATCCAGACAGCAGCGTTTCGCAGCGAGGCTAGCAAACGCGTGCAGCAACAAACTAAGGAAGCTACACCAAAACCCCTCTTCCGGGACACCGGTATGCAGAGCAGTGAAGAAAGAGCACGAGCATGGCCGGACGTCCGAAGGCATGAGCTGGCCGGCCCCAGGCGAAGAGTCAGTGGTCAGAACCGTCATACTGGACAACGCCACCGCAGCCAAGAGAGCTGCACAGCGCTGGGCAAGAGAAAAAGAGGCCAGAGTAGGAGCGGGAGTCTGGATGTGGTGCACAGATGGATCGCGCTCAAATGATGGCCGAGTGGGAGCCGCAGCAGTCTGCAAGCACAGAGACGAGTGGAGGTCCCGCCGCAGCTATCTGGGCACTGGACAAATGGAGGTCTTTGACGCCGAACTGTGGGCGATCGGACTCGCGCTCAAGGTGACGATCGAGATGAGAGAAACACTGCAAAGACACAAGTGTTGACTAAGGGATTTGGCCCGCAGACACGTGCAGATCTCTGAGCTGTTTTCTAGGGACGAGTGTGATCAAGCGGTGGTGGACTTCCTGGCGGCTACTGATGTCGGGAAGTTCCCGCCCAAGTGAATGGAGGGATGGAGTGGGCAAAGAGGCGGACTCAGGTGCGGGGAGTGGCAGCAGCGGGCATATATCTTTCTTTTTTCTTTTCTTTTCTTTCTGTTCTGGTCTTTCTTTGAGATTTCATTTGTCAGCCGGGATGAAGGGTAGCGGAGGGGAGATCAGGTCCTGTCATACTCTATTAAGAGTGCATACAGTATGAAAAAACAACAACAAAGCCTGGCATATCAACGCTCGACGCAAGATCAAGATATAGCCCCTCATCATATTGTTAACTATAGCTCTCTCCGTCGTAACCTTCGATAGCTTTGCATAAACCTGAATAATCGATAGCAAAAGAACAGGGCGATTAAAACATAACAGAACGCCGAGCGCCTGTTGTAACGGTAAAACCACTCCAGGACTTGAGATAAAATACATGCAATGATGCAATTCCAAAGTGTCATTGATTTGAACACCACAAACCAGGAGTATAGTTCTCCGCAGTGTGGGGTTAATTCCTGCTTCAGTCTGACTACCACGAATACTGCAGTAGGAAAAGGTAACAAACCATACCATATACATACCAGTATAGGTACTCCATCGCCGTTCTCAGACGTTTCGTCCCACGGTGCTCCCATCATGGATGTGTGGGCATAGGTGGTCACTCGGCCCGCGGGCCGCAGTGTTGCATATCCGGTGGCAAAAGGCCGCACAGCCATCGCCACTCTCTTCCGATCTCCAAATTTCTTTTCTCTGGTATCCCGAACTAGTGATGAAGACTGTGGGCACTATTAGCATACAATCTAATAAACGTTTGCCCTGGTCTCAAATAGCCTAAGATTCTCTACCCCGAAATTTGTACTCCGGTCTGGGGCAGTCTTGCCCGGACGGAACGGACTATTGAAATGCCTGTTTCTGAGTGCTGGGTGCAGAGTGGGATTGCGTAAAGCGCACGGCACTGTGCCATCATGTATAAATACCTACATTTGGAAGATCTACGGCAATACGGCGTTGTTCCGGAGAGTGTAAGGGCTGTCCAAGTGGCGTGCGTCCAGGCGGTCGCACTGTATGGGAGTGAGCTCTGGTGGGATCCCAGTGAAGTAGGCAGGCGAGACGACCTCCAACTCCTCCTCAATCGACAAGCCAGGTCCATCCTGGGCGCGCTGCCGACGACCCCGCAGGGCGCACTAATGAGAGAGTCAGGGCTTACGCTGGCGCCGGTAATCCTAGACTCCAGACAACAGCGATTCGCAGCGAGACTAGCAAACGCATGCAGTAGCAAGCTGAAGGAGCTACACCACAACCCCTCCTCCGGCGCACCGATATGCAAAATAATCAGGGAGGAGCATGACCATGGCCGGACAACCGAAGGCACGGATTGACCGCCCCCCGGCGAAGAATCAGTGGTCAGGACTACCATACTGGACGATACCACCGCAGCCAAGACCTCCGCACAACGCTGGGCAAGAGAGAAAGAAGCCAAAATCGGAGCAGGGGTCTGGATGTGGTGGACAGATGGATCGCGCTCAGACGATGGCCGAGTGGGAGCCACAGCAGTGTGCAAATACGGAAATCAATGGAGGTCTCGCCGCAGCTTTCTGGGCACTGGACGCATCGAGGTCTTCGACGCTGAAATGTGGGCAATCGGACTCGCGCTTGACCTGGCGATCGAGAAGATAGACACATTGCAGAAGCATGGAGTAAGGACGGTGGCAGTCTTCAGTGACTCACAGGCCGCAATTCGACGAGCGGCACACGTGGAGCCGGGCCCAGGGCAGCGACTGGCGAGGGGGATCAACAGAAGGGCGCGGAATCTCCTCGCCCACGGCATTACAACCGAGATCCACTGGGTCCCGGGACACTCTGGCATCCCCGGAAATGAAGAGGCAGACCGTCAGGCGAACTTAGCCCGAGATGCAAGCGGAAGTACAGTGATAGAGCGGCCGTACACCTCGGCCTCGAATTGGGCCAGACGAATCTCCGAGGGAAGATCAGCAGCCAAGGCGAAGTGGGAGGCCGACAGGTGCAGCAAGCACTTCAGCTACAGACTCAAGGGCAAGGCAGGGACCAAGAGACCTATCCCGATGACAAGCGTAAAGTCGCTGGCCGCTAGGTTCTACCGACTGAAGTCCGGGCACGCGCCCACGGGAGTTTACCTGACACAGTTCGGCCACCGAGATGACGACAAGTGCTGGTGGTGTGGAGGGACAGTGTCCCAGACGCGGGAGCACCTCTTCCGCCACTGCAGCCGGTGGAGTGATCACCAGAAAGAACTGTGGAAGGCGGTGGGGAAGGCGGCGGGCTGGAAGGCGGGCAGATGTTGACATGTGCAGATCTCTGAGCTCTTTTCCATAGAAGAGTGCGACCAAGCGGTGATGGACTTCCTGGTGGCCACTGATGTCGGGAAGTTTCCGCCCAAAGTGAAGTAGCGGCAGGGAGCGGGCTCAGGGCTCGGGGCTCAGGAGCGGCGGGGGCGGTAGCGGGGTTCGATCTCTCTCTCGTTTTCTTTCTTTCTTTCTTTTTGTCTTTCTCTCAGTTTATCTCTCATTTGTCAACGGGGACGAAGGGTAGCGGGGGGGGAGCTCCGCCATCTAGCCGGCTAGCCCGGAGGCGGAGGGGG
>Ga0307514_10004497_pt1 | contig 12818 bp, 7 predicted proteins | sample 16_EM_MG_FD_203088 | JGI IMG/M metagenome (GOLD analysis project Ga0307514, IMG submission 203088) | Populus trichocarpa ectomycorrhiza microbial communities from riparian zone in the Pacific Northwest, United States - 16_EM | ecosystem: Host-associated > Plants > Roots > Unclassified | place...
GCCTGCGCTACACCACCACCGCCGCCAACCACCCCGTGACCCTGAACCTCTACGCCAGCAACGTCACCAACAAGAGCTACTGGCAGAACTCCTACTACGTCGGCTCACCACGCAACGTGGCGTTCTCGATGAATGTGAAGTTCTGATCCTGGCTGCCGGAGCCAACGGGGGGCCGGTAGCCATGACGGCCAGCGAGTGACGGCTTCAGGGCTGGCTGCAGTCGCTCGATTTCCGCAGTCCTGCGACCGCTGCCTGGAGCAGTTGTCATTCGATCGATCGTGGAATGGCAGCTTCGAAAGGCCGGTGTGAAGCCAGAAGGGGCGATCCCATTTGGCTCGGCCCGCCATGCGGCATCCTTGCCGCGGTGTGGCATCCTCGTGAAAGCGACACCAGCCAACTGAACCCGACAAAGCGCACGTGCTCACGGCGATCCCCACATGCCGAAGCGAGCGCCGCACCCAACATGCAGCACGAAGAATGCGTCGACCCGGAGGCGAGCGCCCGAGCGTTCGCCGAGAAGCGCCTCGCCACGGGCGCCGATCTGGATTTCTCCCTGAGAAGTCTCAGCGTCGACATCGACCCGCTGCTCGCATCACCGCTCTTCTCGGACCCGGGTTCGCCATCCCGATGGCGCGACGAGGCCAGCCTTGCGGCCTATGTCGGGGAGACCTTGCGCCGGCTTTTCGATGGCCAGTGGAAGGGCTCCTTCAGTCCGAGCAACCCGGGCCCGAACTTCTATCGCTCCTGGGTTCAGTTCGGCGAGTTCAGGTACTTCCCGAGCCATTTCCTGAGCTACCGCATCAAGAACAGCGTGGCAGACGCAGGCTCGTTCGGTCAGCACCTCGAACGCGTGCTGCCCGTCATCAGGCGTCGGGAAGCCGCCATAGGCATCGGCGCTGCCGAAGTGCCGACAGGCAAGCACCCCGGCGACATCCAGCCCCTTGAGCAACCCGCCAACTGCATCCAGGGTCTCGACGAGCGCGGCGTGCATTTTCTCGATGCGAGCGGTGTCCGTCGTTTCGTCTCCTTCGCCGAATGCCGGGCCAATGCTGCACGCACCCTGCCGCGCACGTCGGCCGCCGGCGCCGCGCTCGTGGGCTTTCGTGACGCCTCGGCGAACCCGCCGTGGATCGAGTTCGCAACCAGCCCGTCGACGAGGTTCGTCTTCGAGCCGAGGGAGATGCCTCGCACGTTCCAGGGTGGACGCTTCGTCGCACGCAAGCACCCGCCTGGTTACCTCGAGCTTCTGGAGGCCGTTGGCGAGTTGGGCTTCGCGCTCGGTGATCTGGGCTGACCCGGGGTGCCTCCGATGCCTCGGTTGGGCGATGCCCCATCGGACGGCGACATGCACGAGGGGCTCCCGGGCAAGCTACATCGTGGAGGCAACCACATAGACCCTCCCTGCGCCTCTTGCGATTCCAATCCAGCCGGATTGCGGAGTCAGTGGCGAACCGTCGTAGAACTCGAGCGTCTCGAAATCGGCGCGATCGACCCATTGCGACATGGCTTTCGGGGCGACGTAAGTCGGTCGCGCCGCCAGTCTGCTCGCCTTCGGAGACCAGGCCAGCAAGCCACCCTCTCGGACCTGCAGGACGGTGTACGTGACGACGTCGGATGGACCCAGGATTCCGTCCCCGATCCGCTCCTGCACTTGTTGGGCGCTCACAACGCCGGTGGTCAGCCCCAATCTGAGAGCGACCGCCTTGGCCCTCAGCTCGCCTGCCGCGACGAACGACGCCTGATCCGACCCTGCAAGCGCAGGGGGTTGGGCGAGTGGCCTGTCAGCGCCATCACACGCGCACAGGACGAGGACCGACAGCAACAGTTCGCGGCGACCCATGGGTTTACCTTCGGTGATGGGGCTGGGTGGATGGCGCGGTTCGTGGCACCGGTGGAAGGATGATAGGCACCACCTGGAGCCGGGCCTGCCGCCTCGCCACTGGCGTCACCTGGCTCGCGAACGGGTACGCGTCTGGCGGCCGCAGGCCGATGCCGATGTCTCGAAGTGAACCCTTTTCTTGTTCACTCTCCCGCGTGGAGTCGCGGGTCGCGCGGCAAGGCAACAGCAACAGCCCACGGCTGGCGTTCGGCTACCGCGTCGGGACCCTGATGTGTCGGAGCAACCCTGGAATTTCTCGTAGATCTACATTGATTGATCCCTGGGCGAGTCGAAGAGACCGTAGCCAGCGGTCTGGGGACGGATGACTTGGATCAGCGCATGGCCTGACAGTTGAGTTCCGAACTTGATGACCAATCTCGGCCTTTTCTCCGAATGAATGAACATCGGCGCGTGCCGCCCCCGCGACCGCCCGCATCATGCGCGAACCGTCTGGAACGCCTTGCGGAGCTCTTCAGTGAAGATCGCCGGCTGCTCGAAGGCTGCAAAGTGACCGCCGCGGTCCACCTTGTTCCAGTAGATGAGGTGGGGCCAGTGCGCCTCCGCCCACGATTTCGGCGTCGTGAAGATCTCCTTGGGAAACATGGTGGCCGCCATCGGCAGGTCGATGACACCGGCGTTGAAATTGGCGGAGCCCTTGCGCGTGTTTTCCCAGTAAAAGCGTGCGGACGAGGCCGCCGTGTCGGTGAACCAGTAGACGGAGATGTCATCGAGCATCTCGTCCATCGTGAGCACCTTGTCGACGCTGCCGGGGTTGTCCGTCCACGCCTGAAACTTCTCGTAGATCCAGAGGGCCAAGCCGCCCGGAGAGTCTGCCAGCGGATAGCCGATGGTCTGCGGGCGGGTCGCCTGCTCCCTGAAGTAGCCGGCCCAGTCGCCCGTGAACTGCGCGGCACGATCCATGGCATATCGCTCTTCCGCTGTCGGGTCCACCGGCAGCTTGCCCGGGAAGACGAAGGCCCAGTTCACATGCGCGGCCACCAACCCCTCGGGCTTGACGTGGCCGAGCGCGTGGGTCACACCGGATCCCCAGTCTCCCCCTTGGGCAACCCAGCGGTCATAGCCCAGGCGCTTCATCAGGACACCCCAGGCCTTGGCCGTGCGGACGACGTCCCAGCCCGTTTCGGTGGGCTTGCCCGACCATCCGAACCCCGGCAGGGAGGGAATGACGACGTTGAACGCCTCTTCGGCGCGGCCGCCATACGCGGTCGGGTCCGTCAGCGGGCCAATCACCTTGAGGAATTCGACCACCGAGCCCGGCCAGCCGTGGCTCATGATGACGGGCAGCGCGCCCGGATGCTTCGACTTCACATGGATGAAGTGGATGTCGAGGCCGTCGATGCGCGTCCTGAACTGCGGGTAGCCGTTGATCTGGCGCTCGAACCTTCGCCAGTCGTACTCGTCGTGCCAGTACTTGACCACTCGCTTCGCGGTGTCCAGCGGCACGCCTTGTGACCAATCGGAAACCGTTTCACGCTCGGGCCAACGCATCATCGCCAAGCGGCGCTTCAGGTCGTCAATGTCGGTTTGTGGCACGGCGACCCGAAAGGGCATGATCGCTTCTGGCACGCCGGCTGCCTGGCCGGCGAACGCGGTCGCCTGGGACAGCAGGCTCGTCGTGAACGCAGCAGCCGAGGCACCGCGCACGATGCCGAGAACCGCATCGCGGCGAGAGATACCTTCGGCGGACAGCCGCTTCAAGACATCGGACATGGCGGGCCCTCAATCCTTCTTGAACGCGGCGGCAGCCGCTGCGGTGTCGAGTGCTTCGCGCAGCAACTTGATCTTGCCGTTCTCCGCGATCAACACGCCGGCATAGGTCTGGCGGTACATCTTGCCGGTGTCGACCACCATCGCCTCGACGGAATATTCGCCGAAGACCTTGTCGGGCGTGTCGATCCAGACCTTGAAGTCCTTGAAGCGAAAGTCGGGCACCTTGGCCAGCAGGCCGGAGAGCAGGGCCTCGACGGCCGCGGGGCCGCGGGCATGCGCCTGGACCGTTGGCAGTTCGAGGACGCCGTCGTCCGCAAAGAGCGCCGCAGCGGCGGCGGGAGTGCGGACATTGTCTTGATAGGCCTGAAGCAGTTCGATTGCGGTTGTCATGAGACTTTCCTTGACAGGTGAGGGGTTCGTCGATGGGCAGTTCAGACCTGCGCCATGCCACCATCGGCGAACAGTTCGATGCCGGTGATGAACGACGAATCGTCGGAAGCGAGGAACAGCGCCGCCCTGGCGATGTCGTCGGGCTGTCCGATGCGGCCGATCGGCACCTGTGCGGTCAGGTAGTCGAGCAGGCCCTGCTGCTGCGCGGCCTCGGGCCCTGCGAGCTCGACCAAGCCGGGCGTGTGGATCGGCCCTGGCGACAGCGTGTTGATGCGGATCGCACGTCCCTTCAAGTCCAAAACCCAGCTGCGGGCGAGGTTGCGCACCGCGGCCTTGGTCGCGCTGTAGATGCTGAAGTTGGCAGTGCCCTTCACGCTGGTCGTCGAGCCGGCCAGGATGACGGAGGCGCCGTGTGTGGCCTTCTCCAGCAAAGGCAACGCCTTCTGCACCGTGAACACGACGCCCTTCACGTTGCGTTCGAAGGTCTGGTCGAAATGCTCTTCGGTGATTGCGCCCAGCGGCAGCATCTCGCCCCCGCCTGCGTTCGCGTACAGCACGTCGACGCGGCCATGCTGTGTCCGCACCAGGTCGTAGAGCTTGTCCAGTTCGTCCAGCTTCGTCGAGTCGGCTCGCACACCCTGGGCGTTCTGCCCGATGGCTGCGACGGCCGCATCCAGTTCGGCTTGACGCCGTCCCGTGATGTAGACGAACGCGCCTTCGGACGCGAATGTCTTGGCGGCCGCCAGACCGATGCCGGTGGTGCCACCGGTGATGACGGCAACCTTGCCGGTGAGTTTGTTTCCCATGCGGTGCTCCTGTGTTGAGAGGGTGAGCGAAGCTTACGAATGTCATGGGTAGGAATAAAGACGAGGATTTGCACTTCTTATTTCATGTGCTTGAATAATGGGGACGAAACAACCCAACGGCCAATGCCATGGACCAACTGCTGGCGCTGCGCGTTTTCGTGCGGATCGCCGAATCCGGGGCTTTCTCGCGCGCCGCCGACACAATGAACATTCCGCGACCCACGGTGACCAAGCTCGTCCAGGATCTGGAGCGCCACCTGGGGACGAAACTTCTGCATCGGACGACGCGGCGCGTCAACGTGACGCCGGAGGGCGCGGCCTACTACGAGCGGGCCACCCGCCTGATCGGCGAACTCGACGAGATGGACGAAAGCGCCTCGCACTCGCGCGCCCAACCGCGTGGGCGCATCCGGGTTGACGTTGGCTCGGTGGTTGCCAACATGATCCTCATCCCCGCGCTGCCGGGCTTCCGCGCGCGCTACCCGGATCTGCATGTCGATCTCGGCGTCAGCGATCGTCCGGTCGACCTCATTGGCGAGGGCGTGGACTGCGCGATCCGGGGCGGGCCGTTGCCGGACACGTCGCTTGTGGCGCGACGCATCGCCGACATGGATTGGGTGACCTGCGCCAGCCCGGTCTACCTGAAGGCGCGCGGCGTTCCGTTGCACCCTTCCGAACTGATGCCCCGGCCGGCCCAGGACGCCGGCAAGCGTCGCGTTCCCGGCCACGCCGTCGCCGGCTATTTCTCGTCGCTCACCGGGCGGGCGTTCCCGCTCGAATTCCACAACGCGGGCGAGCGGATATTGGTGCATGGCCAAGTGGAGGTGGCCGTCAACGAGAGCACCGCGCATTTGAGCGCTCTGCTGGCTGGGGTGGGAATCGGGCAGGCATTCAAGTTCATGGCCGCGCCGCACATCGAGAACGGCCGTTTGACCCGCCTGCTCGACGACTGGACGCGCCCGCGCCAGCCCTTCCACGTGCTGTACGCGAGCAACCGGCACCTGAGTGCCAAGATCCGGCTGTTCGTGGATTGGGTGGCCGAAGTGTTCGCGCCATTCGACGATCGGTAGACCTCGAAGGACAAGGCTCGACGAAGCGGCGGCACCTGTTCGACCATCTGCGGCCAGGCTTGCCCGGGCTGTTCGCAGGAACGTCGTTTGCTCAGCTGCGCCATCACCGCCTCGGCGGCTCACGAAATTCCGTGTTCACAGGAGCCTGTCCAAATGCAGATTCGCAGCTTGCTTTCCTCCGCTCTGATTGGCGCCGTCGCCAGCGCGCGGTCCATGACGCCGATGGCAACCATTGCGGCGGCGCGGCTCGCGAGGCGGCAGACGCCGGGGAAGCTGGTCCTGCTGGACCAGCCGGTGATCAAGTTCGGGGGCTTGGCGATGGGGGTTGGGGAACTGCTGGGGGGCAAGATGAAAACCGCGCCGGACCGCACGGTCTTCCTGGGGCTGTTGGCGCGCGTGTTGAGCGCTGGGATCGCCGGGGCGGCGCTGGCGCCACGGGGCAGCGAGCGGGCCGGGGCCGCTGTTGCGGTGGCCACTGCGGTGCCGCTGGCCTACCTGACGCTTGCAGGTCGCAAGCGGGCCATGGCGCAGATCGGGCAGACGCGCAGCGGGCTGATCGAAGATGCGCTGATCGTCGCCGCGGGAGCGGCGGTCGTGGCGCTGACGATGCGATCGAAGCAGGGCTAGCCAGAAAGTGGCCCGCAGGAGGACCGGCTTGGCCGGCCTTCATGCGATCCGTGCCGGCCAACAACTACCGCCGCTCGCGCAAGGCAGCGGCCACGCCCTCCAGCAAGCCCGCGTGCGCCAGCAATCCAAAGTGCCCCACGGGCAAGGCCTGCTCCGCGGCGAGCGCCCGACCGAGCTGTGCCGACAGCACTGCCCGATCTGCAGCCGGCCGCTCGGCCACCCACCAGGATTGCGCGCTGCACTGCACCGGCGCCAGCGCATCTGCCTGCGCGGCGATCTCGCGCAGTCTCAACGCGACGCTGAACACGCGGGCAAGTTCGCTGCCGTCCAGGCTGTTCAGGTCGCCAGCTTCAGCTGAACCCGCCGCGCCGCTGGCGCGCAGCAGCGCAATGCGGGCGTCCAGCCAGGCGGCGACGGTGGCTTCGTCGCCCAGCGTTTCGGTGGAGGGCAAGGCGGCCGGGTCCAGTTCGGCTTGGCCGGGCAGTGCCAGCTGGGCGAAGTCGCGCAGGGCCTGGCGGATGTCGCCGGCCATGGCTTCTGATTGCTCGCCGCTGGCGGGAATGAACGGGTCCACCAGGCCGAGGAAGGCGACCTGGCGGCCGGCTTGTTCGAGCACTGCTGCGACGGCTGCGGCCAGCGTGCCGCCGAAGGACCAGCCGATCAGGTGAAGCGGGCCTTGCGGCTGCTGGGCCTGGATCATGCGCGCGTAGTCGGCGGCCATTTGCGACAGCGAAGCGTCGCGGTGCGCCGGGTCGCCGAGCATGCGGCTGGGGATGCCGTAGACGGGGCGCTGGCCCTGCAGGTGGCGGGCGAGCGGGCGGTAGTCGAAGACGGTGCCGAGACCTGCGTGCAGGCAGAACAGCGGTTCGCCGCTCGCGGTGGCGCCGCCTGCGTCCAGGCGCTGCAGGCCTGCCGGCGAAGCGCTGGGCTGCGCAGCGCTGCTGTGCAGGCCCAGCAGGCTGGCGATGGTGGGGCGCTGCATCAGGTCGCGCAGCTTGAAGGCCAGCGCGGGGTCGCCGAGTGCGCGCATCCTGGCCAGCACCTTGAGGCTGGACAGCGAGTCGCCGCCGCATTCGAAGAAGTTGCTGTCTTCGCCAATCGCCTCCACGCCCAGCACTTCCTGCCAGATCGCCGCCAGCTGGCGCGCCTGCGGCGTGGAAGGCGGCGTCACGGCCCGGCCTTGCGCCAGCTCGGGCTCGGGCAGTAGCGCCCGGTCCAGCTTGCCGCTGACCAGGCGCGGCAGTGCGGAGAGCGTGACGAGTTGCGCCGGCACCATGTAGTCCGGCAGCTGCTCGCGCCATTGCTGCTGCACGCGGGCTGCCAGGCGGCCCGCGTCCTGCCCGGCCATCGGCACCAGGTAGGCGACCAGGCGGCGGCCACCCGAACCACAAGCCGCAGCATCGCGGGCGACGACCGCCACGTCCAGCACGCCAGGCATCTCGCGGGTGCGGCTTTCGATCTCGCCCAGCTCGATGCGGAAGCCGCGGATCTTCACCTGATGGTCGACGCGGCCGATGTACTCGATGTTGCCGTCGGCCATCCAGCGCACCAGGTCGCCGGTGCGGTAGAGGCGGCCACCTTCGTTGCTGAACGGGTCGGCCACGAAGCGCTCGGCCGTCAGCCCCTGGCGGCCGAGGTAGCCACGCGCCAGGCCGTAGCCGCCGATGTAGAGCTCGCCCACCACGCCGGCGGGCGCCAGGCGCATCTCTGCGTCGCACACGTACACCGCGCGCTCGCCCACCGGCTTGCCGATGGGTGCGTAGGCGCAGTCGAAACCTTCGCTCGCGTCGCTCTTCCAGATCAGCGGCGTGACCACGGTTTCGGTCGGGCCGTAGCCGTTGATCAGCACCTGCGGCCTCAGCGTCTCGCGCACCTTGTCGTACGAGGCCTTGGGCATGGCTTCGCCGCCGAAGACGTAGAGCTCGACCGGCGGCGCGTCGTTGCGCGTGCTGGCCCAGTCGGCCAGCTGGCCCAGGTAGGCCGGCGGGAACGCGGCGTTGGTGACGCCGTAGCGGTGCAGCGCGTCGTAGGCCTGCTCGGCCGTCCACAGCTCGTTGTCGCGCAGCGCCAGGCCGGCGCCCACGCAAAGCGCGGTGAGCCAGCGCTCGTGCGCGCCGTCGAACGAGAAGGACATGAAGTGCAGCTCGCAGGAGCCCGGGCCCATGCCGTAGACCTCGGCCGTGGCCAGGCAATGCATGGCCAGCGGCCCGTGCGACACGGCCACGCCCTTGGGCATGCCGGTGGAGCCGGAGGTGTAGATGACGTAGGCCAGCGCATGCTCGTGCACCGGCAGCGCGAGGTCGTGCGCCGGCTGGGCCTGCAGGCCCAAGGTTTCAAGCTCGATGCGCCGCACCCCCGCTGGCAGGCGGAGGCCAGGCAAGGCCTGGCGGTGCGCCAGCACGGCCTGCACGCCACTGTCCTGCACCATGAAGGCCAGGCGCTCTTCGGGGTAGGCCAGGTCCAGCGGCACGTAGGCGGCGCCCGCCTTCAGGATGGCCAGCATCGCGGCAATGGTGTCCAGCGAACGCTCCATCGCCACGCCCACGCGCGCGCCCGGCCGCAGCCCCGCCTGGCGCAGGCAGCGCGACAAGCGGTTGGCGCGCGCATTGAGCTGCGCATAGCTCAGCTCCTGCTCGCCCATCACCAGCGCAATGGCCTGCGGCTGCGCGCGGGCACGGGCCTCGATCAGGCAATGCACGGCAGTGCGCGGCGCCGGCGGCTCGGCACGACCCTGGGACTGCCGGCCCTGCAGCACCAGTGCGGCTTGTTCGGTCGCCGAGAGCGGACTGAACTCGCGCAGCAGCGTGCCCTCGCCCGCCTCGGCCATGGCCTGCAGCAGCACAAAAAGATGGCGCGACAAGGCTTGCACCTGCGCCTGGCCGAAGTGCTGACGCTGGTAGATCAGCTTGATCATCAGCGTGTCGGCCAGGTGCACTTCCACGTCCATCGGGTAGTTGGACACATCGACGCTGCGCGGCGCGTGGAACACCAGGCCGCTGTCGGCCGAGCGCGCCAGCATCTCGCCCACGGGGTAGTTCTCGAACACCACGATGCTGTCGAACAAGCCGCGGCTGCCCTGCCCGGCCCAGCGCTGGATCTCGTGCAGGGGGGTGTGCTCGTGTTCGCGCGAGGCCAGGTTCTGTGCCTGCAGCGCACGCAGCCAGTCGCCCAGGCGCTGGGCCGAAGGCAGCGCGGTGATGACAGGCAGCGTGTTGATGAACAGGCCCAGCATCTGCTCGGCGCCGGGCAGGTCCGCCGGGCGGCCGGCCACGGTGGCGCCAAAGGCCACCTCGGGCTGGCCGGTGTAGCGCGCCAGCAGCAGCGCCCAGGCGGCCTGCACCAGCGTGTTGGGCGTGACACGCGCCTGGCGCGCGAAGGCCAGCCAGCGCGCGGTGGCGGGCGCGTCCAGCGCGGCTTCGATCTCGCCGTAGCCTTCGGCCGCAAGGCCCACCGCCAGCGGGCGCGGCAGCGCGTCAGCCAGCAGCGTGGGCTCGGGCAGACGGGCCAGCTGGGTGCGCCAGTAGGCCTCGCTGGCCGCGGCGTCACGGCTCTGCAGCAGCGCGATGTAGTCGCGGTAGCGGGACGGCGGCGTGGCCGGGGTTTCGCCCTGGTAGCGCTGCAGCACCTCGGCCAGCAGCCGGGCCGAACTCCAGCCGTCCAGCAGCAGGTGGTGGTGGGTCCAGATCAGGTGGTGCGTGTCGTCGGCCACGCGCGCCAGCGCCAGCCGCATCAGCACCGGCTGGTCCAGCGCCAGGCCCTGGTGCTGGGCCTGCGCCAGCGCGTCCAGCGCCTGCGGCAGGTCCGCCCGGCCGCGCCAGTCCAGCAACAGCATGGGCAGCTCGGCGCTGCGCGCCACCCACTGGCGCGGTGCGCCGCTCAGCTGGACAAAGCCGGTGCGCAACACCTCGTGCTGCTGCACCGCCTGCTGCCAGGCCTGGTGGAAAAGCTGCGGGTCCAGGCGCTCGATGTCCAGGCGCAACTGGGCCACGTAGGCGCTGCCGCCACTCTCCACAAGAGAGTGGAACAGCATGCCCTGCTGCATGGGCGAGAGCGGGTACAGGTCGGCCAGCCGGTCCAGCGGCAGCGCAGCAGCATCGAGCTGAGCCTGGTCCAGACTGGCCAGCGGCAGGTCTGACGGCGTGATGCCGCGCACGCCACTCGTGCAGTGCGCAATCAGCGACAGCAGCTCCTGCTCGAAGCCGTCCACCCAGCCCTGCACGCTGGCCGCCTCGTGGCGGGCGCGGCTGTAGCTCACGGTGAGGCTCAGCTCACCCTCCAGCACCTGGCCGTCGACCGAGAACGAGTGGAAGCGCGGCGCGTTGTCGTCCACCACACGGCCGGCGCCCTCGGGCGCGGGCTGCCAGGCGCCATCGGCTTCGAAGCTGCCGTCCAGCTGGCCCAGGTAGTTGAAGACGACCTCGGCGCGCGGCAGGGCCTGCAGCGCCTCGCGCTGCGCGGCGCTGCCCAAGTGCTTGAACACACCATGGCTCAGGCCATGCGCCGGCACGCGGCGCAGGTCTTCCTTGACCCGCTTCAAGGCCTCGCCAGGTTCACCCAGCGGCGACAGCGCCACCGGGAACAGGCTGGTGAACCAGCCCACGGTGCGGGACAGGTCCAGCGCGGGCGCACCGGCCAGCGCTTCGCGGCCATGGCCTTCGAGGTCGATCAGCACGCGTGCATGGCCGCTCCAGGCGCACAGCGCGCGGCCCAGCGCGGTCAGCAGCAGGTCGTTGACCTGGGTGCGGTAGGCGGCAGGCGCCTGGCGCAGCAAGGCTTCCGTCTGCGCCCGGTCCAGCCGCAGTTGCAGGCTGGCCTGGTCGGCCGCGGTGTTGCGGCCTTGTGGGTGGTCGCAAGGCAGGGCCACGGGCACACCGGCGAGCGACTGCCAGTGCCCCAGCTCATCACCGGCCTGTGCGGCATGCGCCTGCAGGGCCAGCGCCCAGTCCTTCACGCTGCTGGTGGCCGGTGGCAGGGCGACGGGCTGGCCGGCGCAGCATTGCGCATAGGCCGTCTGCAGGTCTTCCAGCAGCACGCGCCACGATACGCCGTCCACCACCAGGTGGTGCAGCACCAGCAGCAGCCGCCAGCTGCCATCGGCCAGCGCCACGGCGCAGGCGCGCAGCAGCGGGCCGCGCGTCAGGTCCAGGCTGGTTTGGGCCTCGTTGCAGATCGCATCGAGTGCAGCGGCATCGGCCGCCTCGCGGTGCCACAGCAGCTCGCCCGCATCAACCTGCTCGGCATAGGCCTGCTGCCATTGGCCGTGCGCGTCGGCGACAAAGCGCAGGCGCAGGCTTTCGTGGTGGCGCACCAGCGCGGCCAACGCGCCGGCCAAAGGGCCGAGCGCCAGCGCCTCGCGGCTGGCCAGCAGCACGGCCTGGTTCCAGTGGTGGCGGGCCGGAATGTCAGCCGCGAAGAACTCGGCCTGGAAGGGCAGCAGCGGCAGCGTGCCCTGCACCTCGCGGCGCAGCTCGGTGGCCTGGCCCACGGCCTGCACCACGGGTGCCAGCAGCGCCACGGTCTGGCGCTCGAAGAGCTGGCGCGGCGTCAGGCGCCAGCCGGCGCGGTGCGCGCGGGAAACGATCTGCATGCTGAGGATGGAGTCGCCGCCCAGCTCGAAGAAGTTGTCGTGCCGGCCCACGCGCGGGCGCTGCAGCACCTCGGCCCACAGCGCGGCAATGGCGGTCTCCAGCTCGCCCACCGGCGCCTCGAAGGTGCCGGCCGTGCTGGCCTCGGGCTCGGGCAAGGCCTTGCGGTCGACCTTGCCGTTGGTGTTCAGCGGCAGTTGCGGCAGCAGCGTCAGGCTGGCGGGCACCATGTACTCGGGCAGGCCGGTGGCCAGGCGCTCGCGCAGCAGTGCGGCGTCCGCCGTCTGCCCCACATGCAGCGAGGCATAGGCCAGCAGCCGCGCGCCGCCGGGGCCGCTGCGCGCGACCACCACGGCCTCGCGCACTTCCGGCTGCGCCAGCAGCTGCGCCTCGATCTCGCCAAGCTCGATGCGGAACCCGCGGATCTTGACCTGGTGGTCGGTGCGGCCCAGGTATTCGAGCTGGCCGTCTTCGCGCCATCGCGCCAGGTCGCCGGTGCGGTAGAGGCGAGCACCGTCGGTGGCCAGCGGATCGGCAGTGAAGCGCTCGGCACTGAGCGCCGGCTTGCCCAGGTAGCCGCGGGCCAGGCCCACGCCGCCGAGGTAGAGCTCACCGGCGACGCCTGGCGGGCTGGGGTTCAGGTCCGCGTCCAGCACATGGGTTCGCAAGCCGGCGATGGGGCGACCGATGGCGACATGGCCTCGGCCGTCTTCGCGGCAGGTCCAGTGGG
>Ga0307514_10004499_pt1 | contig 12814 bp, 15 predicted proteins | sample 16_EM_MG_FD_203088 | JGI IMG/M metagenome (GOLD analysis project Ga0307514, IMG submission 203088) | Populus trichocarpa ectomycorrhiza microbial communities from riparian zone in the Pacific Northwest, United States - 16_EM | ecosystem: Host-associated > Plants > Roots > Unclassified | place...
GGTAATGATTCATTAAGGATTTGGGCCAATCAGCGTTGAGGCCAAGGTGCCCAGGCGCTACCCAGCCACTGCCAAGGCGCTTCTTAACTGACATTATCTTAATGTCAGGATTGATTGACTACCCCTAGTGTATGTAGTGTGCGAGTATACCTCTCCGAGGGTGTTGTGCCAACCAGACTAGCGAGTATATACACTTACAAGCACCTCGACTTTACTCCGTACGGAGATGTAGGTAGAGTACGGAGACCGCCCTCTACGTAGTCTCATGCCAAGACCCTGAACTCCGACTGGTAAACTGTGGTTAAGACCGTAGAATAGCCTAAGGCTCCCTCCAGGGGAAATAGACTCAAAAAAAAAAATAAGTTATCGTAGCTCGCAAAGGCATTCGCAGTATCATGACATATGGGTCGAACGGAAAGCATGCACAAAAATAAAGCAACCAAAATGCAAACGCAATTGCAAGCAAGAAGAGGGGGAGTGAAGATCAACATGAACGTCAACACACAAACAATAGGCAAAAAGAGAAATTACCAGTGAAGTTACCATACCCTCCAGTGGTCTATCACGCATACTAACCGAGAACCCAACCCCACTCCGCCCCATCCCCACATCCCCGCACTCATTTATTTGCCAGTGATACCCTTAGCAATGTTAAACCCCACATTCAACGCCACACTAACTAGCAGCATCCCACACAATACCGTAGGGCCCCACTTATCATGATACCTCACAGCCCTCCTCTTCTTAATCTTCTCAATTCTCCACAAATACATGCCCAACGCATAGACCAAGCTAACCACCGCCGCCGCTGTAAAGCCCCACGCACTATACAACGCAATCCTCACTTTCCCTTTATGCTCTGCACTATCCACACCAAAATTAAGCAATAACGCCGAGATAGCACCTAAGTAAATACTAAACTCGAACCAAGAGAGAAACGTTCTCTCAGCAGCAAAGAACACCTTTGGCTCTACCCTGACCGGAACGAAAATACGTTTCCCAGGGGGGGCTTTGAAGGTCTTGTATGTTGGCGCCCCAACCCCAGCGAAGGGAGTAAGGCTGCCAGTGTTATTAGATGGCGGGGTAGTCCTGTGGAACGCAGATTTAAGTTTCGATCCGGCGGAAGTAAGGCCCTTAATGATCGCTTGTGGGATCGATTTCCCCGGAGGGCGACGGGCCGAGTTCCCATCTGCGTCGTCATCGTCTTCAGAATCATACAATGGCTCGTCATCACCGATGTCCGCAGCAACACGTTCTTCTTGGTCCATGATATTCCCTCCCCCGCCATTAGTAGTGCTGTTTTGAGTTCCATTGGCCCCGTTGGTGCTACCGTTTGTGCCTCTGTTGCTGCGGGGGACGACTGCCTTAGAAGTAGCATCCTCGGCTTCACTTTCATCATCTGAGTCGAAATTCTCATCACTCGTACTAGCGGACGAAAGCTGGTTCGCTCTCTCGATACCAAACCTATGCGTGACCGGTTTCCTAATATCTGTGCCCATTTGGGGAAGCCAGAATGGTAAGAGATTAATCTTATCCGGGAACAATGTAGCCGTGCCATGAATAAACTTTGAGAACTTGGGTACAGCTTCGACTAGGTGGGAGGAGACTAGTTCTTTAACCCAAGAGGGCGGTTCTTGGCCGGCTTGAGTTTGCAACTTGACTTCGAGGATGGCATAAGGGAAGCGTTCAACATCCTTTGGTGGGAGCTGGTTGAAGGGCCAGTCGACACCGATGTCCATGCGTCGCCAGTTGTTGCCGGAGCGGATGCGTCCATCCCAGTTGTCTTCGCGGATGAGGGTGAGTTCAGTGTCAAGGGAGATACGGACACGGGCATCGCCAGGGAGTTGGAAGGCTGTACGGTTGTAGAAAGAGCGGACAGCTGTAATGGACTCATGGTATCAGCTGTTGTCCAATTGGTCTGGTCGAGTGAGCATACCTGGTCTAAGCTTCCGCCTGATAGCAGAGTACTGGCACTCCCTTGCCAACGCCTCGGTCTCCTCAATCTCTTTTTTGCTCTTCTTTCCTTCCTTCCTCATCTTCTCAAATGCCTTCTCAACAGTATAATCTCCTCTAATGAACTCATTGACGTTTTTCTCCTTCAAGGGAAATCTCGCCTTTACGGACTTCTCACCAGTCCAGTCTTCCCGGTGGGTTTTACGCTCGACATAAATAGTCGTGGCCCCCATGCCACCATACCATCGGAGACGGAGAGCTTCGGCGCCTTCATCCTTGCGAAGACGGCCAAGGTAGAGCTCAAAATCTTTGTTATCGTAGTAGATAGAGGAGATGGCGGAGTCTTCTTTTTCGAACTCTTTATTAGGGTTGAAGACGAGCACGGGCAGATGCTGAGGTAATGTCAATGCATTAGTAGATGCTTCCTATACACATAAATGCGGATTCAACTTACCTTGAGAATGACAAGCTTCAATTCTGTGATGTTGTCAGGGTGAACCCAGTACTTGGTGGTTTGACGCACGAAGCTGGATTGGTTCCCACCAGCAGCACTGTCACCCTTGGCAGGGTTACCTCGGGTTCTCACGAGATCATACAATTTCGAGAGCTTGACGATGAAGGCGTCGTAGTTGTCCCTGAAGAATGGCTTTGCATTCAGACGTGCGGCAAAAACAGGCTTGAGAGTCCATCCAGTTTGTTTCTAGAATATTCAAGTTAGTTCATCTTCCTCCCGTGGCATATTCGGGGATGTATACATCATGTTTCTTGATAATTTTCTGGAACCCTGTATAGTTGAGTTGTGTGAATTTGGCCAAATCATGGACATCCGCAATGCTACCAATGGGTCAGCTTGAAATTCCCAGAAGTAGAAGAGTATCTTAACTGACATGTCACTCAAATCTGCTTCCAAAAGTGCGAAATCCTCTTCCGTGGGCCCTTCCTGCCCTTGATCGTCACTTGACCCACCCTGTCTCCTAGGTGGTCTGGAGTCTAGCTGCTTAACCACATCCTCCACCTCCTTCTCAGAAACCTTGATTCTTCGCACAATCTCACCAGCTTTGACCTTCTGAAATGTAAACACCTTATCCAGCTCGGCTTCCAGCAATTGCACAAACGCCTTCTCGTCCTGTTCAGTCCATTTCTTGGGTATATCTGAATTTGAAGGGTATAGGCGCGATTTGAGCTCGTATTTCAAGTCATCGTAAGAGATGTAGTAGTATTGGAAGCCTGAATCACCGTGCCGTTAGCGCGATAAGCCTGTAGTGAGAAACGTCGCGATTTACCTTGGATAAGACTCTGACGAAGTTGCGAACCGAACCTAGATGTTTAATGTTTGTAAATTGCTCTCTAACACACTTCCTTGGTGACTTACTTCATGATTGCGTTTTCTCTGCTCTTTCTGCCTTTATCTTGCAATATATAAGCCTTTCAGCGAGGGGTTTTTTGTGAACCGGGTTTCCACCGATGGGTTGATAGATGGGTGATATAAGACACTTCTGCCTTTTGTCACGGAGCTGCTCTGGTTATGCCACCCTTCTAACTGCCTATTTCAATCTTAACCTATTGCCTCTCTATTTATTTTTTCACTTGTCCCTTGCTCTGCCCTCTCAGTTGATGCGAGGGGATTGATTGCGGAGTGATCCCGTTGGTTGCTTGCTACGGGCTTGGCAGACAGATACATATGCAGAAGCACGAGTTGGGCACACAGAAACATGAGCCTGCACAAATTGACATCTTTGCCTCCGACGTATGTACGAGTACAGTAGCTCTACGTTAACAATACGATTAATACTTGTAGCTACCAGACCATGTACTGTATGTACAATGGGTGAGCTCAGGGTAATCCCGAAGCTATATCTCAATTGCTATTCACAGTACTTAAGCATTTACGTACACACACTGTTTTTGTGATTTTGGGCTCACCCCTACAGCTGTACCTACCACCGCCACTTGAGCAATTTCAACTAATTGCACCAGTAAAGCCAGCAGCATGCATAAAGAAAGGGAAGAAAAAAAAGAAGAAAAGAAGAAAAAAATACCTTCATAATCAAATCCCAGCCTCTAATTTACAATCATCTCACCCCACCCTCATCCCCCAATTTCCCTAATCCACAGAGCAACTACTCCCCAGCCCCCGCCCCTTTAAGCCTTCCAGATACGCTTGATAGCTATAACCCCACACAGTCAGAATACACTTTCTCTCACTACCTAGTACAGGCAGATACCTACCCTCAGTAATCCCCACATCATTCGTCTCAAACTCATAAAGCCCTAACAGCACCAGCGCTGTGAATCCATTGAGAAGCCAGCGCATGAACCTGTGTACACCAGCCATGGTACGCTTGGGGAAATAATCGATAATGCATGACCTGCCCGGCCATATTAGTTATTGGGCTCACATAATATTCGTTATATCAGATCCATGAGAGATGTACTCAAATCCAATGTGTGAATGTATCACCACGGTCGCAGCCAGGACGGCATCTGTGATCGGGTGGAGAGAGCCTGCAGCAAATGGGGCGACTGTGAGGGGTATGAGGGCGGCGGAGACGATCTATGTAGTTCCACACCGAATTAGCAACTCCATTTCAGCACAACTGCCAGTGGATATTAGAGCGCTTGGAGAAGCCTGGGGGAAAGCAATTGAGCATACCCTCTCAAATGACCAGTGGTAGGATCCGTGCACTGGGTTTGGATCTGGAACAGGTGCTGGGGTATTGACTATAAATTCCGTAAGCAATGGATGCCCATGATCCTAGACTTTGGGGGAGGCATCCCGATGTGAATTGAACATACCATCACCTTCAATAACCTCTAAAAGAAGCAACAATGTACGTCAGCTACCTGCCCTCGACATGAATTCTCGTTCCACCCATAACTTGGCACCCTTCTCCCATCACACCCCCACAGCTACCGCCTCGGGCGTTTCCTCAGTCTCACCCAACACAAACCCCCTCGTCCCCCCACCTCAGAAAAAGATGAACACTCACGAGGTCCAGCCGGCAGGATCTGCATCTTCCTAGTGGTATGGAACGCCGCAATCCCAGCTCTTGGTGTCACATTCATCCTCGCAACCACTGCCGGCCGGAGCATTGGCGCCACAACCTGCTTCATCACCAATCGAGTGCCGGCTGTGGCGAGCATACGTGCTGTGGGAGCTCTGAATATCGAAGCCATTGTGTCGACTGTATCAGGGAGGGTGAGGTGTAATTCAGATTAGCTGGGCCCCGTTGTATAATGGGCTCAGGAATAGTTGTAAGAGTTCGTTATTGGATTCCTCTGCAAGTTGCCATGTGCTACTGCTAGGTTCCGAGGAGCCGCCCAATGGGAAAGCGAGCAAAAGCAATCAAAGTACCACACTGTATTTGAATTGCAAACAACCAAAAAAAAACAGATTGAATTATGCAATCTCTAATTAGAATCATCAAAATACCCTTCCTCCTCTATTTCATCTCAACTGAAATATCCCCCAAAGGGCATAATGCCTTTCTTAGCGTTTATAGTTGAGAATTTTCTGGATATGATAGTCCGCCGTATTTACATGTAGCTTTGGTCACCAGTTACATGTGGAATAGCCATCCGTATGCAAGTTTTCAACTGCTATTCTACCGAAACTACATGCTTTATAGTGTGAAATGGGCAGAGTCGGGTCAGGGTAGCGAATGGAGACACAGGGTGTGCTGATGTACTTCAGGTTAACGAATATATACAGTCGCCCAGGCAGTGGCAGACTAAGTATTAATGTACCTATACCAATATTTACAAGAAAGGGGGGATACCTTGGAAATAAACATAGCTCTCCACACCGTAGCAATACACTCGTCGGGACGTACTGACAGTGATTCGTCGAAAAGTCTAGATTATGTATTCTTTCAAGTTTAACCACTTGTACACAGCAAAAAAATAACCAAGTAACGAGCCATGGAAAACATGAGGTGCTTACAAGCAGCGCCTCGCGCAACAGGAATAAATATGTCAAGAAAGAGAGGTATAGGTAAAAGTGGGAGTATTACCTTCATCAGACAGCCATGTTCCCCACAATCCACAGAACCCCATGTTCTGTATAATATCGTGTCACCCCAAGACTTTCCTCTCAGGTACCTTATTCTTCTTCGACTTCTTCTTCACTCCTGCATTTTGCACCCCCAAATTTGCTCCACTAGATCCTGGGCCGCCCTTCTTGTTCTTCTTATCCCCAGGTATCACCGGCCTGATCTCCGTGTTACTCCTCTTCAACAGCACTGGGTGACTACCAATGTACTTCCCATTCATTTCCCTTGCAGCCCGGAAATACTCATCACCATCACTGAAACTGACGAATCCAAACCCCTTGCTCTTGGTCGTACGTTTATCACGGATGACTCGGGCCTTCTGCACTGATGGATATTTCGAGAATGCTTTGAGCAAGGACTCGTCTGTAACTTCACCCGCCAGATTTCCCACAAACAGACGGAAATGTGCTGGATCCCATTCGAGGAGAGATGGGTCGGACCATGTTTGGCCACCACCTGATCGTAGTACCGTAGGCTGCTTCTCCTTTGACTGCGATTGAGGTTGTGGAGTTGAAGTCACAAGTGGAGTGCCAGCCTCACTAGTTGGGCCTGTGGACAAACTCCCGCCGGAGGGCCCACCGCCAAACGCAGGATTCAGGGGCCCAAGGGCTGTGCTATTCGATCCCGTAATCCCACCGCCTGTCCTTCCACTCTTGTTGTTCGCCGACTGTGCCTGCTGATCCGCCGGGATGTAAATACTCTGCTGTTGTGCGATCTGTGCCTCCGTCTCTGGATCCAACGGCGGGTACCTGGGGTCATATGGTTGATTACTGTGCCGGCCCTTCGAAACTGCATTTCCCGCAGCTGCACCTCCAAAACTCGTTCCACCCTGTCCATATGTCTGCTGTGTCGGTAGTGGGAACGGATTCACGATGTGCGGCGCCCCCGAAATCGTTGGTGCCTGCCCGTACTGTGCAGCTGCTGGATACTGAGCGTGAGCCTGCGCGTGAGGATGCCCCGCACTATCATATCCTGGGGCTCCGTAAGAAGCACCACCTGCGTATCCTGATTGGGAGTATCCCGAGCTGTAAGTCGTTGGCTGTGCGGAATGGGTAATATGACTAGCATTAGGGGGGGCAGCTACCTGCCTAGGGCGAAAAGCAAACGCAGAAGCTGGGGCAGATGTTGTTTGGGAAGAGGCGGCTGTCGAAGCGTTGAATGCACGAAAGGATGGGGGTGGGCCGCTAGGGCGTGGCGGGAGGGAGTGGGTTGTTGTGCCAGGCGCTGGGAAGCTAGCGGGCGCGGAGGATGTGTTATTTGACGACAAGCCAGGGGGGGGAGGATATGGCATTTCTCGTTAACTGGTTTACTGAATGAGGGCTGTGTGAGATTTGGGGTGGGCTCGAGTAAAGAGATACAAGTGTTTGGACAGATACTTATTTAATATGGAAAGCTTCTTGGTCACACTGGCTTGGCAAGGGCCATGTCATGCATAACTTGCACTCTGCAGAATTTGTATGGCACGACTATGTACTCGTACAGTACGGAGTGTGCTCTACATATAGTTCAAACTGCCCCATCCCATATTGGCCCGTTCCATGAGTGGGCCGAACTCTATAACCTTAGGGTGTCGTGGTTCCTGACCACCAAGTAGGTAAATACTTAATGTACTGTACCTAATTCCGATCCTGAAAAATAAAACATATCTGCATGCATGAATGGTGATTAACGATTTCATACATATGTCGTCCGTCCATCATCTAGTTATGTAGTGGAATAAATCCAAACAAATAACGCTCCAACTTGCAGAAAGAATTGTAATCTCGCCAAAAGTAATTACAAGTACATGAAATTCCCGGGGTTATCAGAACGAGTATGGGAATTGCTTGTCATCATTTTCACTCCACTCCCCCTGGATCATTTCCCTCTCCCTAACCGCTCCCCTCCACCCTCGAACCCCCCCTCTGCCCCTTAACTTCAAGGACTCAACAGCCCCCTCCCTAGCTGCCTTACTCTCAAGGGCCGTGCACTACACGCCCCTCTTCCCCGGCAGCTTCAGCACCCCCTCATTCGTACCAAACACTCTCAGCCTATTCACATATGGTTCCCAGAATTGCCCATTGCCGTAGAAATCCGGGATCACTTTAACATCGTCGCGAAATTTCTCATCCTCGCTTGGGCCTAGGGAGAGAAAAGTAACAGGTTTCTGATTGGGTTGTGACTGTTTACCTACTACTCCCACTCTCCCTGTATGGTCTTTTATTACTGGCGTTTCTGAATCCACTTCCATGGGTAAATAGTCTTTGGACTCACTCGCTAAATCCCTTGCCACATTCCTGGTGGGGTGTGATGATGGTTTTGTTTGAGTTTGAAGCTGATGTGGGGTGAGCTGCAAACCACTCTCATGAGCCAATCTTGCCGCAACCCGAATTAAGATTGTAGCTGTGATGTAAGCATCGTATCCCGCTTCATGGAATGCATGGCCGCTTCCTCCGTAGCTGTTATGTTCCGCGTATAACTCAATTTTCGGGTTTGTCTGGGGACGTAAAAGGGTTTCTAAGAGAGCAAGGGTGGATCCGGAATTTGCAGTTGAAGAGTCGTCGCCACAGGTGGCTAGATATTTCGTGTCAATTAAGCTGGTAGCCGACAGGGGTCAATCAACTGTGAGAAAAAAAAATTGGGGGGGGGACACAGCACGCACATTGGAAAGCTCCTGCTCATCAACTTGGCAAAATCCTCCACATTGTGAGGTAATTTCCCAATAAAGCAATTATACAAATGCAGCAAATCCATAAAACAATTGTGCCCCACCAGAACGGTCCTCCTCCCATCTGGCCTCTTTGGCTCGAACAGCTCATCTATGATGTGTCTTAACCCTATAGCTGAGTCCAATTGCTCATCAAAAATATCTTTTGTCTCGGCTTTCTTCTTGCTCAATTGCTCCTCCGTTTGACGAGTGACACAAACGAAAGTCCCTGACCCTTTGCTTGCAAGTTTAGGGAAGCGGGTTTGCACAATTTGGTGCACAATAGCGTGCTGGTACCTCGACATGATGCTTCGATCGGTGGTGATATTGATGAAGTCCCATGGGGCGTTGGGGTCGTTCTCCCATTCCTCGAGGGCTTTTATGCAATCATCCGCCTACCAAACGCATGAAAGTTAGCCGGTATATTGACAATATTTGAGTTTGGGGGCATACGAATTGTTGTGAGCTTGGATCTATGACCAACATTTCCCGCTTGCGGCCCTCCCCCTTCCAGGAATCTATGATGTTCTTCTCTTCCTCTCGGGAAAGATACGCTATCCCATGCCGAAGCTGAGCATTGAAGTCGAAGCCGTGTCCAACCAGGAAGGCCAGTGCTGTTATGACCCTTTATTAGAGATGTTGGTGGTTGAGGAAAATATGGAAAGATACCTACTACTAGTTTGTAGTGAGAAGACCCTATCCACACCTAAACTTGGGGAGACTATAGGGTTGATATATATGTTTGCCTGCAACCGAAATCAGTGCTGCCACTCCATATAGCCAAAGGGAGATGGTGGACATACTGGTGATGCGACGTACGTTTCTTCAGCGGCACATTAGTTTAAACCTCCAGTATCGCAGGATAGAAATAGACACTCACCATCCTCCTCCCTCCACTCCACCGGGCACAGCCCTATCTGCAGCAACTGATACGCCTCCACCGCCTCCCTTGTACTCGCATAGCACTCCTGCAAGGTCATCTTGCCCCTTGGCCTCTCTGCTACATGCCTCCCTCCACCTTTCGGCTTCTGCAGTCCAGAAAACTCCAAATCAAACGCCACAAATATACTCCTCCTCAGGTTTTCTAGCAACTGGGGCTTCTGCTCTTCAAACATAGACCTAGTAATCTGCATGTCTTCGAATATCGACGGTCCTGATCCTTTAGGTGGTGTTTCAGTGAATTTTCCTGGTATGGAGCTTGCGCGCAGTTGGCGGAGATATGAATTATTGGAGTGTTGAGGACCAATCGTGTGGAAGTGTTGGATAGGTTGACGTCTCGATGCTGATAGGCAGGTGGGTGCTGATTCTGGTGTTCCCGGTAAGGTATGACTGACAGTATTGCTATTAATTATTGTGCTTCTGTGTGTGGGGGTGGTAACAACTGGAACGGACGTCCATTGTAACGACTGGGAGTATCGCGAGAGACCGCGAGGGACATTTTGACAGAGGGCATACATGGGGAACAAGACAATTCGCTTGAAGGATATTTTTTGGTATCAACCAGACTAATATTTTTTCTTCTCGCACGTGACCGAGCTCAAGTAAAGAATTATAAACTGTGCAGACCTCTGCATTCCAGTGTACGCTGTACGGTTCATGACATTCTCACCTTCGACTTATGCGCATCCAAATCCTCCTGCACTGCTGTTTCCGGCATGTGTCCACCTTCTACCGCTGATCCATCCCTCATCCTCTCTTCATCTGTCGTCCCCAGCGCTGAGATTTCAGGCTGCCCCACCGCGTACATTGCCCGCCTTCTATCCACTCTTCTCCTCCACGGCCTATAAACCAATACACTCAATGTCCCAAAAACCACAAAACTCATGATAATGCATCCTCCAATGATGTCATATGCATCTCCAGCTGCTCCCACGCCATCCCAGAACCTTCCTGTTGGCTCTACAACGTGGAGAATAAGCAAGAGTAATTGGATAGCCCCGATTATGATTGCTACGATAATTGTGATGACTGTAAGTACGATGGAGTAGTACAGGATAGCGATTTGGTCCTGTGCAAAACTCGACGAGGTGTAAAGCGCTGACATGAGGGCACCATCTGTGGTGTCAAGAAAGCACATGCCAGCTGGAATATGTCAATTGAGGGATCTTAGTGCGTGATTTCAGCCAAGGGGATTTACCAGTGAAAAGTATTGGAAATATTAGAATGAGCCATATGCTCGTCCCCTTTGCTGCTTGAATAGAAGCGATTCCCAAAAGCGCAATCTCCGAGGAGGTATCAAATCCCAAACCAACTTAGGCATACATCAGCAACGTATCTTTGGTGGATGAATGAATACGCCACATACACAGAACACCCAAAGGATACATTTTCCATGGCCTGTCAACCACTTTGAAAACTCCCCTGAAGAGTTGGAAGAGGCATCCTGCACCCGATATGTTGAGCAAATCACCACTTCCAGGCTCACTTCCTCTCCTTATCACATCCATCATCTGCTTCACAAGCTTGTAAAGGATATACGCATTTATAAGCGCCAACACAATTAGAAACGCAGCAGACACGGAAGTTCCAATAGTACCTCCCACGTAGGAGAACCTATCGAATCGACCTGAAAGTGCAGCAGCTGTTGCAGCCACAGCAATTGATGTAATGAGAACGACCCTGAGGTAAAACGTTAGTCTGGTGTAAAGTCTAAGACATAAGAGTTTGGTCCACAGACGTAGAGTGGCCCAGGGAGAAATACATCCCCACCGTCACAGGGCGCTGACCAGATGCTATGAGCCTTCTCGTCATAAGGTCAATTGCCTGAAACATTAGTTCTGCTGCCAGAACCGGCTATAGTGAGGCATGAAACATGCACCGGCCTCTCGTACATGAAACATACTGATATATGATCCGCATCGAGAGCATGCCGTAAACCCAACGTATATGCCAAAACTGCAGTCCCTATCAAGAGTCTGGGGAGGTTGATAACATATCAAATCAGCTATCCGGAATTCCACAGTGTGTGGGAGAAAGACCTATGAAAGTGCTACCCTTCTCCATCAGTAAATAAACAATGTATGCCACTTCTCCAGAATTACCCACCAACACCACCCCCGCTCCCGCCCAACATATCAGATTGACCACAACCAGCGCAACAATAATTCCAGTAGCTGGGGCCGGCAGCTTCCGCAAATATGGTATCTGTCTGTAGTGCTTGATCACCGTAGATCTCAGTTGACCCAATCTGGTTTCTCTGGGTGCCATGGTTAATGCACTGGACATCGAGAAGAGGTCAAGCAGTCTCGCGATAAGTAGCTCTAAACCTTGGGGAGGGCACTTCTGCCTCCAGTAAAGGCTCGGACTATTCCCACAGTGACACTAGGTACGTAAATTAAACCAGGTAAATGGGGAACCCCTGCTCAACTTATCTGAGAAGGGGTAACTAAGAATGGATACCTCTATCACATCTACATCCTGGGACTGTACAGATGAGCCGGAGTCAGGAGGCTTGACCCAACCAGACTAATTTTGCACGACCCATGTGTTGTACGCATATATGAAGGGTTATCTACAATATGATTCTAGGTTGATTATGTCTAAGTAGGGGATTTGGATCAGGTCGATTTGAACTGATTTCTGAGTGATGATTTCTAGAGTGGTTTGAGCGATGGTTTCTGCGCACTCTTAAGGTGCTATGAATTAGGTACTCACTTTGTTTTCTGCTGATGATCCTGACGGTAGTTTTGGCAGTGAGCAACCTATATTCCCAGCTAGATTTGAGCAATATCACCACCGACATTACTACCAATATTCGCACCCTGATCTCTGCAAGAGCGGGTGCAGGCATGGAGGGGGGCTTGGAGGCATAGCGACAATAAATATGGCATAATTGAATTGACCATGGTGGTAATAAGCTTGAGAAGGATATAATGAGATTGAAAGCTGTCTTTTATTAGAGACTAGTTTCCGTCCTGATTTAACATAGTGAGCTTGCATAGCAAGATCTTACATAGATAGTGAAATTGAGCATGCTAACCATCTTGCCTTTTCTCATACAGTTTTCATACAGCTTGGGTCAAGCACAGTGTATGTAGTTGTTGTTCTTGTTTCCTTGGTGCGGCGTGTTGTTCCGTGCGCAAACCCAAACCTTCAAAGGGGCGGGAACGGGGCCGTCTCATAG
>Ga0307514_10004500_pt1 | contig 12813 bp, 16 predicted proteins | sample 16_EM_MG_FD_203088 | JGI IMG/M metagenome (GOLD analysis project Ga0307514, IMG submission 203088) | Populus trichocarpa ectomycorrhiza microbial communities from riparian zone in the Pacific Northwest, United States - 16_EM | ecosystem: Host-associated > Plants > Roots > Unclassified | place...
CCCAGACCGCTTTATTTGAGTGGGTGCTATAATTAAATCGCTCAACAAGGGGCACTAACTTGCATAAAAATATTGTTGCTAACATCAGTCCGCTGGTGGCCTAGCCTGAGAGCCGAGGCTCGTGCTGGCCTGAAACAGCCTGGACCGGCCCCAGCGGGCAATCATCCGGATTAGGCGGCCTGGCTACGCATGCAGGACGGTCCAGTCGGCCCAGTCCGGCCCAGTCGGTCCAGTCGGCCCAGTCTCGCCCAGTCGGCCCAGTCTCGCCCAGTCGGCCCAGTCTGGCCCAGTCCGACCAGTCCGGCCCAGTCCGACCCCAGTCCGGCCCAGTCCGACCCCAGTCCGGCCCAGTCCGACCCCAGTCCGGCCCAGTCCGACCCCAGTCCGGCCCAGTCCGACCCCAGTCCGGCCCAGTCCGACCAGTCTGGCCCAGTCTGGCCCAGGCCTTTCCCGGGTAGGTTAAAATAATTTCTCACTACACAACCTGGCTATATAAGGGCGTTCAATTCTCGGAACATATTGCTTTGATTCTCTAATCTTATCGGAACATTGCAGAGGTATGCTAAATATTCCAAATGTTAGAATATTAGAACAAATGCTAATATACACATCGTGTACATGAGTACTAGAGAGTTATGGACAACTTCAACCCAGCCGACATGGACCTTGAAACCGATCTAGTTAATAGTGAGGTTTAAGTGATCGAAATATGTCTAACATATCTAGTTCGCAGTTTATCTCTACTTTTGACTCGGAGTTTGAGCATAATGCTACAGTAGCTCAATCTTTGGAACGTGCTAGTGCAGGATCTGACGGAACCCCGTCAGAGGTTTCTACACTTACACCATCTGCCTCCGGATCTCAAATAACATGGTACAATCGAAGTTCGCAGCGGCGCAGTTGGATATGGCTTCATGCCATCAACTGGCTAAAGTACTTGAATTGCCTCCCACATCCTGGACAGTGGTAAATGTCCTCTGTGCGCTTCGGAGCATGAATCTGGGTGATATGCCCATTAAGCTTTCCAAGTGTATGGTATTCTCTATCGCAGAAGTAGCACTCGAAGGCCCTACCATTCCACGCCCGCTCGGTCGCCCAAATATCTTGTTCCGGTTCCCATTTACCACACCCAAGGAGCTCATGTCTTGTGAAGATACCGCTTTTGTCAACCTCATGGACTCTCTGGTCAACCTTCCGGCGGTTCATCCCACTTTCGCACGTTCCGGACTCGAGGTGAAGTGTGATTGCAGTGATGGTCGGAAAGGTGCGGCTACACCCAGGGCATTTCCTGGACTGCCCATTTTCTCTCGGTAGTTGATGCTGGTGAGGGTGTTAGTACGATGGGAGGCTTAGATACCGACTTTTAGCTCACCTGTCTCGACTCATGCAACTTGCACCAATGGTGATCCTCCTCCTTATGCTCCTCCTGGCGCTCCAATCGGTCACATCCCAACTTGCAAGGCTCATAAGCATAGTTCCAGGAACTCTTCAGATGTTTGATGGAATTTTCGTGTTGCTCCAACTCGCGAGCGCTCAAGAAGGACAATTTACAGGTTTGACAGTAGTAGTAGATTGGGTGATGAACTGTAGGATGCTCATGGAGGGCATCCTCATGGTGGGCATCCTCATGGTGGGCACTCTCATGGTGGGCATCCTCATAGAGGGCATCCTCACTGACAAAATAACAATCGCATTCATCACACCAAGCCATGTTGTTATTTAGTGAGATGGCTACAGTTGCTCGAACCTGAATCCCAAGTCTGCCTTCGCCACACCAAGCCATGTCGTTATTCAGTGGGATTGTTTGAACCTCAATCCCAAGTTTGCACTGGAGTTTGCGTGTGTTTTGAGTAATCGCTCAGTGAATGGAGCAAAGTTGGACGTGGTGGGAGTGCCCCGCGAAGCTGGTGGGGGATATGGCTAGTAGAGGGATCTGGAGGGGGAGGGGGAACCCAGTTAATAATCTCTGAATGCCCAGCAGAGAGGGATTCACTCACCAGACTATTGGTGTTGCAGACTTTGGTGTACAGACTCAGGCAAGGCGGTGATGAGGAGCATGCGGAATGAAGTGGATCTTCGCCGGTTTTTATATCCAAGCAGCGGGGGGCTTTTGCTGCTCTACTTGAAATCCATCCCAGAGGTCATAATTTCCCACAAGGAACCCGCAACTCTGATATGTTCTACCTTATCAAATCGAATCCTATGTTGCGGAATCATATCCTTGTACCTTCCCTGAATAAACAGCACTGCATCCTCAATCACATTCAGGCCTCCAGTGTGAGTGGCCCCATTGTGTATATGATAGCGTGGTCTGCTGTTCTCTCCCTCAAAACTACGTAAGGCCTGCCAGGCGCTCGCAGGCCTGAAACCAACTCTGCTTTCTTCACTGAGGTTTCCGGCTATTCCGCATGACTATTCCTGTATATTGTCCAGATATGTTGGAAGATGGTTATCATGCAGATAAGGGTCACAGCATTATGGAGGATATATAGACATTAGTTGACAGGAGTTCAGGGCAGGGGAGCAGGAGAGTAATGATATCTGTTGTAAGTTTGCCGCATCACGGGATATGCGGGGCGGGATATGCGGGTGGGATATGCGGGGCGGGATATGCGGGCGGGATATGCGGGACGGATGTATGGTGCCGGCAACTTGTAACCAACCTACTGTAACATTTTCTGGGGGGCGATCTCTAACTTTATAAATCATGATGAACTATGCCAGATTTGGTAAGAACATAGCTAGGAATTTCCGTGCTTGGCACAAATTGCCGAGAAGAATGCCAAGGCTTGGCAGCTATCATGCAAGAGTCATCAGCGGAAGTTAACTTAGTCATCCCTTTATTTCCTACTTTAGTTAGTTTTTCTACTTCTTGGCATGTAACATTTTTCTATTCTCTCATACAAAATGTTCCTTCTTCCTACCCTTATAACTTTCTCTATTTTCTATTTTTTTCTCTTTTAAGAGCGAAGCCTTATTCTGCACCCACAATTCTATTACTTTACGCTTTAATTTAATGTTCTAAATATGTTGTGGTTGTTGAGATAGAAAACTTCGTCGGACCTGTAATTTGGTGGAATTCGGGTTGGTTACATGTTGCCGGCACCACACTTCGGCAACTTGTTTGCTGACTAATTAACGGGTACGAGGCTAGGATGGGCACCAGGCACTGGGTGATTGGAGGGTTTGTTCACCCGTGACGGAGGATGTATATCGGGACGTTTTTCTGCATAGTTAGTTTTCAAGCAATTTTGCTCGGGGGTTCCTTAATACAGGTAATCTCGCAAGGACAGAATTCTTCCATCTCCCTGGATGAATGAAGGGGGATGGCAAGGCTGGGATGGATATTTAAGCTGAAGGAACCTATGAGACACCGGGGAAAGAATATTTCAATTTTCTAACCAGTCACAGAAGGATAGGGTGATCCCACCGCTGACCTTACCCTGATACCTACTGTGCATAGAATCGTTCTGCAGCTGGTCGGGTTCAGTCTCGCTCCAGACGTCGCCCTAGCGGCTTGGCAGACCTTTGGTCGCCCCCTTCGTGAGCCGGCACGGCGTTCTCGGGTTACATTTTGCCACCTATTCTTTGCCATCGACCTCCAATCTTTCAGCAGTTGAGCAACCAGGAAATTTTAATAGACAGACACATATTCGTTTGGGTTATTAGAAAGATAGGGTGGGGCGAGAATCATACAGGAGATACATACTGTGCATACAGCTCGGAAAAGGCTGCCTGTTGTCCGAGAATGCAGGATGTGAGTATGATTCGAAAAAAAGAAAACCATAACACAAAAAAAGTGATGCATTACATTCGTAGGGATATGCCCCCCTTTGAGCTCAACGTGTAAAGAACAATAAACCCAACAGATCAACTGTAAATTGACAGGCGATGATGGTGAGGCTCAATGAAGGCAAGAATGAGTAAAATGGGCCCCGCTTCGCCCCCACAAACCACTTTAGCAGGAGGGGCATGGAAATATTATATTGAAGGTGCTGCACATTTCTCAAAGGAGGTATATCACGCCGACAGCTAGCACACCCAGGGACACCATCCTACAAGGGAACTCCCTATTGGCAACACTCCCTAACCTTTCTCCCGTTGGTATTGGTATTGGTGTTGGCTTCGTCGGTCCATAGTGAACGCCCTCCGCTCGACGCGGGACTTCATAGTTGCGGAGATTTCCCGTCGTATCATTTTCGTATATGTACTCCAGTGTTTGGATATCCAGTAGGGTTTTCTCCGGAGTGAGAACCAGCAGTGTTCTGTTCACAACAGTCAGGAGCCAGGCTTCGGGGCTGGAGCCAGGTTTGAACAAGAGATTTACGAACTCTTCAGAATAACAGTACACTAAACTGTTGTCCACGCTCAAGCCCATACAAGTAAAACCTTGACCACAGCAAAATCCCCTTTCACTGTCGCGCCAGTTTGTACTTTCATCCTTCAACCTTTCCTCCCTCTCCCGCTGCATCTCCCGCTGTCTTCTTTCTTCCTCTTGCTTCGCTTCGTATGCCGCCTTATCTTTTGCCATTCGCTGTTCCTTCTCCTCTTTGGACTCATTCAACTGTGTTCCTCGCTTGGTAATCCTGTTGTACGGCTTTCCTTGTCCATTGTTACTACCCTCCCACCACCATCTCCCCTCTCCCCCACCAGCCAATGCCCACCACACCAACTCACGGTCACCTTCATGAGCAGGACCCAATTTGTTGGTGAAGTAAGTTTCAAGGGCACCGTCAAGAAACTCGGTTTTGGATGCTTCGGCACGGTTGCAGAGTGAGCGTGGACTTGGGCAGCGCTTGATCTCTGACGGCATTATGATTGCAGCCCAGGTAGGCACACACAGGAGTAGGAAGAGGACAGCGAGGACCAGCGAAGGAGGGAAGCTGTGATTGAGGCAGTGATTGAACATACTCTTCCCAAGGTCTTAAACAAGTTGCAGATAGTGGGGAATATGGGATGGGTAAAGGTGCTAAGCCCGCAAGGATAGATTGTGGTCGTGGCCTCGTGGTATAGGTACGCCGCTTTTTCTTGGCTGGTTGGGCACTTGCAACACCTCAGATGTCCGCTCTAGGCATAGCTAGGTACCTATCAAGTACATACTTCTAGGAGATACACTACGGGTGTCAGCACTGGAACAGGACTACAGTATCCCACATTGAGGCCTTGGTCTGGGTTATATTCCCATATGCTTAATATTTAGATTGGCTAGATTGCCAAGGCATAAAAGCATCGGCGCTCAGGCTGGCAGTGGTTCATTGAGTCGGAGTCCTACGCCTGGGCACGAGCCGGCTCGAGTCCAAAAAGCTCGAGCTTTCTGAGGTAATGCGACAGCCTGAGATACATGAACTAAATACAATAATCATCTTCACCGAAGCTCTCCATAGGAAGACCAAAACATCGCCATCTGCACTAAGCTCTTGAAGCTGGTCTAGCAAATCCTCCTCCGCTGTCAATTCCCCCTGCGCAACCGACGGAACGCCCAACCAATTTCTACTACACATGAGCGCGTTCATCATATTCTCACTTAAGGAGCTTCGACACTTAGGCAATGTGTGCACAGGAGATAACATGATAACCTACAACAAATTCAGTATCTGACTCATAATAAAAGATCGAAAGTATTCCTGAATTATCATCCACAGACTTGCGAATAAGCAGCTTGCGGGAATAGAAGTACTTGTTAAATCGCCGTGATGCTTCTCCAGAAACTACATGCGAGAAAGTCACTGTATCGAGTGCCATACAAAATACTGTATGTATGTGATAGCGCTACCGAATAAATTGAGTCTATACAGTATATTTGCCAACCTCGATCTATAATGAATTCCCTCTGGGGACTTGCACTGATTTCTAGGGGGTGAAGGAGGGCGTGGTGGTGGATGAGTGCGCATTTTAACTTCTGGGGATGGGAGGGTGGTGGTAGGAGCCAGTATCGACAGGGAGCTGGGCTTTTCATTACCTGATGGGGTTCTTTTTTCATAGGTTCGGAAGGGTGGGTGTTTAAGCAGCTTGTTGTTCCGAGGGTAAATCCAAACTTTCAAAGGTACGGGAACGGAATCGTCTCATTGCCCATGGCGCCCTCCGAGGAACAGACGTATAGAAGGGAGGGCCAAGCTGCATTGGTCCTTGAATAGGTACAGTAGTCCAAGGAAATAGCTGGTCTTATGGATAGTTAGGTTAGGCTGTAAGATTATTAAGATAATGTGTCTGGCGCACTTCCAGCCCCCGGGATGTAGGCATTTATTTAATTGATCAAAAATCCAATTGTCATGCAAATAGGCTCGAATTAGAGCCAGAGTTATAATGAATACATAGGGGTAATGTGCCAGCTCCAAGGTATAGGTGGCAAGGAATGGGTGGTAAGAATTACAGCATGTACAAACCAAAAATTGACATGGTAGAAATACAATCCCAATGGACTTGGGGAGCTCAAGATAGATATATATTGTGTGTGAACCCAGTATCACATACTATGTACAATAAACTCCCGTTATAAACATACGGTCGGGACCAGAGGGGCTACGCTTATATCTGGTATGTTTATAACGGGAGTTTACTGTAATGAGTAGTACTAAACTGGATAGTAGATTAGGTGAAAAAATACATATTCTGAGGGATATCGGGGTCAAGTAAGCTTTATTGTGAAACATGGGCCCAAATACATATGTTTATGTATAAGTATACGATGGAAGTGTGGTGTGCCTTGTAGGAAATGATGGAGTTGAGGATAATTAGTGTACTTTTGCTGATATTACATAGTATAAGCTTGCTTGGTATAAATGGAAGGGCCATATTGTTATTGCAAATGCATTTATTATTGTAAGGGCTGCAATGCAATCAGTGGTCATATATTGTGACAATGTGGTCGGCAGGCCCACTCCTGCATAGGTGCAAATCTTCCTCCTGTCCCTTTATGCCTCATCCATGTGATCAGCTTCTTACTCCTCTTTCTGTTTCTTCTGGTGCTCCAAAACAGCTAGCTCTTCAAGAGCCTTCTCCCTCAAGCCCTCCATAGCCTCTACCTTTTCCACCAGATTCCTCAAATCACTTCTTAATTCACTCATTGACGACTCATCTGGTACTGGGTATCTCCCACCTCGCCGCTCCATTTCTGTTTCTATCCACGTCCATTGCTTGATGAGGTCCTGCAGAGTCTCTCGGTACTTTCGTTGCTCTGACCACTCCCCCTCATCCTCTGGGCCTCTAGTTCGAAAATCGAAAGCCCACATAGAAGAAGGGTCAGCGATCTTTTTCAATACGCTGCCTGGAGTGAGAGGCCAAGGCAAAGAAGGATAGTCCATTGCTGCCCAGACACTGGTGTGTTCAAGATGTTCCTTGCTCATGTACCGTGGTGCCAGTTCCAGGTAGAGCACAATGCATTCTCCAAGCGCGTGCTGAATACATTCATATATGTTGCTAGCCAAAACATCAGAAAAAGCATCCATGCTTTATATGTTTATTAAGTCGACTGTGGCTTTTGTGGTGCGTGTTGGTCTCTGTATCTTAATCTTGTAGTCAATCACGGTACTGAAGTATGATAAGCACCTAACCCAGGGGGAAAATACAGGTAGTTATACATCTGACCAATGATCATGGCCTCAGGAGCATTAGTGTACGGCCAAGTTTATCGCAATTAGTCCCAGATGCCTTGTCTCATGAATGTGTATGGAAACACGCCTAGCCTAAGTACCGTATAATCCCACCTACAGTGAACTCGTATTATAAGAAACCCACGATATAAGAAACCTCGCGATATAAGCAACTATTCTCAGGTCCCGACAGAATTTGTATGAGAAAATAAGAAACTCGGGTTATAGGCAAGTTTCTTAAATATTGGCTTAGTAATACATATAAAAATGAAAGTTGAGTATGGTTGTCAGAAGCGCTTGAGCCACACATTTTCACATTTACCCGCATCGTCTGAATTGTTGCTCCACAAGTCTGCATCTAAATCAACTGCACCAGCAATCATTTTCCCTGCATTCCTGTTGCGCATCCTGGTTTCCCGCTAGCTAGGCTTTCCGAGTTTATTGATTCTGTTGATTCTGACGTTCAGAACTCGGTGGAAGAGGAGGAGCAACGTATTTTAGATACATATAAGCCTATTTTACTTCAGAATCTGATTCCGATCCAGAAGGCATGCAGGATGTACCTATTATTTCCTATCAGGCTGCACTTGAAGGTCTTGAAGCCCTGCGTCTCTTTCGCCTTCAAAACCCTCATGTAGATTCACAGCGAGGAAAGCAGGTGGAGGCTGTTCTGTATGGAGAAAAGCGGGATATTGAGACTCTAAAAGGGACGGTTCGGGGTGCGCACCATCAGACTGCTCTCACGGGGTTTTTTAGGCCTCTCTCGGACATTTCCTAGTTTTTGTATGTATCTCGCGTTATAAGAAAACTCGCCCTATAAGCAACTTTTCCCCGGTCCCCAGGAGTTGCTAATAACGTGAGTTCACTGTATAAGAAAGTACCATATAGTAAGAAAGTACTCGGGTATAAGAACCGTCAAAGTAAGTACCAGGGTCTTGCATCTTACTCAGATAAATTTTGAGGACCCTCGACCTTGTAAGACTAGTAAAAATATAGAAGCTGGCCTCAGGCTGGTTATTGCCAGGCAACCTGTCGGTGATCTGGGCCCCGCCATAATGAGAGCTGCCCGTCATGACCAGGTTATAACCAGCCCCTTCGCCCCCTTCCTCTTCCTCTCCTTCTCCCTCTCCTCTTCTTCCCCCTCCTCTTCTTCCTCCTTAAACCCGAAATCTTCTATGCCTAGGTCCTCCAGGGCAGTCTCCTTCAAACCCATCATACTTCTTTTTCCTTCCGCCAAATTCCTCAAACATATGGAGTCGGGCAAGATCCAGGTACAGCATCAGACAATTTTTTTTTGGAAAACATTACTCGTATTCAGTTTCAGCATCAGACATTGTCCAAGTGTGTGGTGGATATATTGGAGTATGGTGCTGGCTGGAAGATCAACAGCGCACACTGGCTCTCTTGGCATGCTCATTTGGTTCATGAACCTTTGTGGATTTTGTATGCGGCCAATGCAGTATTTGGGATCACTTCGTAGTAGGGATGTAAGTACGATACTAAGTTAACTTTAGCGCAGTCGGGAAATGGGGGCATTAATGACATTTGAGCAATGCTACCTGGTGGCGTTAACCATGGCCTGAGTTATAATGATACCACACCCACTACCAAAATCTGAGTGTGTGTTGTGGTCATGCATCTAATACGGTACTTCTGGTGCCACAATAAATTAACTTCATGGCCCTGCCTGAGTCAGGACAAACCACAGTCCAGAAATTGCACTGCCCAAGGGTGATTCTTTTATCAAATATATTCTTGTATTGAGAGATGCAAGGAAGAAATAAGGATATATAAGGAAAACAAAAACTCGGAATAATGGAAGCTACATAGCGCAAGCAGAGTACGGTACGTAAGGGAAACAGGGCAGAGGTGCCGTGAGGTTGAGGCTTGCTTTCGGTTGCACTGCGCAGCCTAGTCTGGTTATAGTCTCATCCTCGCGGCGCTCGGCCTCACAAGGGTCTTGGCATGAGACTAGTCTGGTTACACGACGCTCAGCCGTTGCATAGGAGCTAAGCTTACCTAATCCGGAAGTGACTACCCAAAATAGTAACCACGATATAAAGTATAAAGCCTAAGCAATAGTCTATACTCTTGTATAGCCCCTCACTCATATAGGCCGTAGCTGAGCTCATGTGGGTACAATCATAGCTTATATATTGTCTTCTTTTTGAATTTTGTCTGCTACGATGGAACATTTTGAAATCACATTATAATACTCTTGCACTTGATATCATATGTTACAACATGCATAGTTATTATCACCCCTGTGATCATCGGGAGTGTCGATTACGTACTGTGTATACCAGGGGTGTATCATGCCTCATTATCCCGAGAGTAGTCCTACAGTAATCCAGTTGTATAAGTTCTCATACGGTGCATCCGGGAGAGGTATCGTTGCTGGGTCATATCACTTGGCTTTTTTATTATTATTAACAAATCACTACTCCTATTTAGAGCCTATGACGAGGCCGCATTTGTACAATCTCAAGCCGGCCCCTGCCTACTCTCGTCCCCCCACCCTTTACCTTCTTCCGCATACCCTTCCCACCACCACCCTGCACCACTCTGGGTTTCTCTGTTCTTCCTCCACTGCCCAATACTGTCTGTCCCCGATACAATGGAGGCCATGCTAAGATGAAATCCCCTGATGATAGGGTAGTGGATAAAGTAAAATACGGGGCAGGGACTGGCCCAGAGAGGGGAGAGAAACCACCCTGGGGCAACCCGGGGAGCCGCAGTCCATCACCATAGCCTAGGTAGGCTGAATACGATTAATGAGTCCTTAAAAAAAAAGGCTCGGTGATGAGATCTTTGATTGATTATGTTCCTGTATATAGCGGTCATACGGCCCCCGTGTATAAGAACCCACCGTTTATAAGACTAAATTTTTAGTGCCTTCGCTCTTGCGATTAGATAAGAAATGTTTCTTATTCGCGAGTTTCTACGTTGTCCTAGCCTCGTACCCAGTTGTTAATAAGTCAGCAAACAAATTATGTACCCACTATTTTTTTGAATTTTGAAATAATAATTAATCGCATTTATCCTATCTAGAATATGGCGATGGGCTGCAGCTCCCGGGGGTCTCCAGGTGGCCTCTCCCTTCCATACGGGCCAGTCTCCGCCCTCCCCATACTATCTACAAATTACATGATGAAACCCGCCACACCTTCCCACACCACACTCCTCATCTTGGGAGGGCGGATGCACTGGCCTGATATAGTGACAGCGGCTGGCATTCGACAGGCCTTCCCCCACCCTACATAACAGTCTGACAGAGCGCCTAGAGAGGAGCACTGCGAGGCCTAACGTACTTGGTCACGGGCAAAGGCCCCCAGCGGTAGTGGTTGAAGGAGATAGGGAAAGTGGACGATCCAAGCTGCGTATGTGACGGATGGACTCCGCAGATCGAACGCGGCATACCTGTTCGATTGGCCATGGGGGAGCAGGCGCATAGTGACGAGGAGTGGTGCGTGGCGATGGAGAGATTTATGTCATAAGGGGGCTAGGAATGGCGTGTAGATAGCAGATGTATACAGATGGGGAGGGCAGGGAATGGCCCGGGAGTTGAGAGAGGCACCTGGGCAACCGGGAGACTGCAGTCCATTGCCATAGTCTAGATAGGCTAAATACGATTAATGACTTTTTTTTAAAATAAAAAAAAACACTTCTCATCGTCCCACATCAGCTCGCTCGACGTCGGCCGACTTGGCATGAGACTACCGACCTTAAGCTTCTACGCCCTATAGCTAGCGCCCGGCCAGCTGGTAATACATCCGGGTAGAAGAACTCCTCTACACTGCCCCACTACTCCTCCTCTCCTTCCTCCTTCCTCCAGCGGGGTACGTCCAGGCCCTCCCACCTGCTGGTGCCTCCGATCAGTTCTGACCAAGTTTGATGATCATGATATTGTAGGCATTCAATGAACATGCATTCGACATGAGTGGGAAGATGAGAGGTGGTGTGAGGCAGTGGCGTGGTTCATTATGTAGACACTTATATATATAGCTGAAGGGGGCAGGGACTGGCCCGTGAGGGGGAGAGAGGCCACCTGGTCAGCCAGGAGCTGCAGTCCATCGCCATACTCTATATAGGGTGAATGCGATTAATGATTCTTTGAAAAAAAAAAAAAAAAAGGCATTCAATGACCAGATGGTATCTGCTCTGGACTGGAGCTTCACAGTCTTCGCAGGCGGTGGTGTCGTATCTTCCCAGTCTGTGCATTCAGGTGTTGGGGCCTTTTTCCGCCCGGAGCCAGTTGTAGGCTGACAGCGCCTATCTGTGCCAGTCTGTCAGGCCAGGTCTTGCCGTATCCAGGCTGGGACCTCTCGTGGGCCCAGACTCCAATGTGCGTACTATTTGAGCTTTTGACGTTTGTATTTCTTATCTATTTGTACTCGCTTCCGTAGTCCAAGTAGACCAATACAGTCCTCTATCATGGACTGAATTACCTAGGCCTGTCCGTCCCTGTCCGTCCTTTCAGTAGCCTAGTCTGTCCCACAAGGGCCGACTGGCGGGACTATTGACCACACTGAAAACAACAATCAAGGTGCCTTCAAGACAGATAGGCTTAGGTTAGGATGGAGTCGGTGGAAATCACTGGAGTGTCACTTACGTTACTGGTCATGGTGACTGGGTTAGCCGAATTGACCAACAAGCTATACAATCAATGTGAGAGCGCATTCATATACCAGCTGGTCCCAATAGGCTGGCGAGCAAGACCCTGATCAAACCGCTGGAGAAATTTCGGCCGAAATCCAAGCCAAAGTATGAAGACAAAGTTACCTGTTCTGCTTCTATGGGTAAATGCAAATATTGACGACTGGAACAGTGCGCGCTATGCATAGAAATTGGGTGGCGGGGGATTTAAGGTGGGACTGGTGTACTCCGTACGGAGTACTCCATAAAGATACTGACGAAAATTTGGTACCGGTAGGCGAATCGATGTCAGCCCTGGTAACGTGCCACATGGGATCCCCACAATCATGATATATATAGCTAGGTATGTGAGTAGTCTTACTTCTGCGTCAGACAAAATCCGGATCGGTATATATATACGAAATTTTTTTTTTTTTTGAGTCTATCCCTTGGGTCGGTGAGACACCACCACTCGTGCATTAGTCCACCACTCTTGCATCAATAGTAGGTATTGTTCTGTTGTTTTTCACTGCCCTGAACAATAGATTACTGGTACCCTTGTCACTCATTCATGCAAGAGTGATGAGTG
>Ga0307514_10004501_pt1 | contig 12812 bp, 13 predicted proteins | sample 16_EM_MG_FD_203088 | JGI IMG/M metagenome (GOLD analysis project Ga0307514, IMG submission 203088) | Populus trichocarpa ectomycorrhiza microbial communities from riparian zone in the Pacific Northwest, United States - 16_EM | ecosystem: Host-associated > Plants > Roots > Unclassified | place...
CAATCCAGCACTTTATACAGTTCTTCCAACTGCCTAAATGCCAGGACATCTTCTCCCCCTCCCCCACTGGATCCCTTAGATCTACTCCTGCTGCCTATAGACTGGGCGGGTGGCTTTTTAAGCTCCTTCTTTTTGTGTAGTAGGATGTGCAGGAGGTAGTGTAGCCAGAAGAGGTTGGATGCGGGGGTGGGGAGGGACCAGTCGAGGTTGGGAGTGTTGGTGAGTGGGTTAAGAGGGGGGTTGGGGGTGAGGGCCAGAAGGTGGGCGTTCATGCTGTTAAGAGTGGGCAGAGTTAGTGTGGATCTTGAGTTTTGTATCTTATGGAGGGGGTGATTGGTGGAACCTACAATCTATAAATGTCAAATTGATAGTCGCCTTCACCTTCAAAGAGGGCTTCATCATCTAACGGAGTGAAACTCAGTAATCCATTAGAGCAGCGTGCGCGAGAGAGAGTATAATCAATCAACGAGACCTGTAACCGAGTCCTGATCACTGGTATCTCCAGCTTTTGTTGCTGTTGCTTCCCACTCTTTGCCTTCCCTCCCTTCGTACCTCCCTTCTCGTCCAAGCTAAGATTCCTAATCATCTCTTCCGGAACCCCCTCCCCCTCCTCAACTGGCACTCGCTTAATCACAATATTCCCAAAATGCAAGTCCCTATGCTCAAACTCACTCTCCTCCTCCCCTCTCGCCAAAGCCCCCGCCACCCTCCAGAATACCTCTCTTGCCTCTCTCCACCCTCCTTCCCCTTCCCGCTCCCCTTTGAAACTCCATGCCTCCAAATCCTTCCCACCATCCTCAAGTCCAATTACAGCGAATAACTGTCCTTCATTGTAGAAATCTGGTCTATCATTCTCGCTACCTCCAGCTTTGACGTGCTTGTCCCAATGGTCCCATAGGTCCAGGAGGTGCTGGGGAAACGGGCCTCGAACGACATGAGCAGAGTGGAAGCCGATGAACCCGGGGATTGGCGCCATGGTAGCGGTAATAAGGAGCTCATCGTGGATTTGTTTGATGGGACATTGTGTCGGGTATCCGAAGGGGATGATTTTGAGGACGGTTCTTGCAGCAGGGGGGGAGGATTTTGTATGCGGAGTTTGCAGGAAGACTTCGGAGTAGGAGGCTTCACCTAGTTTTGATAATGTGGAAGATTTGAGCTCGGATTGGATGTACGAGTTAAAATCGATTACTTCGTTTATAGTGCAGAGGGAGAGGAGATTATTTAGTTCCTCCTCGGTCACGGTGGATTTGCCCCACTCGAACCAGTCTTCTTCATCATCTTCTTCTTCTCCTTCTCCTTGGACTTGCTCCTTGGATGGCTCTTCCAGTGCAGGGTCGTGCTTGGGTTGTGGGGGTTTCCCCTCCTTCTCCCCCTCTACCTCCTCGTGGTCACTATAAACCTCGTACTCACCAACTGCAATTCCAGTCTTCACCTTCATTGGAGTAACAGCTACGGAAATCATGCTCGACGCACTCAGGCGCTCCTTGTGCTTGTCTGCCAATCCCTTTAGCTCTACCTCTTCCGCTGGCAATCCCGCTATTACTGCTCCGCTGCTGAGTCGTAGTTTTGGCACCTCTGCTCTTGGAGACGCACCCCTTGATGATGGCTCAGGGGATATTGTAAGCCGACTAGATTTCCGCCTAAGCCCCCCACGGCGGTCGGGGGTCAGCAGCTGCGTGGTAAGTCTTGGGCTTAGTAAACGAGGCATCCTCTCCACTGCCTCCTCCCCTTCGCCCCTCTCATCGCTGTCTACGGTGGAGTCGTCTTCTGTGGCAGGTAGCGGCCCAGGGGTTGGGGGAACGGTCTCAATTGCTACAGAAGATACATTCTGTGGGGTAATTGGGCGTGGTGAGGATGGACTGGTGGGGGTTAAAGCCGCCCTTCGTTGTTGCTTCTTTGGTGGGGAGGATGGGGGTGCTGAGATTTTCTCTTCCTCTTCCTCCTCCTTCTCCGGTGAGGTCGGTGGTGTCTCCGCTGAAGGGTCTAGCAAAGCAGAAGCAGCGGTAGCCTCTGCTAAAATTTGCTTTTGCACCTCAATTTCATCCTCCCCACGCATATCCAACTTGCTCACGCCCTCCACAATACCCTCCACTACATCCCCATTCTGATACTCCGCAGCTAACCGCTCATTTTCCTCTGCTTCCCTCCTCTTTCGTTCCTTCTTCTTCTCCTTCTTCCTTTTCTTCCTCTCCTCTTCCTCTTCCAACTGCTTCTTCTCCTCCGCCTCGAGTATCTCCTTCTCTCTCTGCCGCCGAGCTTCCTCCTCGGCTTCTATCTCCGCCCAGAGATTCCTGCTCCTATTCGCCCACCCAGCAGTTGTTTTGCCGTAGGTGCGAAGGGGGGGATTGGGAGCGCCATACCTGCGCATCGCCGAGTATGTACGTACGGATATCTGTATTGGTTTCGGCCTATACGAGTGTCGGTTTGTTGGCTGCGCAAACTAATATATGAGTGAGTTTCAGTCAGCGGGAAATATTCACTTCAAGGCCCCTACAGTGCACCGTGGAGTGATGCAATGCGTACTGAAACAATAAATATGTAGTCTTGTATCTTTGATAACAGAGAATTGTTTATGCACCAGTACTCTATGTAAATAATCCATTCATAAACATTGCCTAGTCCCCTGTACTGACCGAACGCAATAAGAAACATTGCCATGACACGGTAGCAGGCTGAGTCAGCATCGCACTAAGTGCGCATATATTACCCTGAACTTTTGGCTTGCATGTTCTAAACAACTACTTGGCAGCAAAGAATATATAAAATCGAGATTAATAAACCCTTTTCTTAGCGTGGGTACGCTCGATGTAGCAAAGAGGGGATTGGAGTAAGAGTACTGTAGGTTAATCACCTGCATCAAACCCTATTTCACATTCGTTAAGTTCCAAGTCTACAGAGTAATTTAATTTAACCAGTCCCAAAACCAATGAATAGGAAAACAAGCCTACGCCTGAAAAAAGAGAACAATACACGGGCGAAAAAGTAGGACAGAGGCTGAAATGTCACATACTACTTCCACCCACTGCTGGGCCTATGGAGCTTACACAAACCTGGTATCTTCAAAAAGCGACGCGCGGACCTGGGTCAATGCTGCAAGCTCCATAATAAACTCCTGTACCCATTACTCATTAGCAAATCAAATCCTCGCCAATTCATCAGAAAGGAATATTCCACTCACCTGCAATATCAATACATTAGTCAAAAGATGACTCAGCGAAAACTCCCTCTCCTTCGCCTCCACTTTAACCGAGCTCGGAACCCCCACCCCCCAAATCGCTGGCCTATCCACAGGAGTAGCGCTCCTCGCGCTCCCACCTGCATCACTCACCCCGTCCTCATCCGGTGGAGGTGGCATAAACTGCGTAGGGTGCAAGCTCCGGACCTTCCGCATACTCGTATCCACTACATGGCTTCCGAATGGAAGACTGTCCCTCGCAGCACTGCTTGGCGGCCTTCCACCCACACGGTCTCCATCGGGGGAGAACATCCTCCTCGCGGGAATCCTATTAGATGGCGGGCGGCTAGGAGTCGAGTATCCAGAGCCATCAAATTGCGTTTGGGGTAGCCGCCCGCGGACGGAGGAGTTAGAGGAGACTGTAGAGATGAGGGAATCGAAGATGTTTTGACTGCTGACGCTCCGGGAGGGCTGGGGAGGGGCGCCTTGGCCAGACATAGCCTCGTTGAGGTGCTCTGTAAGCCGGAAGGCGTTCTTTCGCTCAAAGAGTTTGTCATCCAGATCGGGGATCTCCCGCCGGTAAGCCTCAATTTGTTTTGTCAAGGTCTGTAAAACCTCCATCACTGGCGGTGTATCCTTCCACTTTGGCTCCTTCCTTGCTCGCTTGAGACCCTTCATTTGCTCCCTCTCCAGCTCTTCCAGTATCCCATCACCCATCTCCCCTTCCGCAATCAGTTCCTCCCACTCCTCCTCAAACTCCTCATCTGAGTCCTCATCATACTCATAATGTGCCGGGTCGTAAAGCAGCCACCCTGCCGGCTTCATATAGCAGCAGCTCGCCAAATCCACAATCACACAAGTCAGAATCAAGTTCGTCTCCACTGAATTCGAGAAAAAGGTCGACAAAAGCTCCACTACACTTTTCAAGAGTGGATCATCGAGCCTGAGTGTATGCGTATATAAATCCTTCGCTCTCGGCTCACTCCGCTGGTTCTCCTGTGGGTTCTTAATCTCTAGTGCCTTCGCAGAACAAGGATGACATTCCAACAATTCCAAGTTATCTTTCAGGTACGCCTCGTAAGAATCTGTCCCGCTAGCATCATCTGCCCCAATCTGCTTGATCATTGAAAAGAACAATTTCATTTCCTTCATATGGGCTCCAATGGTCCTCTGTGGTGCACCTTCGTCTATCCGCCTCACCTTCAGCAATGTAGATATTGAGTATGAGTGATGTTTTCGTAAAATTATCGAGACTAACCGTAATGTTGCTGCGACTGTTTGCTGGGATTTCGACCTGAGTGAAGTCAATATTAAATCGGTGAGGTTGAATAAGTCTGGCGAGGGTTTGCTGTCGACTTTCGCCGCCATAATAAGGAGATCAAGCGACTTTCGCCGACGAGCTACACTAGGTGTGGGAGGAGCAGTGGATGGTGTTGGTGGTTTTTCGTGGAGCGCCATGAGGTATGATAGAATGAGGTGAATAATGTCAGGGTGTTCTAGAGTGTCAAGGATAACTCGTATGTAGGTTAAGACTGCTACTGCAGATCCACCGTCAATGTCTGAGCTTTCCAGAAGTGAAGGATATCTAGACATTATGAATTAGCCATAACTCAAATCATTCGCAGGGGCAAACGCACAATAGCTGCTGCAGGAATAGTATTCGGAAATGGTCCAACAGCGTCTGCTTCACCTCTACACTCTTGCAATGATTCAGCACATCCTGCCAGAATATCAAATAGCTCAAAAACGTATCCAGATGCGTCTGAAACTCAGGGCTGGTCGAAACCTCGGCTGCGTACGCAAGCTCACTGGCGGGGTTAGTGTAATCTGACAACGTTAGTATTGTAGGTTGCTCCTTCTCTGAGTAGGTCATGACCAGCTTCCTGCACCCCAAGTACTGCCGTTAGAACTACGTGTAGACATACCAATAGGCAATTTCGGGACAAACCTGCTCAGCTGACTGTATAAAGCCCCAAGCCCACTGGCCATCAACGTCGCTAAATCACTCTCAATCATCCACCTCTCTAACTCACTCCCCGGGCTCGCTGCCTCAATGATATATAGTAGCCCTGTCCTTGCGAAATCCCCGACCCTTCCCTCACTATACACAAAGTCAATCAACAAATAAAATAACGGAAAGTCATCCTTATTTGTGATGCCCTGAAATTTCTGGTGCTTTCCCAAAGATTCATACTCCTCCCTCCCATCTCCTCTATCCCCACCCCCCAGGCCTGTAAACCATATTGGCAAAATCGCCGGCGTCTGCCTAATCTTCGCCGAGATATTAAACAGCAACTCGACAAACTCATTCGAAAAGGCCGAGTCCAGCCTCTGACTCGTCATCCTCAAAAAATTCGTTAAACTATGCGCAAAAGTCTCTTGTCCTAGGAAATCCTCATCCTCAGTATCCACAAGTGTCGAGAAGGTAGTAATCGTTTCCTTGACCACATCCAGCCTTGCTCCTTGCCCAATCTTCGATAATGCAATATAGACTTGCTGCTGATAGGCGAAGCTCATGCAGTGCCTGTCTGACCGCTTTTCCTCCTCAAGTAACATGTCGTTGAACCGTTTGATATGCTCCTTTAAGAGTTCCTGTGAGGCCTCGTCGTTTTCCCGGGCATTGCGCCATGTGTGCTGTCAACATTGACAATTCTCAGCTTTCACACCCCAACTCCATCATTCAAGCCGAGGATCTGTACCAGAATTTGCTGCCATATCCGCTTAAACCTCTGTAATCTCTGATCCGGCGTCGCGGGATGAAGTGGCTGTTCCTTTCTCCGTTGTAGAGCACCACTCCCCGTGCCTCCAATTAACCGATTCCACTGCCCCTGGTCAGCCTTGACCCCTAAATACCGCCTCCAGGAACGTATATTATTCCCCCAATCACACAGCAATACTCACAAAGTCCATTTTATAACAAATGCTCGTGTTGCCGCTGACTGTTCGAGGACAGCTCTTGACGTTGGGAAAGCTTAACGTGTGCTTACATAAACTGACATGGGTTTGCGCTTAGCGCACCATCTAGCGATCTGCTGGTGCACGATATCAACTCCGCAACATAGGCATAAGGTTGAAGACGGGCAAGACTTAATTCCAAAGATGCCCGTGACTGGGTAAGTATCCTCAACCACATCTGTTCTCTCTGCCAGTCACCCTGCTAACAGCTACCCCAGCCTCTTCTTCATCCCCGAAATCAACCACGACTCTGCCACCAACACCGTTCAGAACTTCCTCGACCGCCTCAACAAACTGCACAACCCCACCCTATACTCCAAATGGGCCTTCGAGCACCGGCTCTACCGCGAAGCACCCCTCCCCCCACCGACCTCCCCTTCCGTTTCCCATCACGCACCTCCCCCGCAACAACAACTCCCATCTGCAGCCAAGACCATCCAAGTCCTCGAACTCTCCAGCCACGCCAAAGCCTTTACCCTCGCTGGGTCCACCATCATCACCATCGACCGCGACTTTGATACACTAGTCAAGAACAAAATGACTGCGTTGTGGCATATTCGACAGACTCTGAAGGCGCACCAGGGGGATTGCTATGAAGTGGATGATTTCAGGGTGAAGATTGCGCAGGTCTTCCAGGGGGCGGATGTGAAGGGCGTACTCATTGAAGTATGTGGCTTTGTCTCGCACATTGAAGCCTTGAGGCCTTCAATATCACAACGAACGCTGATCCAAGTTCAACGTAGGTGGAGTATACTCCATGCCAGTACCTTGCTCAAGGGGAACCTATCATCAGAGACTTTATAGAGCAACTCCGTCTACCAAACGCAAGAGAATTCTTCCGACCGAAAGACTACAATCCTGCGTCTGTTGGCGAAGACAAGGTATTCACGATTCTAGACACAGGCCGGCAGTATATGGAGTTGCTCAGGATGAGATGAAATCGACAACCATGATCTATTCTAATATAATAATCACAAGGCCGAATGTAGGTAAGCTACTATGAAACTCCTTTCAAACAATACCAAGTATGATATATGCCCCAGGGTACCGAGCAAGAATACAAGACGAGCTACAGAATCGGGGTATAAAATGACCTGAACAACAATAGAAACAATTCATGATGCTTTAATAGAGAGGAGCCAAGGAGAACCCCACCTTATGTAGTTTACCAGAAACGCCAACCCACAAAACCCTCTACATCACGAAAAAGCTTAGTACACTGCCAGCAGCCAACCCACCTACAAGCCACATTGTCATGAATCCTCCGGCCGCTGCTCTCTCGGACTCCACAACCATGTCGGGTGCTGCCATCAGGTTATTTGCACCCAGCCAACCGTTGCTTATTCCGAAGGCCATTTGAATGAGCCAATAGATAGCGTCACTGTTCAAATATGCACCTCGTCCCTTAACATTGCACATCAAGTAAAGGGGTATGAAAAACAAGCGGCAAACTGATAGGATAAAAAGCAACTTGGGGCGGTAAACCCTGAAGAACGGGTATGCGCAGATAATACGGCCTGCCAAATCACCAGTGTTCCAGATCATGAATGACAGAGGAATGAAAACATCAGGCTGGAAGAAGCGGGAACGTGTCTCTGTAGGACGGACAGATACAATAGCCTATACTTTTGTTAATTCTGTGACTTTAAAATAGGTCGTATGTCCAAGATTTGAGTTTACCTGAGTATATACTGGGAAGATCATTGTAACAGCAAAGGTGAAAGAGATGCTGAACGCCACATATTTCAGCTTTGCCAACAACACCCAAAATGTTACAGTTTTATCCGCAGCAGCATTGTCATATGTCTCAGCTTCTGTGTCGACTATATCACTTGGGTTCCCTATCTCTGCTTCATGACGCTGCTTAAGGGCTGTGATTGCTACATATGCAATAACCGAAACCAGTGTCGCAGTAATGAAGTAGAAAAATGCGCTCAAAGGTGATACAGTTGGTAACTCGTCTACGCCAACGGAGTTACCAGGCTTGGTTGGGGGAACTAGGAGAATAGACATGATCTCTGTGCTCAACTGTCAGCTCTTCATCTCCACTCTCCAATCGGAAGCCCTGGAGATATACGTGCGATGGCTGGTAGTACTCCCGCAATACCCTGGCCCACCATTATAGCCTGTGTATTGATTGCATTAAATCTATTTACCCATGAGAACGCCCCATTCTGCATCATCCCCGAGGCCAAACTCGAAAGAAATACATTAAACAAAGTGAAGACCAGATACACTGCCGGGCCCGCACTGCGCCATATCAAGGTACTGAGAGCAAGGAGCGTAAATGCCGCTGCGTTGATCTTGAGAGAGCTTAGAATACGACCTGGATAATCGGGCTTGGGTTGACTAGATGTAGCCAACGAGAGGTAAACGACACTGGCCAAGTTGGTAACGGTCGACACCAGGAGAATGAAGGACTGGAAGTTATCTAGGATAAATAGACTCTGTAGGGAAGAGAAATGTTAGACCTATCCCATGGTATAGGCTCGTGAGGTTGTAGGTAGTACGTACCGTCGCAAAACGCCGCTGGAAATAAGTCGCACAAGCCATGAACATATTCCATGACCACAGCCTGCGAAGCTTCCAGTCAACCCAACATCCACTTGTATTACCAGGCTTCGGATAGGAAACATACATGGCAATCCCCACCAACGCAAACACCACATACTCAAACGTCGAAGCTTCCACTTTCACCTGCATCGAGCTATCATCTTCATCCAGATAGCGCTCCTGTGTTGTTCCGCTTTGCTCTGGCAGAGGCTCATAGCTCTGTACCTGAGGTCGAAGGAGCCGGTTTATTCTTTCCATCGTGAACTATAGCCCCTCGAAGTGGTGTGAGTTGAGCGAAGGTCTGTGTAATACTTGTAGTCTTGTGAACTGAGGTCAGCCATGCCTGAGAGAGCGCCAAGAGGCCATCGTAAAACACGAGATCACGAGACAGGTCCAATAAATTTAGAACGGGGATTGTGACTTGTGAGCTTTACGAGTTTTTATTTCTGCTACGGTAACTAGGGGATGTAGCAGTCCTTCCTCTAAAAGAAATTATGGGAGGAAAGGTGGAAAAAAGAGGAGAGTAAAGAAAAGAAAAAGAAAGAAAAAGAACAAGGGAGTCTGCTTTCCCGCTAGCCCCCACCCTCGTCGTCCGGGTCGTTGTACCCCTCTTAACCAGACTATCCCTCCTCGTCTGTTTCGCTGTGATCTCAGGGTCGGGCTCCTACAGCGCCCCACGCCTCTTTCACTCCTTTTACGGTCCTCTTGAGCTTCCAATGAAAGCATGATAGGCCACCCCGTACGCGTGGCGTTATTCCAGTCTTGTCCTACTTACTTTCATGTCGCAGCTCCAGCCCACAAGCCTTTGGATTACCCTGAGGCAGCACACAAAAAAGCACAGTTTTCCCCAGAAATTTCTTCAAACCAAATCCCAAGCAACACGCGACCCCCATTTTACCCCATCTTGCAAAAACCTTGGTCCTAACTTTGGAATATCGCTTCCAAGTTGATGTGGGGTATGTTATGGGCGGTATTCTCCATCCTCATCCCCCCCATGCACTCCAATATCCAATCTCATTCGCTTGCTTTGATGTTGGTGCCCCGCTTGCGCCTGAGCCTCATTCCTCAACATCTCCGCAACATCACTATCCAATTCGTCCATCCCGCCCATTTCATCGATCACCTCCCTCTTCCCAATCGGACCTCCATTCAAAGCCGACAATGTGGAAAACAAATCCGGGCCTTCATACTGTGGGTACTCGTGCTGAGGCGCCGCCGCTTCTTGTTCTTCGTATTCATCCATGGGAGGAGGTGTGAGAGCCTCAACCTCAGGCCTTCCGATTTCCTCAGGCGATTTTGTGGGAGTTGCACTTTCCCCATCACGGTTTCCATTGCCATTGGAAGAGTCGAGACCGCTAAGAATCTTATTCTCGACCTCACGCTTCATTTCAGTTGCTTTTGTTCGCTTCATGGTGAGTTCACCGAGCTGCTGTTGCTCATTTGCCAATGCGGCCTTGTTCATATCGAGGAGCAATTCGAGGTTTTTGATGAGTTCCGACCTGGCAGTAATAGCGTCTTGTACCGCTGTATGCGCTGTATCCAGTGTCTTGAGCAGCTGGCTCAGGCGGGCAGCATACACAGGTGGAGCAGGAATGTTGTTCGACTCCATGTGCTTATTGTACTCCATGTTGGCAGACCCATAAGATATAGTTGACGTGGAGAGCTTCCCAGATAATGCTTGGTGGTTGGTGACGATTTGCTTAAGTTCCTGTGGAACTGCTGCAGTCCCACTAAGACCACCACCTAAGATCCCCCCTCCAATTTTGCGACCAATACCTCCAATTGGCTTGCCCTTCTCAACCGCTATGGGATCCCAATTAGTCCTAGATATTACTATTAATGAAGGACACTCCCGTACCTTCCACACGAGCCTCAATTGCATTGAGAGTGTCATTATCGAAAATAAGCCTCTGTCTCCAGACCTGGACGACGCGCTTGACCTTTTGCTGGATATCTGGAGGGGCCTGGTAGGCCAACTCGATAGCTTCGGCAATTATCTAGCTTGGCTGTCAGATTTTTTTCTGTTGCTAGGGATACAAGGTGTGTAAATGTTTCAACATACCGGCGCGAATGCCTGGACAAAGTCTTCCTTCCTACGGGCTTTCGACTGCTGAACAACTTCTGTTTACAATCGGTTCAGTCAGTATCTACTTTCCATCAATGGTTCGTGTAGACAGGATAGGTACCATTTGCAAGGTATATGAGGTTCAATCTCCTCTGGGCTGCCGACTCGCGCACCCGCTGAAGCCAAAGTTCGGCTGTGCGCTTCGCATACCGTCTAGAAATCGCACATTAGAACGTCGCATGCGCAGAAGCCACCAATGAACAACAAAAGATGCTTCAGCCGAAACAGATACTTCAGACGAAACAGACGCTTCAGACGAAACAGATGCTTCAGACGAAACGGTGTGCAGGGGAAGGGTGAAGGCATACCTATGGAACATAACCCATTGTGCGATCGAAACAATACCCTCCTGTGTCTCATTCAAAGCACTGAGCTTGGACAGCACGGTTTCATCAGAGTACGACATCGTTCAGATCAGATGTCCTTCTTGTGAGATGACTGCTAGTTTTCTTTTCCACACCGTTTTAGAGTCTCTAGCAGCACCAAAAGGCAGAATCAAGAAGGCAATTCTCTCAAAGAAAGATGGGCTGTTTCTGTATCTTCTGAGCTTCTAACAAACAAACGAACAGGATGTTGTGCATCTACAAGTTTACCAACACGGCGTGGAATGCACAATGCTGGCCAAATTCAATTGTAGAGCTGTAGAAGTAAGTTGAAGGGGGTGGATGTGTGGGCAGTAAGGCGTATCCTCCCCCAGATTCCGCGATGTCTGTCTACTACAGTTTCTTCACTTAGACCAGCCTTGCTTGAGTGTTTGGTGAAAGAGAAATGGCAGCAAGGCACGCAAGGAGGGTGGGAAAAATAAGATTGGAAGGGCCAAGCGATTCCGCCAAGCCTGGTGTACTAAAGCGGCTTACGTACGCAGTATGTAGACACTGGTAGGCCTGGGGGGGTTTGTTCTTTGGTGAAACTGTATTCTAGAAACAATTTAGGAAACAAATCCATTCAAGGCTCCGATCAATACCACCACCACCCATTCATTCCTTCCGGCGTGAGTTCATTGTCCCGATTCCTCCGTCGAGCATAACGCTAATTTCCCGAGGTGCAGACAACTGAGACAACCATGGCATCCCACTTCCCCTCCATTGAAGAGCTCGACCCCTCCATCGACGCTGCTGCCGATGCCGGAGGAGGTGAGAACCTCGACTTCCTCCAGCGGGAGCAGCAAGCCCTCGGTGATCTTTTCGACACCACCGACTCCTCCGCTTTCCCCGACCTTCTCAACACCGGAGATGCCAGCAACAACGCTACCAGCGAATTCGAGAAGTCATTTCCTGCATTGGACTATGACCAGGTATGGGCATTCCCAATCCCACCCAGGCCAAAGGCCCTCAATCAGCTGACCACACTCAAAATCATAGAACCAAGCAGGTGTAATTGGATCGACCCTCCCCTACATGCCCACTTTCGCCGCCTCCGCAAACCCCACCCCCCAGCCCCCCGCCCACATCGAAGACGAAGAACCCGAAGCCATCCGCGAGTGGCGTGAGCGAACAGCCCTCCGTATTGCCCACCAGGACGAGCAATCCGAGCGGAAGAAGCGGGAAAACATTGAAAAGGCCCGCCATGCCATTGATGACTTCTATGAGAACTACAACTTCAAGAAGGATAAGTCCATTGCGCAGACCAAGTACGAGTCACTTTTCCCATCAGCCTAAGATACTTGCTGAATCTAACCCCGTATAACAGGAAGGAAGAAGAAGAATTCCTCGCCAACCGCGAGAACCCCTCGGTCGGTGGAACAACCTGGGAACGAATTGCAAAGCTGGTTGACCTAAGCGACAAAGGGGCTAAGGGTGGGAAATCTGATAAGTCCAGGTTCAGAGAGCTCTTGTTGTCCTTGAAGAAAGACGAGAATGCTCCAGGTGCGAAGGTGGTGGTGGAGTAAGGGTGAAGGGCTGTCATCCTTATAGGCGCAGTGCGCAATATATTCTTGTCTTTAGTGCTTTTCCATTATGGTGCTAATCTGGAGGTGGCAGGGGTGGGTGGGGGGTCGAAGACAGG
>Ga0307514_10004502_pt1 | contig 12811 bp, 14 predicted proteins | sample 16_EM_MG_FD_203088 | JGI IMG/M metagenome (GOLD analysis project Ga0307514, IMG submission 203088) | Populus trichocarpa ectomycorrhiza microbial communities from riparian zone in the Pacific Northwest, United States - 16_EM | ecosystem: Host-associated > Plants > Roots > Unclassified | place...
TATCCAATCAGATCCCGATCGATCACACCCCTCCACCCCCCCCCCCGTTTGGCATTTGCCCTGCCATTTAGCTTCGGACTAGCCCACCCTCGCAACCCACACCTGGTGTGTAATCTGGACTTGCACCTCATAACACTTCTTCCTTCACTCTCTCCCCAAACAACTCTACTTTACTCACGGCTTCCCCTCCACAACGACCACCTCCCCCCCCCCCTTCCCCCCTCATACACAACCCACCCCACCCCCTCCAGCCTCAATATATCGTTTCTAGCTACGAGGCTTAGTTGCACACATATTATTCCACGGTGTTTTCTGAAAAGGATCCATGACCCAGCCTAAGTCCTCGGCCTCTTCACAGGCCACAGGCAATGGCTCCACTAAACTCCAGACCCCTCCAGTCACACGCGCAACGTCTCCTTACGGGACACGCTCACGCAACCGTGGCGCTGCCAACCGCGTTAATTACGCAGAAGACAAGGACAATGAGATGGAGTATGAATATACGAACACTACAATGTCTTCGACCTCCACGGGTGCAGCAACTTCTACGAGTCAGTCTGGGGTGAATACTGTTGTCAATGGTGCCTCTGGTAGGAGGGCTTCGGCAGCTGTGGCGGGCACAGGGAAGGAGGTCGCTACTGCAGCACATGGTTCCAAGAAGAGAAAGAGCAATTTTGTACCGCCGAAAGAGAGGATATCGAACATGTATTCTTTCGAAAATCCATTTCTGAAGGATGGGGTTTTGACTGCTGCTGATGGGACAACATTCACTCTTAATGGTATGAAGTTTGGGTCTCTGTACTCGCCCAGTCCACTTGCAATTTCCACCCATACCCTTCTTTAGAATCCGAATTCACAAAAATAGCAACTGATGAATGTGGAATGTTGCAGAACACATTTACCTAATCTGCGAACCCCCTGGGGAGCCTTATTACCTTGCCAGAATCATGGAATTTCTTCACGCCGATAACAATCCCACCAAACCAATAGACTCCCTGCGAGTGAATTGGTACTACCGCCCGAAAGACATCCATCGCAAAGTGACCGATAGCCGGACAATTTTTGCCAGTATGCACTCCGATACATGCCCACTCACGTCGATACGAGGCAAGTGCACAATTGAGCACAAGAACATGATTGACGACATTGATGAATTTCGCAAACAACAAAATCATTTCTGGTATGATAAATTATTCGACCGCTATATACAGCGATTTTACGAGGTTATTCCGACTCAGCTGGTTTTGAATGTTCCAGAGAAAATTCGGAAAGTTTTACAGGATCGCTGGAAATTTGTACTGGTTGAGCCCCAACGAGCCAAAGAACTATGTAGCGCAATGAAGGAATGCAAACGCTGCAATGGTTATTGTGCAAGGTAATTAGGTAATCCCGGGGAAACCAGGTGTGGGAGTTACTGATAAACTTTTCGTTTAGTACCGATTCAGTGCATTGCGCCGTTTGTGGCAACAGCTATCATATGAATTGTGTGCGACCACCCCTTCTCAAAAAGCCTAGTAGAGGTTTCGCCTGGGCTTGTGGGCCATGCAATCGCTCGAATGAACGGCGTTTGGAGGCTAGGAACACTCCAACTCAGATCACGGAAGCGGAAGATGAACTTGCAGAGGATGAGGATGAGGAGATGTCGCAAGGGGGAGCGGGGACCGAAAATGGAACCCCAGCCGAAATGGAAACCGCGCACCAACCTACCGAAGCGCAACTTGCCTTAGCGAGACAATGGCCTTATCGGTATCTGGGTATGCATTGTAAGGTTGAGGATGTTTTGGATTTCGATGACCGGATATATCCCATGGCAGCGTCTAGGCTTGGGTCCAGACATCAGGCAAATATTTCAGAATGGTATGGCAGGCCAGTTGAATTTGTGAAGCCTGTTGAGAGGAAAAGGTATGAGAAAGGGCGGCGAAAGGATGCCAAGACGGCGGCAGCCTTGGCGGAGGCCGACCGTTTGGAGAAGGAGAAGCGTCCGAAATGGATTATGGATGAGCCTGTCGGTTATGTGAAGAGGGGCGAGGACGGCTCGACAGCAAGCCTTTTATTCAGGATCAGCGAAGATCCAGCGGACAACGAGGATGTTGCGAAAATGGAAATTCGGGAGAAAATTATTGATGATTATATGGAAAAAGCGAAGGAACTGGCCAAATCAATTGGGGTCGAAAAAAATGCAACTAATTTTCTAGACAAGGCACTCCAGCTTCTATACCAAAACCACCTGAAGGTCGAGCCGGCATTGAGAGCGCTGAAGGCAACGGATAAAAAGAAAGACCTGAAGGAGCCAGAGTTCAAAGGAGAGGAATTAAAGCGTTTTGAGGAAGGAGTCACGAAATATGGCTCTGAGCTACACGATGTGTGTCGCCATGTGAGGACTAAAAAGATGGCCGACATAGTAAGATTTTACTATATGTGGAAAAAGACTCCGCGGGGGAAAGAGATATGGGGAGGATATGAAGGGCGGAGGGCTAAGAAGGAGGCAAAGAAGCAAGAGGAGAAAGCCTCAACTAAGCTCGTTGACGAGTTTGCGGATGAGGTTGATGATTCTGCATTTGACGAGTCCAAGGCATCCCAAAGGAAAAGGGGTTTCCAATGCAAATTTTGCCTCACCAAGCATTCTCGTCAGTGGAGAAGGGCTCCTGGAGTCCCACCTGGTACCACCGTTCCTGCAGGCGGGGGTTCATCGAAGCATAGCAAGAAGGAAGATAAGGATAAAGTGGCACTCGTACTTGCGCTGTGCTATAGGTGTGGTGAGTTGTGGAGACGTTATGGGCTACAATGGGAGGATCCTGATGAGATCATGAAGAAACTGGGTCAAGGAGGTGGACGCGCATGGAAGAGAAGAATTGATGAAGAATTACTGAAGGAGGTTGCGGTAGCGGCTGAGGAGAGGAAGGATAAGGAACGTGGTACTCCAGCATCGCAAGCAGGCAGTGCAACGCCAACGATAGCCTCATCAACAGTATCAGCGACAGTGGAGCCACCAAAGAAGAAACAAAAGACCACAGAAACCGTCAGCCATGCAAAGAAGGTCCGTGGGGGGCATGAGAAGAAAGAAGTGGTGCAGCCACCACCGCCACCGCCACCACCACCGCCCCCAGAACCGCCGAAACCTAAGATGTTGACATGTATGATATGCTTGGAAATTGGACCAGAAGGGGAGCGACACCTTTGCTGTCGAGACTGCAAAATGACTGTACATCGATCATGTTATGGGGTTGGTAACCTACGGAGTGCGAATAAGTGGGTCTGTGACATGTGTATGAATGACAAAAACCCGCAAACATCTACTGTAAGTTCATTCTTACCATTTTCATTACATTACATGGGTTAATCATGGGTACCCTCCAGTGCTATGAGTGCGTCTTGTGTCCAGTCCGCGGAGATAGCGATGATGAAGAGCCAGAGAAAGTAAAGGAGAAGGAGAAAGAGAAGCCAGTCAGTAATTCTCACAAGAAGAAGGAAAAGGAAAAGCATGGCCACGCTGGAAGTGATAGGGATGAGCGGAGGATGAAGGACGTTGACAAGCACAAGCCCCGTAGCCCGCGAGAAGCGCTTAAATCTACTGCTGGCAACAATTGGGTTCACGTAACTTGTGCAGTTTGGACACCTGAAATCAAATTTGGGGAAGCAAGTTCCTTGTCACCTGCAGAAGGCATTGGTTTAATACCCCAAAATAGGCATCAGCAAGTGTGCACAGTCTGTAAGACAAGCAAAGGTGCCTGTGTTGCTTGTCAACAATGCCACGTATCAGGTAATTACCCTCAAGCTGCGAAACCCACTTTAGTTTTCAACTAACTGTGCTTGTAGTTCACATTGGGTGTGCTCAAAAAGCAGGCTACACTTTTGGATTTGACATACAGTCGGTAAAAGGCTCCAGAAGGGATCCTGTCAATATTGTTAAAATTGGGAATGAGAGTGGCTTAATGTCAGCAGCACTGTGGTGTCCTGAGCATGAAGTCAAGACTAAAGTGCACACCATAGATGAGAAGATTACAGAAGAGCAGGTAAGTGTGGAGATGAGTGGGATAAAAAAACATCAGGGCTTATATACACCACAGACGGCTTTGCAATTGTATGTCTCGACATACAAGCAGGCGGATCTCACCCTTACTGGCACTGTGCGAAAAGCAAGCCTCATCACCCAATCGACCAAGGCTTCTCAATCCTCTAGGCGAGCGAGTATCGTCAGCCCTGTCGCCAATACGCCTACTGCTCCTGTCACTCGCTCAGCGATAGCAGCTGTGACGGTCAAGCCGGAGCCTACTGAGAACAGCGTGGAGCCAGAGAATGGGGTTGAAACCTCCACGGAACCAGCGAAGAAGTGCCATAAGTGTGGGGTGGATGTGAGCCCATTATGGCGAAAGGTAAAAGTGGAGACAAGGGCACCACAAGTTAATGGAGTTGGGTCTCATAGTCCTCTACTAAATGGCAACGGGCATGTTCAGGGGTCCAGGGCTTCGTCTATTTCATCACTGACGACACCTTCACCCTCAGTCACCCCTCTTACGAATGGTGACTTTCATCAGCTACCATCTGCCAAAGTGAAGCTTGTTCTCGAATGCCACAAATGCCACTGGAAATCATTGCACAAGCCAACCCCACCCCCACCGCCACCACCACCGCCACCACCCCCACCGGCTCCTCCTGTACCCCCTCAGTCAGTGCAATCGGTACAACAGATCACACCCCCAGTGGCCACTCAGCCCTCTCCTCAACTCTCTCAACTACCGCCAGCCAAGCCAATCTCGTTGTCACCCCCAGTGTACCAGTCCACGCTTTCATCGCCTATGCCACAGATACCTCCAATTGCTTCAATCCCTCCAATCGCTAGTCAAATTCCACCACAAGCCCCACCACAAGCCCCACCTCCACCCGTGCCAGTGACTATAGCTACGGAGCGGCCAGCTCTCCCCATCCATCCCTCGCACCATAGCCCACCATTCCTACCCCAACATCACCCCTATCCGCCTGTTGGGCAAGGGACACAGCTCCCTCCAATCAAGGGTGCACTATCCTCTCATGGACCTGGCCCAATAACACCACATGGCCCGCAGCAACCTCCACCTATTTCACACGTGCACTCTCTTTCACATCCGGTATCCCATGGCCCGCCGCACCTAGGGCCGCATCCCGGGCAGCACTCAGGTTCACACCCGGGATCACAACATCCCGCACAGCAACACCATGGGCCACCACATATCGGCACTCAGCACCCTGGGCACCAGCACTCTGGCCCTCAACACTCTAATCTACATGCAGGTCCACACTCTCACTCTGCTGTTCCACACTCCAGTCCACACCATGCTCAACATTCTGTACCACAGCACTCTGTACCGCAGCACTCTGTGCCGCAACACCCTGTACCGCAGCACTCTGTACCGCAACACCCTGTACCGCAACACCCTGTACCGCAACACCCTGTACCGCAACACTCTGTACCGCAACACTCTGTACCGCAACACTCTGTATCGCAACACTCTGTACCGCAACACTCTGTACCACAGCACCCCCTACCACAGCACTCTGTACCACAGCACCCCCTACCACAGCACTCTCTACCACAACAGCACTCTGTCTCTGTACCACAGCACTCTTTACCGCACTCAGGCCCTCACTCTGGTCCAGCATCCAGCCACGGCCCTGGCATACATGGCTCCCCGCCTGTGCAGAGTGTTCCACATACCCCACAGCAAGGATACTCACGCCCAAACATCACTTCCCCACACCATAGTGGAAACATGCATAGCCACGGGCCACCTCATGGGGTCGTTTCACTGCCCCATGGCTCCCCTCCACACTCTGCCATACGACATAACGAGATACGCCACAACGATATGCGACATAACGGATCGCCACAGCATTCTCAAGGACACATGTCAATGCATCACTCTCCACATCCCATGCATTCACCGTCCTCGCTGGGCCATCCCCCTCCACAACCGCTACCGCCAGCTTCCGCACCTCATCCACACCAACAATCACAAACTCTGGCACCTTACCATGCGCATCACTCCAACCCACAAGGGCCAATGCATCAACCAATTGGGCATCATGGGCCACTTCACCCACAGCACCATGCGCATCACCCAATCCACCCACCACAGTCTTCTCACCGAGAGCATTCGCAACCCTCACATAGCTCACACTCTATACCATCCCACCATCAACAGCACCCACCCCCCCAGCATCAGACGATTCAACATATCAAACGTGAGGAACCACCCACACCCCAAACCACTCCTCCGAAAACCTCCACAGCATCTAGCAGTGCATCGTTGGCGAATCTGCTCCACTAGAAGGTGTTTGGTTCTGTTATCCCTGGGTGTTTTTGTTTTGCTTTCATAGTTTCTTCTATATTCTGTGGGAAATAATAATTCAGCTTGACTTTACCCTTTTCTGGTTTATTTATAGGAGTTTGATTACATTTCCTTTTTTCGCTCGCGAATTGCCACCTGTACAAGTTCTTTTATTTCCCCATTTTCCCTGTTGATTGTTTGTTTTTGTCCAGGTTTGGCCAATTAGGGACTGCACGGTGCATTCGGGTCTAAGGTATGGAGAAGCAAGGACAGGCAAGCATTTGAGATCTTGAGTTCGCTGTATCACCACCATCCCTTACGCTTAGAGTAAGTGTGATGATGTACATTTTCTGCTATAGTCTTTATTTATTAGAGACTTGATATTCCTGCGGTGTCTTTTTTTGCTGGGTTGTGGTGTTACTGTTTGTGCGTGTGGAGATGATTGGAAAAGAGTGTTTTAAGGAGGATTATGGCAATGGAATGGTGTACTAGTTGAGAGGTATGATGCTGAAGCAATGGAATTATATCAAGCACTCTTCGTTTCATGCGTACAAGAAAGTACTTCAAGGTAGTTCAGTTGTGTGACAAAGGGCGGTTCAGGGTAACAATCAGTTTTGTATCCTTGGCTCTAGTAAGTAAGTATATACCCTTTGCATCACTCGTACTAACTATAGCCTTGGGACCCTTTTTAGATTTTACTTGGTGTTACAGTATCTAGCTAGGTACCTCTCTACATAGGAATCATGTCCATAAATGGGATAGTCTCTCTATGCTTCGAGAGAAAGGTCCCCCCCCAAAAAAAAGAAAAAGGCCTCTCTATGCTATATGCATTGGTGGAGATAATTATACGACATAAGGAAATGTTTATTAAAGCGTGCGTGACTCACTCTGTTCATCAGTTGGCCTAGGTAGTACCTAGTATACGCAACTGGACCAGTTCCTAAACTACTGCAATAATAATATATAGGCTGACTCGGTAGGTAGGGTAGGGAGCCCATGCATCTCATAGAGAGTCAGTCCCGAATACCTAGAAACAAAAAATAAAAAGCTAACCTCGGCTAGAACCACCATGCATGCATCTAGGTACAGTACCGTACATGTACATACTCAGGTATCCAGTTACAATGTGGACGCAAGCCACAATCGGGAGGCCTCGGGAGCGAGCACCCGCAATGCATGATGCACATGTATAGCGTTGCAAGTGGCAAGGGTGTTAGTTAAATGGCGCGGTGCTCCACTTCACGCCACTACATGTAGTGTAGCAGTCTAGTAGTAGGTATCATCAAGAGGATTGACAGCACAGATTGGATGAATTGAAGCTATCTAAATGTAGTCTCAAGTAGATACAGCCCCGTATTTATTGCAAACAGGGGTAGATACCAAAAGACTTGTACACAAAGAAAGACCACGTACGGAGCCCACAAGGAGAGTAAAGGAAACATACGAAACCCCCAAAAACCAACATCGAAGTGAACTTACAAGCGCAAAAGCATCTCAACTCCCAAGTAAAGTTCAGGGGGGGCCGGAGACCGGACACCCCCCCACATATCTTCAACGTTCCCGTACCCATTTTTTAATTGATGTACTGGTCGTACCACGTTTTACCTCCCACGTGGCCAAGGTCACACTCGCCCGGCCCATACGTAAATTCCTTAATACCAATAACACAGGTTTCCTCCATGATGCTCTGTAGGTGGTGGTGGTGGGCGATATTCAATGGTGATAGCGGTGCTGGTGTATGGAGAACGACACTCTGCTGCCGCGACATCGAACCTAATTATGACGTAAATATTAGGACCCCAGTGTGAAATGATGTGTCTAATTACCATGCTTATCCACCCATATGTCCCTATATATCCTCCATCCCATGATAAAACTGATATCCTCCGCCCCACCCATGAAAAGATCTAATATGCACATCTGCCCTAAACTCATCCCTTGCTCTAGCTATCCAAGGTACGACTGACTGGGCACCTTCTAGTGCCTCTGCGTCCCGGTTAGTGCTGAGACTGAATGGTGGGTCTTATGATCATGCTGACGGTGTGGTGGTTGGCGGCGAGTCCGGTGAAATAAAAGGAGAGATGGAGGGAGAAGAAAGCGGAAGGGCCTGTGTTGTGTCAATGCTGTTGTCCGGCCTGAGAGATAGAGTAGTGAGTATCAGAAGTTGGACTCCGCTCTAATGGCAGACTCACGCTCTTGGGCCGCGACGAATGTTGTGTTGTTGAGGTGCTGTTGTGTGTTTGAGGTGCTTGTATTTGAGAGACCCCTCGCGGAAGGTACCATTCGGTAGCCGGCTACCATTCGGTTCCCGGCGGGGGGAAGAAGGGCTGTGGAGTAGGCGTTAGTTGGTCCATCTATGGTGAGGGGGTTGTGGGAGATATATATATACGCACGAAATGGTTTTTGTTGTCTGGTGGGGAGTGCAGGAACCTGTACCTCCTGTACAGGGCTGCGTAGACTATAGTAGAGACCAGATGTCATTAGCATGAACGTATGTGAATACCATCAACACCCACCAACAGTATGTGGTTCCCCTCTCCTTGGTGGTGTGGTAGGGATAGAGCAGTTAGAGTCGGTAGGTGGCCTTAAATACTAGTGGTTGCTGACTCACAGCCACTAATTTGGGGCTGCCAAGCCCTACCCCACCCTTTTTCGGGGTTAGACCTACTGTAATCTAGAATGTGATTTAAGGTCATTAGAGAGGTTTTATACCCTTGCTGCGCTAGCATTACTAGTAGCAAAATTTACCCATGAACCTGCCCAGGCCCCTTGTAAAGATACGTTGCAAGAAAAAGAGGTTTTATAACCCTGTCGTACAGAATATCTTTACTAATCATCACAATTTAACGTCATGGTAGATGAACATGAAGATATTATTGTGTTGATGGGAGGGTTGCTGCTGCTGTATTCCCTGTATGCAGTTGGGGATAGGAGGGAGTATACACCGCCATATCGACTGCCATATCGACCGCCAATTGCCTATGAGCGGCGGAGCTGGTCATTGTCTGCAGTCGGATGGGGAGACAGTGAATGCCTATACCATACCTGCGATTTTCTAGGGCCGAAATCGAAAGGCTTATACCTACATGCGTTCAGGCTTGTGGAATGGGTGGATTCGAAAATATCGACATTATTATTCTTATACTGGATAGCAATATAATATGAACAACTAAAATTTTGATGCCAAGCAAATATGCTTTACCCTCTCCGGATATTTGTTGTTGTCTCTAGTGGCACGCTAAAGATAGGATGTTCAAACGTATCGATGGACAAAGATACTCCGTACGTTCGAACGTATCTTCTGACCCCTGTTTACATTATGCACGATCCCAGCAAATCACATGATATAGTCGGGTTGCTCTGGTTACAAGGAAATTGACAAGGGTATAAAACCTCTCTATTTGTCCACAGAGCAACAGATTTTGTATTTTGTATGTTGCTTGAAGGGAGCCTAAGATGAGGCGGCCCTTTATTTTGAGCAGGACAAATGCCAAGCATTCCCGAATAAAAATTACAAGTCTGGGCACGAGAACAAGGCGGCCCCGTTTAAAGGATTGGGTGTATATATATACCCACGGGACAACAAGCTACGGATTTTGTATGGCGATCTTAACCACTAGTTTTGCGGTACTAAGTATACGCTTTATTGGCCAAACAACCCACTGTCAGCACTGCCACAGACCCTCTATCCACGACGTCCGCTGTCGCCAACATTGCGCCCAGAGCTCCGATCGGAGCTAGACTCCCTTCTACCGCAGTGTAAAAATCAAAAAAAAAGGAATGTCAAAATATCCGACGTATAGCCACGGATTAATTTGGGTGGCTCCCGAAATTATATGCATATGAGCGTTACATACTGGAGTATGCACAAGTATTGAGGTTCAGGATGTACCCCTCTCGGCTGCACTGGACAGCTCGGCAGCACCTGAATCAGATCCTAAGCTCCTTAAGCTTACAAACAACAGCTTCCAAAAAAAATAAAACACCGAGTTTGGGAGAGCTCTTCCAGATCTATAACCTTTACTCCATTCCCTTGTCAAACGATAGCCAAGCTAGGGTCATTCAAGATGGTGCATTCCCATGGATTGTCTTTGCCGAGTGTACATGGTGGGAAACACATAGGCGAGTTTGTTGCCTTGCGGGGGTATCCCAACGAGCAAAAGGCAATGAAGATGCTCCGTGAAACTGCATCCCTCGTCAAGCCCATCATGCAGAAGCGTGGGTGGATGGTTCCTGTTTTGATGGAATTCTGGGAAAATCCTGCTTGGAATACTCATGCCGAGATCATATTAGGTCCTCTCCTCTGATACCCCCCCCTATACCTGACATACCTACTAACCATTCATGTGAAAATTTCAGGGTACAATGAGGGGTCTGGCAAAGTGATTGCTTTACGCCTTAGGATGCCTACCGACCGGAGTTCCTTCTACCCCCTGGAGGAGGTAGTTCATACAATGCTTCACGAGTAAGAAACACATACTATTAGCTTTGTGTGATACACTAATCGAAGCCCAGACTCACCCACAATGTACATCACGACCATGATGAAAAGTTTCATGGCCTTATGGATCAACTTGTATGGGAATACAGCCAACTCCGGCAATCTGGGTACAATGGAGAAGGGTTCTATTACGCGGAAGGGCAAAAACTAGGTAGAGGCCGAGGGTTTTATAACCTGGGACTGGTAGAATTACGTAAGCAAGCTATAACGAGGCATCCACCAGTGACACCAGCCCAACCCCAATCCAACCCGATCCCACCTCCTTCACAGCTACCCCGCCTGGGAGGACAGCTCGTTCAAAAGGGTGACAGAAACCGTATAGCGGAAGCTGCTGAGAAAAGACACAGGGAAGCAAAGCGTTGTGGATTGGGGCATGGTGGAGAGAGTGAAATGAATGCCATTATAAAAAGAGGCATTATAAGTGGTATTCATGAGAAACCAGAGCCTCTAAGTGAAGCCGAGATGGCTGCGGTGATGGTTCAGATCCAGATGCTCGAAGAAGCTGAGAGTGAGACACAAATTAACAACGGAGGCCCGATACCACCTTACCTTCTCATCTTCGACGATAAAGCGGAAGAGGCTCCAGGCCTGCCTCACAACCTGCTTAAGGGCCAACAACAAAATGTATCAACAGAGTCGAGGGCTTCGTCATTGAACGATACCAGACCCTTACTGGGACTCTCCCCAGACCCTACTAGAAGGCGAACCAGCCAAGCCATGATAAGTGGTATTCATGAAAAACCAGAGCCTCTGAATGAAGCCGAGATGGCTGCGGTGATGGTTCAGATCCAGATGCTCGAAGAAGCTGAGAGTGAGACACAAATTAACAACAGAGGTCCGATACCACCTTACCTTCTCATCTTCGACGATGAAGCGGAAGAGGCCCCGTGCCCGCCTCACAACCCGCTTACGGGCCAACAACAACAACAACAAAACGTATCAACAGAGCCGAGGGCTTCATCATTGAACGACACCAGACCTTCACCGGGACTCTCCTCAGACCCTACTAGAAGGCGAACTAGCCAAGCAGACAATAGTTCTCAATGGGCCTACCGGGCCTGCACATTATTTAACCCTGACACAGCTATGAAATGCGAACTGTGCGAGGCGAGCCGCTAACGTATGGTGAATGCTGAAATCATACATAGGGCTAGTTGAGCCTGGTACTTGGGTATTTTCGAGTTCTTTAAAGCGGCGGGCCAAAGGGACAAAAGTCGATTTCGTATGGGCTCCAGGCATTGTAGAGCGGCGATCCTGTTGAGAGATCAGGAAGGACGGGGACGAGTATCCGGGGATTTCGGAGTATATATGCGTAAATCACAGATCGTAGTGCAGTATCCGGCTATTTACAGTACATACTTAGTCCGGCAGAGATTTTTCTTTCTTTTTTTCTTTCTTTTTCCCCTAAGCCTATACGCCTTTCCCCCGAAGGGAGCTTTGGGCTATGGGGCGGAGTCTGGCAGAGTGGCTGTGTTGTGATGGCTGTAAGACAGGTGGACACTCATAGCTAAGCCAGGCTTGTGGTTCGTACAAAATAAATAGACTAAGAACAGGTAGACAGTGTGATGCCTCTAATAGGTATCCGTATATAGTGAACGGAATTTCTCGGGATTTAACCTATTTCTTCTGCATATCACATAATTGTTATGAAAATTGAATCTAATCATCTGAAACAAGATTATGCCTCAGCACTACAATATCGGCATACCAACAACTCAGTATTCTATGTAGGTATGATCCATCGAGGCCTTATTTTTTTTCTTTTTTCTCTCTGAGGATCAGAAGCTTGAAGGTGCGTACCCAAGATTTGAAACGTTGTTGGCTTCATGGGATGTGCGGCAGGGTTATCTGGTATGGGAGATGTCTGGAGATTAAACCCCCAAAACTAATCGAGATATGTACAGTGCCATGCGGAAAGTCTTCGAGATTCAGCCGCGCAGGGATCAGTGCACGTGCATGCCGCGGCTATTGGCCAGCCAGCCGAGCGCAAATACCAATAGATTTG
>Ga0307514_10004503_pt1 | contig 12805 bp, 11 predicted proteins | sample 16_EM_MG_FD_203088 | JGI IMG/M metagenome (GOLD analysis project Ga0307514, IMG submission 203088) | Populus trichocarpa ectomycorrhiza microbial communities from riparian zone in the Pacific Northwest, United States - 16_EM | ecosystem: Host-associated > Plants > Roots > Unclassified | place...
TCCTTCCCCCCGGGGCTTACTGGCGACCCGTCACTCCCCCCCACCCCACCTCCAGGCCCCTTCAACTCCCTAACCTGCTTCTCCAACTCCCTAACCCTCCTCTTCAACATCTCATTCTCCCTACTCAGCATCTGTGTCTCGGCTATATAGAACGCCGTCTCATCTCTACTCGCACTTCCCCCTAACAAAAACCCTCCCGCAACTAGATCCTCCCCACCAGAGGTTGGCTGTAATAAAGGCGACCCAGTCGTATGCGTTGAGCTCGCCCTACTGACTGGGCGGTTTTGAGTAGTGGTACTCTGGTTAAACGAGCTCTGTCTACTAAGCCCGCTCCTCCTAACACTAGCCCCGCCAGGACTCCTTGCCCTAGTGCTGTTCGCTGAGTCAAATGTCGCTCCGGTAGAGGATGCCCCGTCATCGCTGTGCGCAGAGCTCAGATGCTGGTTTTGTAATTGCTGTAAGCGAATCATGTTGAGCAGGCGATTGACGGCAGCTTCTTGCTCGACCTCAAGCTCATTGTGAAGCTCGGCAAAGTCAGAGCTGGGCTGCCTGGGGAGGCGTTGTGGGCCAGAAGGGGAAGAGGAGAGTGAGAGGTCGAGAGGGGGGGTGAGGAGGGAGGTGCGGCGGCTGGAAGTTAGGGAGGAGCTTGAGGGGCGGCGGTGGTGCTGGTATTGAGGGGTGAAGCCGATGGCGGCGGTGGTGGAGAAGGAAGAGGTGGTGGTAGTGGAGGTGGCGAGGTTGGATGTTGGCGGGCGGGTGCAGGAGGGGGTTGTGGGGCGGGAGGTGCTGTTTGTTGTTCCGACTGCCTGGGGGGAGGGAAGACTTTGAGGGCCGAGGGATGAGGTGCTAGGTAGAAGGGGCTTGGTGTTGTCTGACATGGTTGCCAGTGTGTGCTGTGGGTAGGGTGAAGGTGGCGATAATCTCGATCTCGCAATGAGAGAGTAGGAAGCAGAAAATATTGAAGGTCTGTACTCTCTATCCCATGGACTGGTAAGACATTGTAACAACCTGGTACTGAAGCTACCTACTGAAATAGTCGTATATATGCACAAACTATGCGTACACCCCGTGCGAAACCATACAAAGTAAGCAATAATGAACCTGTGGATCAACGTTGGACTATCACTTATGGGGATGTGCAAAATAATTTCATGAAGAGAGTTTATATCTAATGAGTTTGCTTACTCCGTGTACCACGTGGTGCATATGCCAAGAAATTATGCGTATTTATCTCGGGATATTCACGCATATCCTGCCAAGCCCTTTATCCTAAAATAGGAAGGAGGAAAAGGGAACCTGGGGATTGCGGACTCATTCCAGCCATCCCTCATCGCTCGCTATCCACAACTCCATCGCCATCGGCGTCACCACCTCCACAGCTCGTGGTACCGCAACTGGCATATTGACATCAGATTGAATTCAGTACGTCGCTTTTCGACTAGGTACGGTAGCCTTACTTAGACAATACCAACCTCCATTGTACCACTTTCGGGGCTAAGTTCACTCGGCATCCTTCACGCTACTGTTCCTCCATTGCTCTCAATATTGCCCATATAACTTGCAGCCAGATTTCGCTTTACCGCTGGGCAGCTATAAAGAGGGGGCATTTGTTTTGGTTGGGCCGAGCCCCGATTATCATTGTATCACCTAGCCAACCGACTTGAAAAGTCAACTACACACTCGATCCGCATCGCAAACAACGCGCAACCTTTCGGCGTTCTACGCCGGCATATCTCCACATCTTCCACTGCATTGCTAAATATTCAGAATGTTTTACTCCGAAACACTCCTTTCAAAAACAGGGCCTCTTGCCCGCGTCTGGCTCTCAGCCAATTTGGAGCGCAAGCTCTCAAAAACTCACATTTTACAGTCCAATATCCAGACTTCAGTTGGGGCTATCGTGGGACAGGACCAGGCACCCATGGCGTTGAGGTTGAGCGGTCAATTATTGCTTGGTGTTGTCAGAATATATTCTCGGAAAGCACGCTATTTGTATGAGGATTGTAATGAAGCATTGATGAAGATCAAGATGGTGAGAAAAAATTTCCCCGAGTCCCCAGGACTCATGACTGACTCGTCTAGGCTTTTCGCCCCGGAAATGTCGATCTACCCACGGGAACGACCGCCCACTCGGCTGCCCAACTGACTCTTCCCGATGTCATCACAGAACTTGACCTTCTCATGCCAGATCCTTCATCACTCCTGGCCGATCTTGGTGACCTCAATCTAGACGGAGGGTCCCAACCCATTTCACGTCGACGAGATATCATGATTGACGATAGCACCTTCCTCCACGAGTCACAGATAGAGACTGGCAGAGCAGCTGATTCCCGCCTTGACATGGAAGACAGTGTACTACAACTTGAGGATGATCTTGGATTAGATATTGGGGAACCATTGCAAGTTGAGGACAAGCGACCATCAAGGAGCAGCAATGTGAAAGAACGGGACCTCCTGGAGGAAGATGGTGACATCAGTATTGAAATGGGGAGAGACCGGCCCCCATCTAGAGGTATGAGTGAGGACTTTACTAGAGACGATTTTCAACTTGACGTTACAATGGGTGGGACTACTCCGAAAACCGGGCCACGGGATAAGCCCGAGCAGCCACTTCAATTGGATGAAGACCTTAATCTTGGAGGTGATGATGATTTTGGAGCCAACCAAACTTTGGACTGGCAAGCTGGCGTAGGTGAAGAAATTTCTGCCATTTTGGGTCCTCAGCAGCAGGATATAACCGCTGCCTCCCTTGGTCTTGGAAGTTTTGAAGGCCTCCGAATTCCTGATCATGGCAACGGCAACGGCCAGAACCATGGCTCAATGTCCCCCCTATCATCTGTCAGATCCTCTGTAGAACGGGAACTTGAAGCGGAGATTCATCCTAAGAGTACCAGTATGTTGGACATGACCTTTGTGGATGACGCCCGTGAAGGTAGCAAGGAGCCGGAGGAGGTAGCCGTTGCCGCTAAACCCAGTGCACCACGAAAGCGGTTCCTTGTGGAGGATACTGTCACTGAGATCAAGTCAAAGCAGATCAAGGCACAGCAGGAAGATCGCAGCAAGATTCTCAAGGAACCAAGCTTCCTCCCTCGGGACGCTGGAGTGTTGGCTCTCGTTACAATGCAACGCACAGGAGGTTTCGCTTCAAGTGTGTTTTATCCAAAGAACATCCATCCTGACCTTGCTGGGCTTCTGAGTCCGGAGTTTGTTAAGCGCATGGCGGCTGCTAAGAGGAAGCGAGAAGAGGAGCAAGCGGTAGAGGGAGGGGATACAGCTGGGAAGGAGAGCCCAGCAAAGCGTATCCAGTTGGATCTCGGCGATGATAGCATGCTTGAGGCGGGGATGGTAGCCGCTGAGGTGGCCGCTGCAGAAGCTAAGCAGCGCGATGATGAGGATGACGATCACCATGGTGGTGACAGTGGAGAGTTGCTTGATTTCGGTGGAAGAAGCGCCCCAATGGCTGACGACGACACTTTCATGGTTGCCGGTGATGAGACACGTACGTTAGCACCCTCCATTTGCCACCTAAGCCCCATCTAACATTACATTAGTACGCCCTGGTGGATCTTATGTTGGTGATGCTGACCTCAACGGACCCCCATTCCATGATGAGGGTGACATTCTCCCTGGCATCCCCGAACCAGCCAGCACCGGGCCCCTCTCTCAACAAACCATCGCCGCCGTACATCTCCTACGGTCCGAATTTTCCGCTGCCGTTGACTCCACCAGCAGCCCTAGCGGAACCCAGCAACGCCGACAAACCGCTGCTCTCAACCGCGAGCAGCGCAAGTTCCAAACACTTCTCCCCCCTACAGCAACTTCCCGTGTGGACGCTACCAAGATGTTCTTTGAGGTTCTTGTCCTGGCTACGAAAGATGCAGTTAAGGTCAAGCAGGAGCAGGGATTTGGTGGGGATATTTTTATTGCACCAAAGAAAGGACTGTGGGGCAAGTGGGCTGAGGAAAAGGACGAGCAACAGATTGCGGAAGAGGAGCAGACGAGGAAGGAGGCGGAGGAGAGGAAAGCTACCGAAGAGCAACGGAAGAGAAGAGCGGCAGATATTCCGATTCGGAGCGCAAGAGTGGAAATTCAGTCGGCTAGAGAGGGCATGGCGGCTGCATGAGTTTATCGCCACATCATCATCATTTGCCTCGTTTGGGCGGGTTTTTTTTGTGTTTTTGCTGATTGGAGACTGATCACCATCTTGAAACAGTCCCGCCATCCTTTGAAATATACCATTGAGAAAAGTGTCTTGGGTTGTCCAACAGAATTTGTCTGTGGGCACCGGGGTCCCTAGCACATCTGGGCGTCTCCTGGAAAGGGGGGGGGGGGTTTGAGGGTGTTGCAGAATTAATGGGGAGAGGAATGAATACCTCCAGTTTCTTCTGGGTCTGTCTGGCTTCTGGGCTCTTTGATTAGTTTTTTTCAGGATTCTTGTCATTTTCTTGGGCAGAGATATGGTTCTCTAAAATGATTCTTTTTCTTAATGGGTTGTTGGGGGGTATGGATGGTATGCTACCAGTCAAAACAGATGGGGGAACAAAGGGCATTTAGAGGATACGATACACTTTGCCAATTAATATCCTGATCCATGCATGCATGCATGCATACATACATACATACCTACTTTACTTTCCCGTTGAGCTTCTTTGGGGTTTTGTTCTGGCTTTCTTTTTTTGTGTGTTGTTGCGAATTGTTTGCTCTGGGTGTTTTACTCGTTTTGCGTTTGTCCAATAATCTTCATATTTATAGCCGTTAGCTCACCCGGTTGCCGGTTTGACATGTGTGCATCCACGGCATCTGCTATGCACATGGCATGGGGGGGTATAATGCTGGGGGCACATGGCTATCCCAATGCAATTGTGGAAAGTCTGGAGTGTACCTACATATAAGATGTTTTAAAGTTGTGTTACCACGATGTTGTTCCAAGCCCAAAGTGCTCGGAGGTGACCAGGGTCCTGATTTTACTAAGACACCAGATCACTACCACAACTACCGTACCAGATACTGAGCCTCATACAGCCTCATGCTCCCTCTCTCCCTTCTTCTATCTGCCCATTCGGTTTAGTTAACGCATTTCAGACATCACTTTGGGTGGACTGAATCATGGTTGGTACTTTCCTCCAAATTTCCCGCACAGGGCTCGGATGCAGGCTTCTGCAACTTCTGGTGGAATTGATTGGGAGAAGCGGGTGGATGATGTAAAGGTTACAAAAATGTATGACCGCTCCTCTTCCTATTTGATTTGTCACATGATATCAAATCAAGTTGGGAATCTCTCCGAAACATTGTGTGGAGAAATGCTCTACCAGAAATATGGCTCATGCAATTATTCTGTGCTGAGTGACTGACGATGCGTCTTATATAGTGATCTAAATAATTTGGTTATGAATTACCTGATCATAGAAGGATATGAATCTGCAGCGCTCAAGTTTGCACAAGAGGCAAATATCACATCACAGTACCATTATTATGACATCCAGGACCGGGTGTAAATTAGGAGTGCTATCCACAGTGGTGATATCGACACTGCTATCCAGAGGGTTAATGATTTATACCCATAGGTAAGTGAGCTTCAGGGTATCTCCTCTACACATATTGCAATGATTATACCGTTTTCATGCACCACTCTCAGATCCTTCGGGATTGGTGATGAGACAACCAAAACTTCAGTCTTCAAAATGAGCAACACACTCCCAATTCCCACGAAAATGCAATTCCTGCAATTTGTTTGCTAAAAGTTGGATGCGGTAGATGCTTGATACAAACCCTTTTCTCTCCTCCGCCTACAGCTTATAGAATTGATCCGGACTTGTACATTGTCTCCAGGCGATGATATTAGCGAAGCGTTAAACTTTGCCACCACTCCACGCGCCCCCCCCAACATGAGGCGTCCCTATGAGAAACTGCCATTTGGCCCAGTGGACGTCGGATACGTCTGAGTTTGGGTACCACGTGAGCTTCAGTGTCTAGGTATATTGGATGGCTTGGTGTCTTGCTTCAGTTGCAGTTGGTTTTATTCACGGTGCATGGCCTCATCAAACTCCTTGGTATTACCTAGCACACTCTTAGACTTAATGATTCAATCCTTATTTTGCTGACATCTGCAACTGTCGTCAGCGTAACCTACCTATGATACCCTACTATCTACATTGATGCCTGAGTCAGCATTAACTGACTAATCACGGGTCACTGGACTTATCAACATTTATAACCACGTGATAGCAATCCAACTTGCACTTCTGCATGCCAAGATTTACAACCTTTCAATTTTCATCCAAACACCAAAGGAGTAACCCATAATGAAGGAGTCCATAAAGCACATGCCAAAGGCACCAGTTACCAGTACATGCGCCCCTGCCAATGTCGTGATTATGTACATCACTGACCTAACTCGCACAGATGACCCCCGTTTTGCCTCCGTCCACTCTGACCCCCGGTTCGCCCTGCCACGGAGGAAAGACACAAAGATCACAATCGACAAGCGTTTCAAGCGTATGCTCCAGGATGAAGACTTCTTAAATACCGCCAAGGTCGATAAATATGGACGGAAACTTGAGACGGAAGCTGGGAAGAGGAAAATCAGGGATTATTACCATCTAGAGGACGAGAGTGAGGGTGAGGGAAGCTCTGAAGAATCGGAGGCGGGAGGGAAGCCAGCAGTTTATGACCCGGCGAGAGGAGAGGGTGTTATTGATACAAGTGATGAGTCTGAGACGGATGAGGAGGGGGATGTGAAGGGTGGTGCAGAAGGAGAGGGCGTAGGGGAGGAAATTCCTACTGGGGATGTTTATCGGAGGCTGGCTGCCGTGAATCTGGATTGGGATAATGTGCGCGCGGTGGATCTTATGGCAACTTTGTCAAGTTTTAAGCCTGAGGTTGGGAAAGTTCTGTCGGTAAGGATATACCCAAGCGAGTTCGGTAAAGAAAGGCTGGAGAGGGAGGAGATGGAGGGTCCACCAAAGGAGATTTTTGCTGCGAAAGATGGGGAAGAGGGCGAGGAGGAAGAGGTCAATGAGAAGACGATAATTAAAACAGATGACGGAGAGGAGTTTGATAATACCAAATTAAGGACCTATCAGTTAGAGAGATTGAGGTATTATTACGCGGTAGTGGAGTGTGATAGTAAGGCTACGGCCAAGAAGATCTACGATGAGTGTGACGGGACAGAATATGAAGCTTCGGCGAACTTCTTTGATTTGAGGTTTATCCCAGACGAGACGAGCTTTGAGGAGGATATACCGAGGGATGAATGTACTCAACTTCCAGTTGGATACAAGCCTAATGAGTTTGTTACTGATGTCAGCATCGCTTAATTGCCCTCCTGGTGTTCGATATGCTGATTATGGTGAATAGGCGTTACAACACTCGAAGGTGAAATTGACCTGGGACCAAGACGACCCAGCACGCAAAACCAATACTAAAAAGGCCTTCTCGCAGCGGGAAACTGAGGAGATGGATCTGAAACAGTATCTGGCTTCAAGTGATAGCGAGGAGGAGAATGCGGAGGAGCTCAAAAACAAGTACCGCGCATTGCTCAACCTTGGTGGGAAGATTGGCGGAAAGGAGAAGGGCGAGATTACTGGAGATGTGGAGATCACTTTCACCTCAGGGTTAATGGGGGATAGCAAGCGCGGCGAAGAGGACCCAGGCCACGAGGAGACTACCATTGAGAAATATAAACGCAAGGAAAAGGAGCGAATGAAGTCCAAAAAAGCGGCATACGAGGCAAAGAAGAAGGGGGTTGATATAACTGAGGGAGGCAAAGATGCTACAAAGGAAGAAACAGATCTTGGCTTTGATGACCCCTTCTTCCAAGAGGAGGAACAGGTAGTCACGAAGAAGGAGAAAAAGAAGGCTGAGAAGGTGGCCAAAGAGAAGAGAGCGGCAGAAAAAGCTGCTGAGCGCGCGGAGCTAGAATTGCTGATGCTGGACGATGTGGGTGGGAAGGCTGTCGCTGGTGGGAACATAAAGCACTTCGATATGAAGGATGTGGTCAAGGCAGAGAAGGAAAGAAAATTGAAGAAAAGGAAGAGCGGAAAGAAGGCAGCGGATGCCGAAGGTGTCCAGGATGGGTTCGAGGCCGATGTCAAGGATCCACGTTTTGCTGCATTGTTTGAGGAGCACGATTTTGCTATTGATCCTACAAATCCTAGGTTCAAGAAGACTAGCACTATGCAGAAGCTTATGGAGGAGAAGAGGAGCAGGAAGCAGGGTCAGGTGGATAACGACAAGGTTGGGGCGAACCGTAAGAAGCGGAAAGTGGAAACGCAGACGGGTGACGATGTGTCGAGATTGCTGCAGGCGCTGAAGAGAAAGTCAAAGTCGAAGTAGAAATAATTTTGCTGGAATCTGTAATACCTATAGAATCATGGCATAGTCTCGAACAACCGGACTAGTCTCAAAATCTACACACCGAGACTTCTAAAATTCGGTGACTTCTTGGCTTTATCCCAGCTATTCCACTAGTCTGGGGGGCACCAGCCCCCCGTAAGGAGCCTTAATATACACGTTCCGGCCCGAGTTTGTTTGGCTGTGGCTCACCAAGGTACGTAAAATATGCCCAGATGAACTCTCTCCGGGATCCGTTTGCAATCCGGTCCAGGCCCGCACTTTCTATTCTTATCCAAAAGGCCGCTTCTGCAAGGACTGAAGCTATTGAAGCAGCATCTAAAATCGAAATTCCAACATTCGAAACGATCGCAGAAAATACCCAGACAAAACTCGAATCCCTTGCCGGGTCGATGGCTTTTTCAGTCCCCCGGAACGTACCCTCGTTTACAAACCCGAACAGAGAGCGGGAGGACCAGATATGGAGCGCTGTGACTGGAAAGGTGCATTCTCCAAAGTCACCACATATTCGAGGCGGCAGCATAGGAATTGGGTCCATTACCGGAGCTGCGGGCGGCTTCTTCAAAGACAGGGAGTTGCCGATGTACAAAGATAAGCCGTACTACTATACGGGTTCCTACCGGCGAAGAAAAATATGGCAACGCAAGAGGTTTTGGGGGATTCTAGTATTTTTCATATTCGGTTTATATTGGTTTGGGGTATTCTCTGGGGAGCAGCAGGGTAAGACCAAGAAGATACCTTTCTTTAAGGGGGGAAAGTGGCAGTGGAAGGCAGGCGAAGTTATCAATTGGGATGAGCGACGGGAAAAGGTGAAAGAAGCCTTCGTGTTGAGTTGGAATGGTTATGAGAAACACGCTTGGGGTACGCGCTCCCATTTGAATCTATCCTGTTTTCTATGCCCAAACTCACAGTGTATACGCACTCTAGGCTACGATATATGGCACCCAGTCAGCAAAACAAAGATGCAAATGGCTCCAGAAGGTCTTGGGTGGATCATCATTGATGCACTTGACACACTGATGCTCATGAATCTGACTATACAGCTGTCACATGCGCGGCAATGGGTCTCCCAATCACTCAATTGGGAACAGGATCAAAATGTAAACACCTTCGAGACAACGATTCGGATGATGGGGGGACTCCTCTCTGCGCACTACCTCCAGAAGGAGCTGAATATTAAAGCCGAAGATGATAACAATGACCTCTATATAGAAAAGGCTACGGATTTGGCTGAGAGATTGCTTGGGGCATTTAACACAAAATCTGGTGTGCCATATGCCTCTGTGAACTTGAAGACCACTGCTGGGGTTCCTTCACACGCAGACGATGGGGCTTCTTCCACGGCGGAGGCAGCAACATTGCAGCTGGAGTTGAAATACCTGGCAAAGCTCACGGGCGAGGCAGATTATTGGAGGAAGGCAGAAAGAGCCATCCAGGCTATTGATAATAACGGTGCGAAAGATGGGTTGGTCCCAATTTTCATCTACGCTACCACTGGCGAATTCCGAGGGCAGGAAATCCGACTCGGCTCCAGAGGTGATAGCTACTATGGTATGTTCTTGTTCGGTTACTATGTTATATTCAACACACGGCTAACCTCATTACCCAAGAGTATCTACTCAAGCAATATCTGCAAACGAATGGCCAAGAATCCAACTACCTGGACATGTACAATGAAGCCATGACTGGAGTGAAAACTCATCTATGGAAACATTCACTCCCCTCCCATCTTTCTTTCATTGCAGAGTTACCCAAGGGGGTTGGTGGGCCTGTATCCCCGAAGATGGATCACCTAGTCTGCTTCTTGGGTGGCAATTTGGCTCTGGGGGCTACTCAAGGAAAGACTATTACTGAAGCCCGCAAGGAGGAAGGGGGTAGGAAATGGAGCAAGAGGCAAGAAGACGATCTCCGCCTCGCCCGGGAACTCACTAGGACCTGCTATGAGATGTACAACGTCACAGCCACTGGGCTTGCTCCGGAAATTGCTTATTTTAACATGAAAGGAGACAATAATCCGAGCGCGCCCAAAGACCCGAAGGAAGATATCATTATCAAACCCAGAGATGCCCATAATCTTCAGAGACCGGAAACAGTCGAAAGTTTGTTTATCATGTGGCGATTGACCAAGGACGAAATGTACCGAGAGTGGGGTTGGAAGATCTTCGAGTCCTTCGTGGAGCATACTGCTGTGGAGAGTGGCTTTACCAGCTTGGAAGATGTGACTAAGGTCCCTGCACCCCAAAAGGACAATATGGAAAGTTTCTGGCTAGTGAGTGTCCCGCGTTGCTGGAATCGCGTGGCGAATACTAACGAACTCTAGGCGGAGACATTGAAATACCTCTATTTGCTGTTCAGCCCTGATGACCTTTTGCCATTAGACAAGGTCGTCTTCAACACTGAGGCACACCCATTCCCTAGGATTGATATTCCTCCAATATTCAAGGGAAAGGTTGGGTGGGAGAGGCTCCCAAGGGACAAAGATGGCGCCATAATCAAGCCAGAGAAGAAAGGAAGCACTAGCTGACATGCTACAACGAGGACATACATGACACTGAATCTTTAATCTTTTGTACACTAGTTACTTAATACTTCATACCTTAATCACACACAGACGTTAATCTAGAAAGACAAGGGCCTGGGCCGATCCGCGAGAGAGAGGGAGAGAGAGGGGGGGTAAATTTGAATACAAGGGCGGAGTGAACGGCAGTGGTGGATATAAGTCCTCTAAACCAACATCGTTATGAAAGGCCGGAGGAGCCTTACCAACAGCCCGGTCTTCCTCCATTGGCGTTGGCTTATAGACAGGAGGAATGATTTGGCTATGTAAGCAATATGGTAGAAAATTTGTAACTGACATGCCAATTGAAACATGAGATGAATGTGTGATAACTAATGTATGATGCAACCAACTGTAGAAACATTTAAACCATATTTTAGAAAACATATATAGCTTGAGTCTTATTCGTGGCACTAAATATATTTTAATATGAGACAACACGACTCTGCATCCACCCTCCTCAATACCACTCACTACTCTCAGCCCCACCCGCCCCCTTTCCAAGCATTTATACAATAGTACACCCCATGCGCAGTCTCAATCCCACTTCACTTCACTTTCCACCCATCCGGGGATTATTTACGCCTCCACCCGCCCCTCTCCTGCCCCGCGCCTAGACCCCAATGCCTGCCTTGCCATCACCACCACCGGAACTGTCCTCCTCTCCTCTCTTGCCCTCTGCAGTAACGCCTGATACACCCGCATCTTCTCGGTTCCTTCAGGGCCTTCAGTACGGATTGCAGTTCCGATTGACATGAAGAAGCTAGTAGTAGAGTGTTATTAATCTGTGAGCTAGCCCCGGTGGGGGGTGTGGGGATGGCAAGAGGGGCGAGTTAGTTACCCGAATGTAGCCGCAGACCCAAGCATGTACTGTCCAAGGCTGCGCATGATACCGTTAGGACCGGGTCCGTGCTTGAAGATTGAGTAGCCGCCTGTCGAGGTGGTGATGATATTAGCAAGTGTTGTGTTGAATGGGGGGGATATGAGGTGCTGGTCTTACCGAAGAGGAAGCCCATTGTCAGGCCGACACCTGATAAGATGGGTTAGCTATGTATGAGGTGAGGCACCTTTCCTTTGTCGCAGGAGAGGGTTTGGTGCGTTGGGGGCCGTGAAATCATTGGGGTCTGTCTGGCTGGCTGCCGTGGGATGAGGGGTGGAGGGCCATACATGTCCCCATGATGAAACCCATCTTCACTAGAAGTTAAATTGTACTGTCAATACCATGCATGAGCCAGGCCACTCACTCACTACCTGGGGAAACTTACTCTTGTCGAAGGTCGACATATAATGGCCACCATGCTGAGGTGGAGGCGGCATTGTAACAGTTGCTGAAATAGAGTCAGGAAGGAGTTGGAGCTATTGGATCTGTGAGATCAGAAATCTCGGGATTATCATAAGATATAAGATTATTGGGCGTTGAGGCTCAATCCTCAAATATCACTTGGTGGGCAACCTTCCTTGCAAGAGATCGTCAGTGTGGCAGACACAGACTAAAACTGTTTTGGCGTACAGAATAGCCAAGTGGTGCATTTATGCAATGGCTGTGTTGCATAAACAAAACATATCCACAGAATCGACTCCAATCCCAGCCGTAGATACCTCTAAATAGCTTACAAAAGGAATACACAATATTTTAAGTATCCCCAGAACAAGCAAATGCAAAAGCCAAAACGAAAAGAAAAGAAAAAAAAGGAGACTAGAAAGTAAATGTGCATAAAGTCTCCCCGGAAACTAGGACATAGACCCATAGTCTATATAGCCCTTCTGTCTCCACCCTCCTCACCCCCCTGGCTCACCACCCCTCCCCGCCCCGATCACTGCCTGCACCGTGCTTACCATCCTCACCCTCTCCACCCCCCTCCCCCGCCCCCCATTAACCCTCGTCGCCGTTACCTC
>Ga0307514_10004504_pt1 | contig 12804 bp, 10 predicted proteins | sample 16_EM_MG_FD_203088 | JGI IMG/M metagenome (GOLD analysis project Ga0307514, IMG submission 203088) | Populus trichocarpa ectomycorrhiza microbial communities from riparian zone in the Pacific Northwest, United States - 16_EM | ecosystem: Host-associated > Plants > Roots > Unclassified | place...
TCACCGCCGCCAGTTGAGGACGTTACGGAAGGTGGGCACAGCGCAACACCCCCTTCGGGCCCAATCTTGAATGGCCCGAACGGACTATGGGTAAGCGGCAGATCACCCGGGGGAGTGAGCTGACGACATACGTGACTATCCCGGCAAACCAGGACAGTTATGTTGCGTCACAACGGGCGCCAGGTGACACACAAGGCGGATTCGGACACGTCCCCACCAAAAAAGTTGGGGAACCTCCGGAACGATTCGGGGTCGCCGGACGTATTGATACGTAGCCCTGCAGCTGTGACAGTTGAGAGCAGCTTAGGCCAAGGCCTATACGTGTGTCCGGCGAATGAGAACGTAGGCTGCCCCCATGCCAAAGAAGCGTTCGGGCGGTGGTCTGTCCTCCACGCAGCAGGCCGCCAAGTTCCTCGGTGTCAGTGTGCTCGCGGGAGCCGTGATGGCCGGCATCGCGCTGCCCGCGGCGGGCGCGCTCGGGCTCGCGACCAAGGGGACGGTGGAGAGTTTCGACGAGCTCCCGGCCAACCTGAAGACACCGCCGCTGAGTCAGCGCACCACGATCCTCGACGCCGACGGCGGCCAGCTCGCCACCGTCTACTCGCGCGACCGCACGGTGGTCGGCCTCAAGGACATCTCGCCGTACATGCAGAAGGCGATCGTCGCGATCGAGGACTCGCGCTTCTACCAGCACGGCGCGATCGACCTGAAGGGCGTGCTGCGCGCGCTCAACAAGAACGCGCAGAGCGGCGGCGTCTCGGAGGGCGCCTCGACGCTCACCCAGCAGTACGTGAAGAACGTCTTCGTGGAGGAGGCCGGTGACGACCCGACGAAGGTCGCGCAGGCCACCCAGCAGACCCTCGGCCGCAAGATCAAGGAGCTGAAGTACGCGATCCAGGTCGAGGAGGAGCTCGGCAAGAAGAAGATCCTCGAGAACTACCTGAACATCACGTTCTTCGGTCAGCAGGCCTACGGCGTCGAGGCCGCCGCCCAGCGCTATCTCTCCAAGCACGCCAAGGACCTGACGCTCTCCGAGTCGGCCCTGCTGGCCGGCATCGTGCAGTCGCCCAGCCGCTATGACCCGATCAACGACGAGGCCGAGGCCACCAAGCGGCGCAACACCGTGCTCAGACGCATGGCGGAGGTCGGTGACGTCTCGCGCGTCGAGGCCGACAAGGCGATGAAGGATCCGCTGGGCCTGAAGGTCAGCAAGCCCAGGAACGGCTGCATCACGGCCGTCCAGGGCGCCAGCTTCTACTGCAAGTACGTCGAGAAGGTCTTCCTCAGCGACCCGGTCTTCGGCAAGACCAAGGAGGCACGGGCGAAGCTCTGGAACCAGGGCGGCCTGACCATTCGTACGACGCTCGACCCGAAGGCGCAGAAATCGGTCGAGCAGTCGCTCGAGGACCACGTCTACAAGAGCGACAAGGTCGCCGCGGCCTCCACGCTGGTCGAGCCCGGCACCGGCAAGATCCTCGCGATGGGCCAGTCGAAGCCGTACGGCTACGGCAAGAACGAGACGGAGTACAACTACTCGGTCAACGCGTCGATGGGCGGCTCCAACTTCGGCTTCCCGACGGGTTCGACGTTCAAGCCGTTCCTGGCCGCGGCGGCGTTGGAGGAGGGCAAGCCCCCGACGCAGGCCTACCCGGCGCCGTACGAGATGCCGTATCCGAACCAGGTCCAGTCCTGCAGCGGGAAGCCCTGGGTCAACGACAAGGGCTACAAGCTCGAGAACGAGAGCGAGTCCGAGGTCGGTCCCTACGAGCTGAAGCAGGCCATGGCCAAGTCGGTCAACACCTACTTCGTGCAGATGCTCGCCGACATCGGCATGTGCCCGGTGGTGAAGATGACCGGCGCGCTGGGCGTGGTCCAGGGCAACGGCGACAAGGTCCCCGAGGTGCCGTCGTCGATGACGCTCGGTTCGACGGGTCTGTCGCCGCTGACGATGGCGAGCGCCTACGCGGCCTTCGCGAGCCGGGGCATGTACTGCACCCCGGTCGCGATCGAGTCGATCGACCAGACCGTCGCCGGCGAGAAGAAGTCGCTGGAGGTGCCCAAGTCGACCTGCTCGCGCGCGATGAGCGAGAAGACCGCCGACACCGTGAACACGCTGCTTCGCGGCGTGGTCGACTCCGGTACGGGCAAGGCGGCCGGTCTGTCGGGCCGGCAGAGCGCCGGTAAGACGGGTACGACGGACTCGCGCAAGAACGCCTGGTTCGTCGGCTACACGCCGAACATGTCGGGCGCCGTCTGGGTCGGCAGCGCCTCCCAGAAGGTCCAGATGACCAACATCACCATCGGCGGCTCCTTCCACTCCGAGGTCTACGGCGGTGACACTCCCGGCCCGATCTGGCGGGACGCCATGTCCGGCGCCCTGGAGGGCAAGAGCGTGGAGACCTTCAACCTCGTCGACATCCCGGACCCCCCGAAGAAGGACCCTGGCAAGGGCGATGGGAACGGGAGGGGGAACGGCGACGGGAACGACGACGGTGACAACGGCGACAGCAACGGTCTCATCGGCGGCCTGACCGACGGCGGCGCGAACGGCGGCGGCCAGCCGACGCCGACCTTCAGCTTCCCGGACGGCTTCTTCCAGGGCAACGGCAACGGCGGAGGGCGCGACTGACCGGCCCGCGTCTCCACTCGTCGCGCCCCGATTCATGCGCACCCAGGCGTAATTGCGCCAGTTCCGCGGCAAGGGCACTCTCCCGGCGGCGGCCGTGACATATTCACCTGCGGCCCCGCCCCGAGGGTGCCCCTTGTCCTTTACTGAGGTGGTACTCGGGTGGTCGCCGAGACTCGACGTACCCGTGTCACGAAAAGACGTAAGGAAGCGATTGTGCGCCGAACAGTGAGACTTGCCGCCACCATTGCGGCCGCCTGCACCATGGTCGGGATTGCCTCTTCCTCAGCCCAGGCCGACGATGAGAACGCGGGAATCTACACGGGCTGGAACCAGGTCGGTTACTGCGAGTTCCGCCCCTATGGCGAGCACCTCATCATCAAGGACCGGGACGCTGACGGGCACTCCGTTGTCGCGGAGCTCACCGTGGACGGATACGGGACGTACTACTACTGGAACAGCGAGGGCAACGGCACCACCCGAGATGTCAACCTCTCATTCGCCGAGGATCACCATGTGACACTCCGCTGTCTGCTCGGCGACTGGCAGGGCACGCCCACCGGCGGAATCATCTGGGACAGCTACGACCACATGATGGAAATGGTCAGGACCTGGACGTGATATCAGCGGTTGAGCGCTTCGCACCGCGGACATGAGAAGGGGCCCGGCACACGCCGGGCCCCTTCTCATGTCACGGCCCATAAGGCCGGTTCACCCGCCGGGTCTCACGCCTTTCCGAAGGCATAGGGCCCGCACGAGTCCCAGTCCACTTTCTTGCTCCCGTACTCACCCACGCACGCCTGGATGACGACGGGAGTCCCTTCGGGAAGATCGAAGTCGTAGAGCATGCCCGTGCTCTTACCCTTGTAGTTCCACAGGGTGTAGGTGAGCGGCGAACTGTCGTTGACATCGACGATCGCGACCGCCGAGTGCCCGTCGGCCTCCTCGTCGATGATGTTCACCGATTCACCGTCCGCGGTGAACGACACCATCGACGCGTAGTAGTTCTTCGCGTTGGTGTGGGCATCCGTTCCCGCCCAGGCATTCCCGCTCATCATGACCGTGACCGCCGCCGCGGTACCTACGGTGCACACCATCCGCTGAAACGGACGCATAGCTCTCCTTGGATAGCCGTTACAGTTCCCGCCGCGCCGGAATCCCCCCGGAACGGATCAGTTTCAGGCGTCGACGACGTTGCTGTAGTTGCCCGCCCGGGTCGCGCCGTCGTTGGACGCCCAGATGTGCACCCGGACCGACGTGCCTTCCGCGACGCTCCGGTCGCAGAGGGTCGCACCCGTGGTGGACGTGTCGTCGAAGCAGACGCCACCGGTGTTGTGCCAGGCGCCGTCCGAGCCCTTGTACTGCAGCTGGGCACGAGTCCCCCAGCCGTCCGGCTGGAGGTCCTCCGCCCACAGCTTCTCGCCGAGGGGTTCAAGGGTGCCGTTGCCGCCCCCGAAGGTGGCGCCGCTCCAGGTGTTCCACCAGGTGACGGTCGCCAGTCCGCTGGCGGCTGCCGGACCGGTACCCACGGTGGCCACCAGACCAAAAGCGGCGGCACCGACGGCTGCGGCCATCAGCGGCCGCTTGAAGGCGAGCTTCATATCGAACCTTCTCCCATACGAGAACAAGAATCAGTCGGCTTTCAACGTGCCTGGTGAATAGCCGACTTATGACCCCGAAAGACTAGGCAGTGCCCAACTGGGGGGACAACGATTTCCGCTGGCCAATAGACGCCAGTCGGACAGCCCCGTAGCACAGTGAGGCGGTCGCGTAGACGGTCACGCGGTTGATCCGCTTCCCGTCGCCCGTCCGGCAGACCGGGTTACGCCAGTTTCGACAGGACTCTCCCATGACCGACCGTTGCGGACCCCATAGCCTTTGCGGAACCGGAATCTGTTGCCAGTAGTCCTAACTCCTGGGCGCGTGCACCCAGCGCGACCCGTCCCGTGACCCGCCAGCGGATCATCAGGTTTCGCATTCTGCGCTGAACCGTGCGGTGACCGAGCCCCAACCGTCGTCCGACAGCGGCTTCGCCCAGCCCCTCGAACAACAACTGAAGAATGCGCAACTCGACTTCATCGATAGCTGGTGCGTGATCCATACGAGGCCCCCCATGAGCACGCAAAGAACTGTTCACCTGGGGGGTGAGCCTAGATCAGCCTGGACGTCGCCAATAGCCGTACAAAGTTGATCAGGCGCGCCAACTGCGCATTTGGGGTGGCGCAATTGCGCCACCGCGGGGGAAGTCTGTGACCTTTGTCCGGTTCGGAAGCCGAGGAGTCGACCGACGGCTCCTCGGCCGGCGGGGTGACGTGATGACGTCGCCCCACTCGCCCCGTTGCCGCCCCATTGCCACCCTTCGGCGAGTTTTATCCGGCTGTTCGAGGCGACAAACGCTTCCTAAACTGACCGCGAGAGGTAGTGGACCAGCCGTCTCGGGGGGAGACAAAAATGACCATTACGTCGGATTTTGAGGCCAGTGCCGGTGCACCGTACATCGACGCGTGCGACCGAAGAATTCTAAACCTGCTGTACATGGGGCTCAACGACGCGTCCATCGCACGGCGCCTGGGCGTGGGACACCGTACGGTGCAGCGCAAGATACAGCGCCTCATGGAACGACTGGAAGCCAACGGCCGGATGGCTCTTGGCGCCCGCGCCCAGGAATTCGGGCTCCTGCCGTCGGACGGCGGCGGCGTGTCCGATGCGTGAAACCGCCCGAAGGCGCGCCCATCACCCACGCGACGAGGCGCGGGAACGCCCACGCCTCCAGAAACGCGGACACGCACTGTTCACACCCCTCGGCGTGATTACGCCAGCTCCGCGGACCGGCCTCTGCCTGGCCGGAGCACATGACACATTGGCCTGCGCCCTGTAGCCGTAGAAAGCTCTTTCCCACTCCTGGAGAGCTGGATGAGACGCAAAGCCAGTAAGAGATGGTCCGCCGCGGCCACCACAGCCATGGCAGTCGCCCTGCTGCCTTCCGGACCCGCCTGGGCGGCCTCCACCACCGCGGACACCGGCACGACGGAGTCCGCGCAGAGCGAGCCCGCCAAGTCCGGTCAGGATCCGGCCCCACCCGACCCGTCCAGTTCCCCTCCGTCGAAGGTGGAACGGCCCGACAGCAAGCTGCCCAAGGGCTGGCGCACTTCGGACGACCGGGCCGTCACCGTGGTCGGCGACTCCCGGGGACTGCACGTACTGGTCGCCGACAGCGCCGAGGCGTACCAGTGGCAGGAGGTCGCCGCGCTGCGGGAGGACGGCTTCGACACCGACGCGTGGGTCGGCAACGTATGCGTGACCGGCTCGGGCAAGCGGGCCGTGGTGGCGTACGCGCCGAGAGCGTTCACCAACACTCCGGCGCTCTTCGACCGCGGGGCGTTCGCCGCCGTGGTGGACCTCGGCACCCACAAGGTGACCAAGCTGCGCGAGCAGGTCTCGCTCGCCTACTTCAACCCTGGCTGCGGTACGGGCGAGACGGCGACGCTGACCCAGTCCGCCGACGAGGAGGCCGGCAAGACCCGGCTGCTGCGGCTGAACACCGCCACGGGCAAGGTGAGCGGTACGGTGACCGTGCCCGGCGAGGTGACCTCGGCCGTCCCGGTCGGCAACGCGACCGTCGCGGCCGTCGGCAACCGGCTCAGCCGTATCGGCGCCGACGGCTCCACCGAACTGATCGCCAAAACGTCAGGGTCGGCCTTCTATCTGCACCCCGACGCCGACGGTGGCGTCGCCTTCCTCGACCGCGACGACAACGACGTCACCGTCCGCCGCGTCCAGGGCGGCAGACTGACCGCACTCGCGCACGGCACCCTCGGCAAGGTCGGGCTCTCCGCCGGTACGGCCGGCCGGCTGTTCCTCACCGGCAAGCCCCAGGATGTCGCCCATCTGCCGGACACCATCGACCGGTTGTCGGCCGACGCCGGCGCGGAGGTCTCCTCGCACGGCGGGCTGGTCATCGAACGGGCCGTGTCGGAGGGGCTGCGCTCCCATGTGACCAACCCCCTCGCGGCCACCGGCGACACCGACGCCCTGCCGTACACCGTGGAGGCCCAAGTACCCGCGACCGGAAAGGAGTTGGCCTTCAGTGTCGCTCCGGACAGCGCGGCGGCCTCGGAGCAGCTCTCTCCCGCGCTGAAGTCGGCCGTCACCGCGGACGGCAGCACGCTGGCCGCCGACTCCTCCACCACGACGTCCGACTCCGAGCGCACCTGCTCCATCCCGCGCAACGACCCGAATCAGCAGGCCCTGCAGCCAACTCCCAACCAGGTCGAGTGGGCCGTGGACATGGCCATCAGGGGGAATCTCACCAGCGGTTACATCACCCAGGGCGGCTGGCGCGCCCAGGCCGGACTCGGTTCGGCGGTCTCGCCGTCCACGATGTTCCCCGTACCCGCGCTGACCGGCGCGGCGGCGGGGAAGCGGATCCCGGCCCAGGTCCTGCTCGGCGTCCTGGCGCAGGAATCCAACATGTGGCAGGCCTCGTACCACGCGATGCCCGGCCAGACCGGCAACCCGCTCATCGGCAACTTCTACGGCACCAACATCTATCCCGGCACCCCCGGTTACGACCCGGACAAGGTCTGGTCGATCGACTGGGCCGAGGCCGACTGCGGCTACGGCATGGGGCAGCAGACGGACGGAATGAGTACCGCCGCGCGTCAGGTGCCCGGCAAGCCGGCCGCCTTCCCCGAGGCCCAGCAGCGTGCGATCGCCCTGGACTACACGGCCAACGTCGCCGTCGCCGCGCAGACGCTGGCGAAGAAGTGGAACGAACTGCACACCGCCGGTCAGACCATCAAGATCAACGACGATGACCCGCAGAACATCGAGAACTGGTTCGCCGCGGTCTGGAACTACAACCTCGGCTTCAACACCCCGGACTCGACCGGCAAATGGGGCCTGGGCTGGCTGAACAACCCGGCCAACCCCAAGTACCCGGCCGACCGCAACGCCTTCCTCGACAACAACCACTACGCGGACGCCGCCCAGCCGCAGAAGTGGCCGTACCCGGAGAAGGTGATGGGCTGGGCCGCCTACCCCATCGACACCGGCCGCTCGTACAGCGACGCCGGTGCGGAGAACAGCGGCAACACCCATGGCTACCAGGCCGCCTGGTGGAACGACCCGGGCTACCGGACGCTCGCCATCAAGCCGCCGCTGGGCGCCTTCTGCAATTCCACCAACGGTTGTGACGCCACCAACCCGCCGGTGTGCACCACCGAGGCCTGCTACACGCAGTACTGGTACGACGGCGACGCCAAGTGGGCCTCGTGCAGCGGCACTTGCGGCTTCGAGACGCTGACGTACAAGACACTGCGCTCCGAACTCGGCCGGGGCAACAGCGGAACACCCGAGTGCGGGATCGGCGGGCTGCCGTCCGGCGCCACCCCCAGCGCCATCATCGTCGACGATGTCGCCGACGGCGTAGCCACCTTCCGCACCGACTGCTCCAAGGCCTATATCAGCAACGGCAGCCTGACCTGGAAGTTCGCCGCCAACAACGGCACCTACGAGGGCAAGGAGGACCTGCACCAGGTCGGCGGCGGGCTCGGCTCGCACTTCTGGTTCGCGCATACGCGTGACGACGAGCACCGCATCGACCAGATGAAGGTCACCGGCACCTGGACCCTCGGCCGAAGCCTCAACCAGTGGGCGCGCGTCCTCGTGCACCTGCCGGACAGCGGTGCGGAGAGCCAGCAGGCCCACTACCGGATCAACCTCGGCAACGGCAACTCCCGTGAGCGCTACCTCAACCAACGGTCCAAGAAGAACCAGTGGGTGGAGCTGGGCGCGTACCGCTTCGCCGGCACCCCCTCGGTGAGCCTGGACAACGAGAGCACGGACGGTACCGCGGACAACGACGTCGCCTGGGACGCGATCGCCTTCCAGCCGCTGACGGCCAAGCCGAAGATGGTCGTGGCCATGGGCGACTCGTACGCGTCGGGCGAAGGGGCCGGCTCCTACGAAACCGCGTCCAACCTGGACAACGGGAAGGCGACCTGGAACGCCTGCCGGCGCAGCGACAACTCCTGGTTCCGCAAGACGACCCTGCCCGGTTTCTCCGCCACGATCGGCGCGTTGAGCGACACCGCCTCGGACTCGCTCGACCTGCAGAACGTCACCTGCTCCGGGGCGCACACCTGGCAGATGATGCCGGGCACCCCGGTGAACGGCGACGGCAAGGAGACCTGGGGGTTCGACGGGAACTTCCACGAGAAGTTCCAGATCGAGTCCGGCGTCCTCAGTGACGACACCGACCTGGTGGCCCTCACCGTCGGTGGCAACGACGCGGGCTTCCCGGACATCATGAAGAACTGCGCCACCACGGGCTGCCCGGCGGAGGACTCCGTCAAGGGGGACATCGACGACACCATGCCCGAGGTCGAGGCGGTGCTGAGAAAGATCAACGAGGAGGCCCCGAACGCCAAGATCGTGCTGCTCGGTTACCCCCTGCTCTTCAACGAGAACGTGACACTCTGCGTGAGCGGTGTCGGCGGGGCGGGCATGATCAGGATCAACAACATGGGCGAATACATGGAGGCCAAGCAGCAGGCACTGGTGACCTCCCTCAAGTCGGCGGGGCTGCCGGTCAGTTTCGAGTCCCCGGACAGCGATTTCGAGGGCAAGCGCGCCTGCGACGACAACGAGGGCATCAACAAGATCGTGGCTGCCCAGGTGGGCGACGGCGACTTCAAGTGCGAGCTCGGAGGCACCTGGTGCATCAGCCGCGAGAGCTACCATCCGAACGGCGTCGGTACGTCCGCGTACTCCGCGGCCTTCCGCCGCGCGCTCGGCAAGCTCTAGAAGTCCCGGACGAGAACCCAGGCCGACATGACACCTGAGCAACAAGGCAGGACCGCACCGTGGGCGAAGGCCCTCGGTGCGGTCCTGCTCGCCCTGGTGGTGACGCTCGTGGTCTCCTGGCGCGTCGCCGACTCCCGGGAGTCCGACCGGGAGCACACCGCCTTCGAGAACACCCGCGACGACGCCCGCCGCTTCGCCGACGACCTCGTCGCCAGGGTCGTCACCAGGGGCGGCACGCTCTCCCGTCAGGATGTCCAGGCCACCCTGGAGACCGCCACGGGCAACGGGCGGGGCAACGGCCTGCTGTACGAGTTGGTCTCCGCGGACGGACGTACACAGGCCGTCGTGCGGTTCTCACGCGTCTACGAGCGCTCGGCGTCCCTCTTCGGCCCGGCCGAGTCCATGGCCAAACGCTGCTTCACCGTCGAGCTGCCCACATCGGCGCCCACCCAGGAAAGCGTCCGCATCATCGCGCACGACGCGGACGAATCCTGTACGGAGGTGGCGGCGGGGGTCGGCTGACAGCGGCGGTGGCCCGAGGCGAGCCGAGCATCTGCTCCGAAATGGCGTCGGCTCGGCTCGGGCCGCTCCCTGCTGTGGACGAAGAGGCACTCAGCAGGCCAGTCGGCACTCGGTGGACACGGAGGCACTCGGACGACGAGCAAGCACTCCGCCGGCTCAGAGCCGCTCAGCCGGCAAGCAGCTCCTTGACGACGGCGGCGACGCGGCCGCCCTCGGCCTGGCCGGCCACCTTCGGGTTCACGATCTTCATGACCGCGCCCATGGCCCGCGGCCCTTCGGCGCCGGCCGCCTTCGCCTCCGCGACGGCCTGGCCGACGATCTCGCGCAGTTCCTCGTCGGACAGCTGCTTGGGCAGGTACGCGGCGAGGACCTCGCCCTCCGCCTTCTCCCGCGCGGCGCTCTCCGGGCGACCACCCTGCGCGAAGGCGTCCGCGGCCTCGCGGCGCTTCTTCGCCTCGCGGGTGATCACCTTCTGCACCTCGTCGTCGGAGAGTTCGCGCTTGGTCTTGCCCGCGACCTCCTCCTTGGTGATCGCGGTGAGCGTCAGCCGGAGCGTCGAGGAGCGGAGCTCGTCGCGCTCCTTGATGGCGGAGTTGAGGTCGTCCTGCAGCTTCGACTTGAGCGTGGTCATGGGTCCGATTGTCGCAGGTGTCATGGCCCGGACGCCCGCTCATTTAAGGGCGGTGGGGCACGGGGCCCGGCCGAGGTCTGACACGATGGAGAAATGCGCGCGCGATACGGAGTACCTCTGTCGGTCGCGGCGGCTGGCGCCGCCGGTCTGGTGTACGCGGCGGGCTTTGAAGCCCGCTCGTTCCGCCTCCGGCGAGTGACGGTCCCCGTCCTCCCCTCCGGAATGCGCCCCCTGCGCGTACTCCAGGTCTCCGACATCCACATGGTCGGCGGCCAGCACAAGAAGCAGCGCTGGCTGCGCTCGCTGGCGGGCCTGCGCCCCGACTTCGTGATCAACACCGGGGACAACCTCTCCGACCCGGAGGGGGTACCGGAGGTCCTGGACGCCCTCGGTCCCCTGATGGAGTTCCCGGGGGCGTACGTCTTCGGCTCCAATGACTACTACGGCCCCAAACTCCGCAACCCCGCCCGGTACTTGTTCGAGAAGGCCCAGGGCCGACACGGCCTGAACGGCAACACCCCCGCCGTCAACGTCGTCCACAACCCGTGGGAGGACCTGCGCGACGGCTTCGAAGCGGCAGGCTGGCAGAACCTGACCAACACCCGCGGCGCGCTGAAGATCGAGGGCGTGTCGATCGAGCTGACGGGCCTGGACGACCCGCACATCAAGCGGGACCGCTACCCGGAGGTGGCCGGCGGCCCGTCGGGCGGCGCCGACTTCTCGATGGGCGTCGTCCACGCCCCCTACCTGCGGGTCCTGGACGCGTTCACGGCGGACGACTATCCGCTGATCCTGGCCGGCCACACCCACGGGGGCCAGCTGTGCCTCCCCTTCTACGGAGCGTTCGTCACCAACTGCGACCTGGACACGGACCGGGTGAAGGGCCTGTCGAAGCACTCGGCGCAGGGCCGTACGTCGTACCTCCACGTATCGGCGGGCTGCGGCACGAACCGCTACACACCGGTCCGCTTCGCGTGCCCGCCGGAGGTCACGCTGCTGACGTTGGTGGGCCGGGAGTAGTCGGCCGGGCCGGGAGCCGCCGGGGCCGGGGGGACCGGGGAGAGGTGACCGGGCCGGGGGGCGGCCGGGCCGGGGGGCGGCCGGGAGCCGTCGGGGCCGGGGGAGCGGGCCGGAGGGAGCGGGCCGGGGCAACCGGGGAGAGGTGACCGGAGAGAGGCGACCGGGTTGCCTGATTAGGGAGTAACCCGCACGGATCACCAGAATCGCCCCTTTTACCAGTTTTCCCTAGCGTGAAGGCATGACCGCCCCGATACCCAGGGACATGCCGGACCTGCCCCCCGTACCGGGCAGGTCCCCACTGTTCCCCTCAGCCGTCCCCGCCACGGCGGTGATGGCCCCCGTACGCCAGCCCCTGACCGCCGCATACCGCCTGCTGGTCGCCCTGACGGCGGCCGGGGGCGTGACGATCGAACTGCTCCTCGGCGACCCGGCGCGGGCCCTCAGCCACTTCACGGTCCAGAGCGGCATCCTGCTGGCGCTGGTCATGGCACTCTCGGCCACCCGAGCCTGGAGCGCCCGCCGCCCCCTGCCGTCCGCACTGACGGGCGCGGCCCTGCTCTACGCCACGATCACGACCCTGGTGTACCACCTGCTCCTGGCGAACAAGGCGAGCCCGTTCTCGATGACCGGCGTCCTGACCGTCGAGACCGCCCCCACGGGCTGGCACGCGCTCTCCAACCAGCTCCTGCACACGGCGGTCCCCGCGGCGGCCCTCCTGGACTGGCTGCTCCTGACGCCCCCCGCCCGCCTCCACCTCCGCCAGACCGCCCCCTGGCTCCTCTACCCCCTGACCTACCTGGCGTTCTCCCTCACCCGCGGCGAACTGCTCCAGCCCGGCACGCCGGCCCGCTATCTCTACCCGTTCCTGGACGTCGGCCTCCACGGCTACAAGAACGTCCTGGGCAACGCCCTCCTCCTCGGCCTCGCCTTCTACGCCCTCGCCATCCTCCTCGTCGCCCTCGACCACACCCGCCCGAACCCCACCCGCCACCGCACCAAAACCGGATTTCGTCTCCAGCCACCAGTGGGCTAAAGTAAACGACGTCGCCGCGACGAGCAGCGACAATCGGGGTGTAGCGCAGCTTGGCAGCGCGCTTCGTTCGGGACGAAGAGGTCGTGGGTTCAAATCCCGCCACCCCGACAGCTAAGTAGCAGGTCAGAGGGCCCTTACCGGGTAGGTAAGGGCCCTCTGGCGTTG
>Ga0307514_10004506_pt1 | contig 12800 bp, 13 predicted proteins | sample 16_EM_MG_FD_203088 | JGI IMG/M metagenome (GOLD analysis project Ga0307514, IMG submission 203088) | Populus trichocarpa ectomycorrhiza microbial communities from riparian zone in the Pacific Northwest, United States - 16_EM | ecosystem: Host-associated > Plants > Roots > Unclassified | place...
ATCCACTACTTCTGGTTTGGCCCTGCAGTGGAAGGGAGGGGGAGAGGGAAAAAAACAAATGAAAAGCATGGACGTGAGGAATTCTATTGCCTTTATTCTATCAAGTAAAAAAGAAACACAACCTATTTGGGGATATAGCTCAAGTTACTAACGAACAAAAGAATATGCACTTGCATGCCGACTAGTGTGGTCTCTGTATAGTTTAAGGTAAACCACAGTACTTGAATATAAGATCACCAAAAAAACTGACATTGAAAGGTTTGTTGCCCTGCTGCTGCTGCTGTACAGATGTTTCAACCGCTAAACATAGAAGTAGGTAGATGTCTCTGTTGCGTTCGCCGTGTTGCAAAGAATAGATCGAGCTTCAATTACAGAGCGAGGGGGCTCTAGATCCTTCTCTTGAAGTGAGTTTCCTAGCAGTCTCTGCATTTGCGAAGCAAATGTGTCATCCAGTATCTGCAAAAGAAAACCATGAAGAAACTAGCATGTGAGATGGTCAGAATTGACAAATCATGGAATGCCCAGATATGAACTCCAAGACCTACCCCAAGTGCATAGCAGGAACCATTATACCACACTTTGTTCTCCTTCCTGCTCTCAAGAAACTTCAAAACGATCTAGAACATTACACAGTTAAAGCATCAGGATAGCGGATAGAAATAAAATAACCCCGGTGAAGTGCGGAATTTAGATAAAAATGTTACTCTACCTCTCCCATCCTATCCCAGAATCCACGACATGTTGCGACAAATATCCGGCTAGCAAAAACATCATGCAAATTGGATATACAATCAATGAGCTGTGAACTTAGAATCTGCATTCTTTCACGGACCTCAGCCTCTCCATCTTCTTCCCTTATGTCCTCCAAAATTCTTTTTAGTCGTGTGCTTCGACTAGCTTGCACCTGGAAGAATTGTGATTTCATTCATGTTACAGTTTCTCTTTTTGCATTCTAAAAACACCAACCACGGCAAGAGGAAGAAGGATCCGTTAAGATGATTAACCAAGTAAAATTATCATCAACTATTAGTATATGATGAGCATGCAAAATTCCATAGTATTCAGGAATGCAAGTAATACACAACATATCCTCAAATGCAATGTTACCTAATGATCAGGCACAGAATCAATCCCTTGATAGCAAATTGACTATTGAATAAATGACCAGCATTACTGATCATCTCAAGGAAATTAGATTTTTAGATTTACAACTACCACTGATACAATGGAACTCAGATAATGGATAGAAGCTTACATTGTTAACGAGCTTCTCCACTGTTGCCTGCAAGTAATTTTTGTGTTTTGTTCTCAACAGAACAGTAATTCCATTCATCTGCTCCCCGCAAATTGACTTTTTATCTCCCACGAGAGGTAGATAGGAAGCCCAGGACTTAAAAATGTCCTCCACTCTACAATGTAAGACATCAAGGATTCTCTTGATTGTATTCAGAAAAATTCCCAACTGCCACAAGAAAATATTGGTGAGTTGTAAATGGACACAATGGAGTGCAAAACATCTGTGTTTGTGTGTGGGATGTTCATGTTTGCACCACTCACTTGATTAGGTACAGAATAAAGTGTTGTTGATTGTCTTCTTGTCAGCTTTTGGACATGCATATTAAGCCTCTTTGGAATGCTATCTTTCAAAGGAGTCAAGATGTCATTGTATTGCTTCTCCAAAGCTTTAACTATTGCTCTTTCCACATCAGCAACAGCCTTTGACAAGATTGAGAAAAAAAAAATGAAAATTAGCTGTGACACAAAAATTAGTATACAAGCGCAAAAAAACATCCATATATTGGTTTCCAGACATGCCTAAGTGAGCACATGTGGAGAAGAGGAAGAACAAGTACTAAAGGCTTCTCTCTAGTAACTTGCTAAATCTTGCAAAAGATAGTCAATACTTACATTTTCCAAAATCAAGGAGTACCGAGGCCATCGGTTGATCACCACTTCGTACTCAATAAGTGCATCTTTGATTCTCTCATACATTTCTTCAGCAAATGGAGAAGTGGAATGATTCGTCATTACTCCAGCCCATGGCACCTGCAAGAGGTAGTTAATGGTTTGAGCATTGAAAGAAAATCCTCATTTTCAATTGAAAGTACAACTGGTTTTACTTTTGTTTCATGTGTGTGTGTTGGGGGCAAAGGGATGAGAACGGGAGGGATTATGTTCTATGAACAAACATAGGACAATTGCTTTGAACTTGAATTTGGAGACCACCCTCGCTTCCACAATTTTTCACATGAAGGAAGAGGAAGTATGACAGGTACCTTTTCTGCTTTGCAAAGTTCAAGCAAGTTAATTTGCATATCCTGCACCCAGACCATTATGTAACTATGAAACAATCCCCTCGAATCTACGCCACCTTGCACTGGACTGAAACAAACAAAATATAAAATATGAGAGAGCTTCAACTTCTACATCTACAGTGGGTTGTAAATTATTTTGATACCATGTTCGGACTACATTATTAATGACACTTCATCTTCAATTTTCTTTGTGGGAACATATTAAAACTCGTTCTACTTGAAACCAAAACATATTTTGTATTTTTTTCTATCACTAACCTGATATTCCATAACTCAAGATCCCGTTCAAAATCAGCAATTGCTATCAGTAGTTCATTTACATGTGGTTGCGGGCTAGATGGAGGACATGCAGAGAGAAAAATTCTAAGCCTGTTACACAACTCAGTGCTATAAACTGCAGCAGCGATGTTTGACAAGTCGATTGAACTGAAAATAGAGAAATGTGTTAAGATAAGCATAAAATGATCAATTAAGAAGTTCATTGCATGCAATATTTGCTCAATACTTTGCCTACAACTAACTTGAGAATGAAAGTCACAATGACTAGGGAAGAAAGTTTCGAATTTGTCGCGAGTGAAGAAAGAACGATATAAAAATCTCTAGTTTGGTGAAACTAATCTCGAGCAAAAGGGAGCAAATTGTCTTTTGTAAGGTTTAAGGGTTAGGGTTTTCATAGAAGCAAAATACGTAGTGCTCATTAGTTAAAACTTCAACTTAAGATCATTTTGGGTCATATCAGCTAATGAGGGGATATAATATTCACGTAAGAAAGAAAGATACCAATACCTTGGGAGTAGATGCTGGTTGTGGATCCTGATGTCTGCCTGAATTTCCTTCCCAATATTCAGACACAAATTTTTCATTTTTAAATAGGCTGTGGAGATAGTTATAGAGTCTAAGAGGAAGCCTTCAGAGTTGCCAGAAACAAACTCATCAGTCTCTACCATGTGTTTCCGACATCTCTTCTTCGCTGCTGTCTGTAAAAAATATTTATTCAATTTAGAGTTGTATCGTGCTAATATGTTATATGTTGCGAAAATAGGATGAATAGACTTCTAGTTCCAACACATGATTTCAAAGCACAAATGCAGTCAGTGGACGAAAATCAGTGCGAATTTGGGTACCATAAGACCCTTTCTTAGCTGATCTCTAACATTCATGTAACTCAAATGTGAGAGTGTTTTTGTATGAGGACATTTACTCGATTTTTGTATGAGAACATTTCATGTAACTTTTGTGAGAAGGTCTAATTGAAGACTTGGAAGATTAAGAGGCTGAAGATTGCACAATAAACATCCCTATGCTTGTTAGGTTCATTGAGAACATTGATGTCAACTTTAATTTACCTGCAAATAGTTCCTCAGCATAGTCTGCGCATCTTGAGATAGTATGTCATGGAGTAGGGTGTAGACTTTAACAGCTTCACCTAGAGCTGGTGCTGCAGACTCTTGCATCGGGTTGAACAGGTCTGCCAACCCTGTGGGTGAGTTTTCATCCAGTGATTTGTAGTTCTCAAAAACTTGTGCCAAGAGACTCTCAATTCGTGTTTCGCAATCTAAAAATATACTTTTCTGCAGTAATACAATGAGGACAGTAAGAGTTATTTCTTTGGTGCACTGGGACAATTTATAAAGCATAGAATAAAAGGTGAATTTCAGATAAGATGGTAGCACCCATGCCATGCTCTTCCTATCATTGGAAGCCATGCAAGCCAATTTCTAGAAAACATTAACACAACAATAGCAAAAAAAAATAACAAGATGTCAACTAGCTTGGTTGGCAATGGATATATATATAAAAAGAAAAACCCTCAACAACCATCCAAAAACTGATGACCGAGCATAACATTCAGATTCTTACTAAATTCTTTTCATAGCATCTTCATATTTATGTATCATTCATGTCAAGTGTTTTCTTTCTTCATTGTTCAAACAGTTACCTAAAAAGTTAAAAGAAATAGAAGTGTTGCAGGGTGTCTACTACAATCACAAACACAAAAGGATGATCTCGCCAAATTCATGGACTGGTCATGGTAGAGCCAACCTTCAGCAAGGGAAATCCTCTGTGAACTTGCTTCTTCCATGTCCCAAACAAACCATAATTGGAGTGGCACAATCCATTCTCATCAGTAAGAGAACCACAAAAGCTTTTTTGCCTAATTATCCTTGCCAAAATATAAGGCCTGTTTAAACTATTTGAGAGTTTAGCTTCGTTAACTTGGTTTCCAATTACTATTTCAGCTTTTGCTTCTATTCATTTTGTCACTAACAGTGAAAATTAAATACAAATTGTACTTAGCATATAAATTATCTTCTGTGAATTTGCTTCTTCCATGTTCCAAACAAACCATAATTGGAGTGGCAAAATCCTTTCTTATCAGTAAGAGAACCACGAAAAGCTTTTTTGCCTAATATACTTGCCAAAATATAAGGCCTATTTAAACTATTTGAGAGTTTAGCTTCGTTAACTTGCATCAAATTGATATTTCAGCTTTTTTCTATTCATTTTGTCACTGACGATGAAAATTAAATATAAATTATACTTTTATAGCATAAAAAGGAGAGGGGGGGGGGCATTAGGTTTCATCCAAATTAGCATCAAAAGCAAAGTTCCCTGAATTCGGTGTGTTGAGTGCTAGCTACTTAAATAGGTTATTTTTCATTTTCTGGTTTGATTTTGAAGTTAATAGAACGCTTGGATATGCATTCAAGAGATTATTTGTAAGTAGTGTATGTAATCTCAGCAATTATTAGGAGCCTACCTCTTGCACGGTTAAACTCTTCTCACTCCTAGCCTTCATAATGGGTACAAGTAACTCATTGACAAGCTCCAAGCAGTCTTTCTTTGGAAGGGCCACATCCATGACCCGTGAAAGATATCTAGAAAGAAATTTAGACAAGTTAAGATATGGAAGGAAATAGAAAGATAAAGGTAAAAATGAACAACTAGACCCACTGAGATATTCAATAAATTTGCAGTTATAAGCACCTCAATTTTGTATATGAATCAGAAACTCCATAATAATCTGCAAATTCAATCAACAGCCACTTCCAAGATCCATGTAATCTCAAATTTCGAGAATGAAAAAGCTGTGCGTGCATAGCAGCCTCCAGTAGTAGATCATAAGCTATTGTTTCCACAACAGGACCACTCTGTATATTATTAACAGCACAAAAAAATGAAATTATGGAAGTAAAACATGGCAAGCACTGCATCATGGAAGCACCTTGTATAATAGTAATAAGCACACACTTGTAGACCACATGAAAGCACTTGACAATGCATGCACACTGCAAATGATATGCAAGAAGACAGCCTGCACAAGCACTCATTTACATTCACATGCTCGTAATTCTAGCACTTGAACATTGAATTTATACTAAAAATGGAAAAGACAAAACAGCATAATTGCTACCACAAAATTATTCCAAAAGAAGGCATAAAGATAAACAGGTATTATCTATTCGGCTAATTTGAGTTGAAAGAACTGAAACCTTAATATTATTAGTCTCATCCTGTGTAATAGTACTGCCAATGAAGAGTTGTATCTTCCCAACACATTCTTGATCTTCATGGTATAAGGGCCACCATCGAATTCTATCACTCTGCATAATTTGAATAATCACATCATCTAAAGTAATTATTTATACTTACAAGTACCTCATGCTGGAAGATACAGGAAAAAGGTACATACAGGATTATCATTGAAAGATGAAATAGCAATTGTAGCTCGGCCTTGGAGTGACTTTTTTGTATCTTGTACCTCTACCAAAAGTGCTTCCCCTTCACTTTCTGGAAAACTGAATTACGTAAACATGTGAGATTTTCCCATTCCATGTAGAACAATTATACCGGAAATTATACAGTCCTTTGTTTTGTGAGGGTGATCAGTGGTTTTACTTTGTCAACCATATGATTTTCATAAGTATAAAATTGATAGATGAACAGAAATGAAAATCTTTTGGGCCATATATCATATTACAAGGTACATTAATGGCCCAATCTGCTAGCCTTTCAATTGAGACTGAGCTGTCTACAATTTTTACCATCTCATGCTAATATTTTTTTTGTAGTAAAAAAAAAACCTCATAGCAGCCAACTGTATGACAAGTTGAAAGTAAGTTCAGAACTTACAAGATGTGGTAATCCCCACTTCCTGGGTGTAAACAAATAGCAGAACCTGATTCAACTTGAGAATTTTCAGTAGTACTCTTCAGTTGGAATAAGCATGTCAGTTTCTCTGCAAACCAGAAAAAATAATTTTAACTGTCCATCGAAATAGTGCAGCAGAGAAGTTTCTAAAATTTTGCACAATTCAAAATGCCAAAACAAGTGGAATCCACATGATTGATGTGATTTAAGACAACCACTTGCAGTATCTTCTTTAGGATATAGACAGAATTCATTTACCCTAATGATAATCTGAAAATGTGATTAAAAGTGGATCTGTCGTTAACTTGCTACACGTATATGAGCAATAGACTTTGCAGCCATTTTAATGAAAACACAAACCTTCTGTTGGCACTGGAAACGAAGCTATTTTAAGAGAATTCATGCCAGTTTTCACTAGCGATGAAACATGCTGGACATACTCTTTCCCCATTTGCATGTAGATTGCACTACGCTGGGAGTAAGTGCTCATAAGTTTCCGCCTTGGTATTATCCGGAGTTTCTTTACTGCCAAAGTCACCAAGTGTAATTTAGTTGAATTAAGAAACAATTAAAGCTTAATTTTGGTGGAAAACTATTTTTTCTCATTATTGCATATCCAGTTACTCAGCATTGGACATCCTTTTTGTCTGTCATGACTAAATAATGAATATCCTTGATGTGAATCTACAGATGACTAAATTATGAAAAAAGAATGGAACTGGGAATTTAAAACATGACAGCCAAATTAACAGGAAAGAATTAAAGAAAAGAAATTCTAACGCTTCATTCTAATTATTCGACTTCCTCGTGTAGCAATGACACAAGAGATCTTACCTTCAACTCTTATCTTCCCAACAACCTTTTTTGCCTTCAAAGGGCATGTTTGTTCTGCAATTTTAGTTGAGTTGACTGCTACAGGTTGTATACGGCGTGGTTGCAACAAAAATTTGTGTAGTCTACAATATTCATAGCAAAATAAATACCAATCAGAGTTGCATATTAGCCATAAATTAACAAAAAAAAATCACCATTTTTAGCAGCTATATTATATTTTCACCGTATAAGCATAAGGAATCCTACCCAAAAGCACTTCTAAGAATCAGACACTCATCACGCAGAAACTCAGGAGCCTCAGTGCGACCTCTAGCCCAGGCATATAGACATAAGCGGATACATGCATCGTAAGCAATCATAGTTTGCCACGCATATTGACCGCTGCAACAATTAAATTAACCAGCCATCAGAACACACGCTGGCAATGATAGTTGTGTGCATGAAAAAAGAAAAAAACCTGTTCAGATGGATATCAAACAGACTCATAATCCATAAAGGGCAGAAAATGAAAATGTTCCAGACAACATTCAGTCAAAAATCCAGAATTTAAAACAAATTCATTTAGTTTTTATATTCAAATCCTAAAGGGATCAACCAATAGCAAACTTAGAAATTAAACTCCATTAAAATAACTAAAATATCACTATAGCATTAATGAGTTTGAATTTAAATCAGATCATACCCCGTGTTATAACAAGGTGAACGGTCTGATGAACTAGTCTGCCAATAAGGCATCTTTCCTTCCATTTCTCCTGTCATAAAGCTATTTATTCTGCGCCAGAAGATAAAGCAGATTAGTAGTAAGTGACTAATAGAACAAAGAAATGATAATTATAGATGAATTATTAAATGCCTAATGCCACTAATAATTGTAATACCTTTCATCACATTCGGTACTTTGCATAGATTGTGATGTTTGATCAAATAAACCTTCCGCTGATTCTCTTGGCTTGCCAACTCCATACGCAATTTGCTCAGTTTCTGTGTCAAACGTAACATTCCCTTCTTCTCCTCCAATTTCAATTATTGGAGGAGCACTTGGAGTCCCCATCTCCTCCACCGGTCTAAATACATTTGCTTCATTGCTAAAATTATCCTATAATCACAATCACAACCAGCATTAATCACCGGTACTAAAAAAAAAAAAAACCGAAGAGATCATCAATCAACAAGCAAACAAGAACCCAACATACCAATTGTGCATTGCGTAGCTGAACTCTCTCTCGAAGCGAAAAACTACCACCCGGGCCCACCGAATTCTTCTTGGGTGTTCCAGATTTTCTAAACCCTAGATCACCATCAACTTGAGTGGCACTCTTAAGCCTTCTAAAGTGACCAGGCAATTCAATCTTCAAATCCTCCTTCAAAACCCCTCTATTCAACTTGGTTTTAGCAGTAGGCCTATTTCTAGTAACCCCAAAAATCTCCTCCTCATCTTCATCCTGATAACTTTGCATCACAGGCTTCTCCAAGTAATCAAAATCGGAAGGACCTATATCCTCAAAACCATCCTCTTCAGTGTAGTTTCTACGACCAATCTCGTAATCAGAAACTGAAGCCACGCTCACATTATCGTCGTCTTCTTCTTTGTTCTGAAGGCACGGAGAGACTATACTGTGAGGGGTCAGTAACCCAGAATGGAATTTAAGCGGAGGCAATAAATGGGAAGAGCTATTGTAGAAAAGTGGAGATTTCGGAAATGGGTTTTCTGCTGCTGCTACTGGTGATAGCTTCTCTGCTGATAACGGAGATAGCGGAGATCGAACTTTAGGTTGAGATTCTTCTGCATCTGATCCCTGCAGATACATGAATTACTACTATCATTCTCATTAAATAATAAATTTTTGAAAAGAAAGAAAGATCAGCATGCAATACCCGCTTGATCCAGTTAATGGCGGATTCATCCAGACCTTCAGTGAACATTCTTATTCTTTGCTTTTGAGCTTTCTGCTGCCAAGAGAAAGAATCAACGTCTCAAAGATAGAATTAATCAAAAGGAAAAAAAGAAAAGGGGGGGTATGAAGAGATTCAAGGGGCTGTTATTTCCTTTTCCTAATGAGAGGAGAGCTTAGAGAAGAAGGTAAAGGAGAAGGGAAGGGAAGGGAGCGTTTTGAAAAGGCAACGGCTAGTTTGAGGCTTCCTTTTTTATATTTAAAAGAAAGAAATAAAAGAATATACATTTCTTTCTATTATATGGTGGCGACTGCGAGTGAGTGAGTTGCCATCCCTCATCGGGTCCCAGATAGAAAGGGAATTATACGGAAAGTGCGTTGTTGTGAAGGGTTAAAAAAGGGAATTTATTGCTTCGTAAATAAATAGGATATTCTGCTGCGCAGGATAATTTTATTTTTTTAAATAATAATTATTTAAAAATATATTAAAATAATTTTAAATAAAAAATAGTTTTTTATAAAATATTATTTGAGCCGTGTTCCTCACACTTAAGTACACCACTTATTGCTTTGTAAATAAATAGGTGATGGAAATATTTGATTTTTAAGTGAAATATAAAATTAAAATAACTATAATTCATAATAATTACCTTTACTAGGTATAAAAAAAAATGTAAATTACACGGTATCATGAAATAACATAAATCACCAAAAACAATTAGAGAATTGACATAAATACTCTTAATTATTATTTAGAAACAAAATAGTTAAATAAATAAAACAGAGTCGAAATTTAAATTGTTCATAAAATAAAAATTAATTATTTTTTTATCATATTATTTTTTTAATTCTTCAAGTTTTTAGTTTAAATATTTTTATTAAATAGTAATTTGAATGCATTTTAAATAATAATTATTTAGGGGGTGTTTGTGAATGTAGTAATGGTTGTTTTTTAAAGTATTTTTGCTTGAAAATATATCAGAATAAAGTTTTTTTATTTTTTTAAATTTATTTTTGATATTAATACATCAAAATGATTTGAAAACATCAAAAAATATTAATTTAAAATAAAAAATAAAAAAATTAAATTTCTTTTAAAATATTTTTAAAATATAAAAATAAACTAGAGTCAGTTACAATGTGGGATTCATTAATGAGTTAAGCATTAAAGAGTCAATGTTTTGTTTTTATTGTACTTGGTTATTTTTTAAAGAATTATATTATTTCTTCTGAAAAGTATTAAATTGGTTATTAGTTGTTGTTTTTTTAATAATTGATGTAAAAAATAAATAAATAAATAAATTTTTAATATATTTTCAGTTAAAAATTGAATTAACCTAAAAACTCCAATCCGACATGAAAGGAAACCAATTTCCCTAAAGACAGAAAATCTCTACAGGATGCGATGGATCCAGTTCCAGATAGCTGCTAGCATTAAGCCATGTCGGAAATGATCCTGAAATCTAACTCTCTGCGATAATGACAACTGAGATTATTATGATGACTCTTTTTAGGAAAGGAATGGAAAAGATGATAAGGATTGTGGACTTCCTTGATTTGACTGTGCTCACTTCACCCAGAGAACAAGACAGCCACATCGAGAGAAAAGGGCTCCACGTTTCCCTTCATGCGCCAACACAGAGTGACAGGCCAAAAGGTGAGCTTCTTAGTCACACAGCCGAGCACAATCGCACAATGCCACCTCGCCAGCCCTGAACTACGTACGGAACAATCATGGTTGCAGTGCACCCTCTCTCAATTCAACCCAATTACTCCATTGTCACCCTCGCCAGGCAGGTACGTTGGGGGGGGGGGCAACGAGAGGAAGAAATTCGCTCCTTCTCTTCTCCTCGGGTCTCAATTGCCTCGGTTTCATCTCCTTGTTGCAAAAGTCTAACTTCCGTTCTCTAATGCATACAAAGTGGCTGTTGTGTGCATCTTTGGACTCTTCTAGCTTTTTATTTATTGATGTTTTGCTACTGTTCCATTTCCATGGGCCCCACTAGATTAGCGGTTGGGCCTACGTGTCAGCGAATTTTGGGGTCTGCTCTCTGTATTTCTAACCCCTGTAAGTGAGTGCAAATGCAACAAGGAAGATTTTGAGCTGTGAGACAGAGAGAAATGAGTGACAAGAAAGGGGGTCATGATGATGATCGTGAGGATACGTTTCTTGGAGGAGAAATGGGGGGGTTTTCAATGGAGGGCCATCATTTCTTGGATGGTTTTGACAAGGAAAATGATGGGAGATCAGGGTTTCTTGAATTTGGGTATGGGTACCCTAACCATCAGTACTTTGAGCTCAAACTCCCACATGATGATACTCAACTTGGTCACCTCAGTCCACTTGGTGACTCTGATGAAAATGATGATCCGTTTCTTGAACTCCAAGAAACTCTAGAAGCCCCAACTCCTCATCATGTGCCTCAAAATGAAACTTACCACCCTGCCATTGTTTCTTCTAACGAGGAGGTCGGTGGGGTGGTGGTGGAGAAAAAAAAGGAAGAGAACAACAAGGAGGGGCTTGAGCAGCAGGCTCCATCCCCTCCTCCTCCACAACAACTTCATAATCACCTTCGCATTAGTTTTACTTCTGATCTTAAACCTCGTCTTAGATGGACACGAGACCTTCATTCATGTTTCGTTAATGCTGTCAAAGAGCTTGGGGGACCCCAAAGTTAGTCTATCCCCCTCTTGAAAAAAAAAACATCGTTATTTGGTTTTTCTATTTCTTAAGTTATTATTATGTGTTTTAATAGTACTTTTTCTCAGTGCATGTTCTGAAATATTTAATGATTATATGATCATCTCTCTGCTGTTTCTTTTTTTTCTGCATTAATTTCCATCTGCACGCTTCTTTTGGTATGCTAGAGAGGCCTAGTTGTTGATGATTATAAGATCATCTTTTTGCTTTTTCTAAAAAAATAAATATAGTTACAAAAACCTCTACTCGATTGAACAGGATATATGCCTCTTTTGATATGCCAAGGATGACTAGTTGTTGATGATTTTATGATTATCTTTTTGCTCTTTCTTAATTTTATCTGTACTAAAATCTCTATTGATCAAATAGGATCTTCATCTGCATGCATCCTATGATGAGCCAAAGTTTTTTTGTTTTACTAGAATTCATAGTTGTTTACATCTAGATTTGAAGTTTGCCTGGTTGGATCTTTTTTTAATAACCTTCTGAATTTTCCTTTGCATGCGCTCCTTGAAGAAAATCATTTTTTTTCCTTCTTCTGTTAAAGATTTCTTCTTTGAAATGCTTTTTACTTCAGCGAATTTGCCTCTCTCTCTTTATTTTTCTTCCCTTCTGTGTGCATCATATTGTGTTTTCATCTAAAGAAAACAATTGCATAAAGCACTACGGTCTCTATCTGCTATGTGACCTTTTCTCTCAAAGAGATGTCACTCTAATATATGGAAATTCTTCCTCAACTGTGTGGCTTTCTTATTCTTTGTCCTCTTAGCATGCAGGTCATTGTCTGTGCTCTCTGTTTATTATCTGGTGTTATGTTCTTAGTTTTTATTTTTCATCTTTAATATTGTGTAGATTAGTTTAATGCAAGCCATTGTGATGGATAATGTTGTGATGTATGATTTCTTT
>Ga0307514_10004508_pt1 | contig 12796 bp, 7 predicted proteins | sample 16_EM_MG_FD_203088 | JGI IMG/M metagenome (GOLD analysis project Ga0307514, IMG submission 203088) | Populus trichocarpa ectomycorrhiza microbial communities from riparian zone in the Pacific Northwest, United States - 16_EM | ecosystem: Host-associated > Plants > Roots > Unclassified | place...
CAAGTAATACCCCGCTCAGAAGCCAGCTGGCTTGTCTTACCACTGCTGTATGTCTCACTCAGCTGTGGGTTGGCGCTGCATAATATGCAAGGGGGGTGCGCCATAACTTTCACCCACGCACTGTATATGTGCTGTATGTATTACAAGGAATGGAGATACATATCTACATACATTGCCAGACTATATCTACCGTATGTATTGCTTAAGCGAATGGTTACCACCCCTCCCCGCCGAGGCTTAGATCTGGTAGAGAGTTGGCAGGCTAGTACTGGTAAGAATATTCTTTCTATGCTTCTTCCGGGAGTCAGCTATTCTCTTTTTAACAGGTGTTGGCCTACCGGGAAAGGAAGCAAGGTTAGGGTACTTTGATGCAGAGGTACAGTTAAGATCCGGAAGCTGGCTGAATGATCCGCTAGCTCCCATCCTACCTGGTGGATAGGGGAGTTATCAATAAGACAGGATTGGAACCAAAGATAGATGAGCTTTCTATCTTGTACATATTATGCATATTCTATTGGGAGCTGATCGCTGCATAGAAAAGAAGTGCGCGGAAACTGTACTGTACATAACAAGTGCTACTGATTCTAATACTGGTTGATACACCGCCTCATAGCCTAAGGCTCCCTTCGGGGAAAAGGCGTATAGACTCAAAAAAAAAAAAAACTGGTTGATACAATTTTCAATTCTCTATATATGTGAGCTCAGCAATAATCATGACAAATAGTGACTACACCTACTAGTAGTTCCTAAGGCTCCCTTCGAGGGAAAGGCATATAGACTCAAAAAAAAGTTTGTACCGTAAGTATTTGCGACCCTTATTTTTCAGACCTGCCCCTGTGAATTATGTACGAGGCATAAAGTTGCATAAATCCCCCAATTTTGAGGCTACAACATCGCAGAAGCGGACTCCACATTAAGAAGATTGTACCACCAAAGACCGTTTTTTTGGGGGAGTCTATACGTCTGTGGAGCTTTAGGCTATGAGACGGAATCTTTGAGGACTATCGAACCTGCCCTTATTGCATTCCCTAAGCAATGGGCCTGCATGTCTTATGCATGTCTGGGCCCGCAAACACTTTTGCCGGGCACAAGTATAGTACGTAGAAATGTAGTCTCGATCCGTTGGGGGTCCTATTCTGAGACTAGCCCAAATGGGCCTTGGTAGTTGAATAGAAGGGAGTGTAGCCACTCACCTGAATTGAACAAACTACATAGTATATTAAGTAGAGGTAATTTATCACTAGCACACCGGCGCTTATCCATTTTAGTCTCGACTGCCTAAACAGGAAATTAATTGGGTGGTTGAACTTGGCGGCTGCCGCTTTAAAAATGTAGTAGTCTAGTTGCACAACCCCTCGTACAGGGGTCGACCTACTGTACCTACAGTAATAAATGGGATGTAATAATTAAGGTCATGAATACATATTAATTTGAACTAGAAAAATGGTGGTAGTATATATGTAGATTTCCCTTTTTTCTCCCAAGAACCCGATTTCAACATCGGGGATATGTGCGGAGTTATATTTAGGACCCGCTGTGGTTAATTAGCGAGATTGATAAAATGCATACGCAATCTATCTCCACTTTTACTCATCTGTAGCACGCAAGGCTATAGTGCTGCCACTGGCAGCTATGTAAACATATATAACACACCCACATTGTCTGATCTCACTAGCCGCAGATCACAACATGAACACTACTTGAAGAGACTGTGTGGGGGTAAGGCTATATATCTCCATCTTTTGTGGGGGTTCTGAGTAGATATAGAAACCGCCTTTTTCAAACTACATGGTATTTAGGTAGTAAAGCAGACGCTACAGTAGTTTCAAGACCTTATAGGTGATATGTTTGGTGCAGCTTAAACACTGATACATTCACCCCGCTATACCTCACGTCCCAAAGATTAAAACTAAATTGAGCCCGAACAACAGTGATACCTCCGACTCATTCTTTGGTGAAACCCAATAGACGACCGATTATCCAATGTAAATTCAAGATCATCACTGTAATCCGCACAGCTCGTACAAGTGATCACACTGGTCATTCAGGCCTCAGCCCTCCTAGAGATACAATGCAGGGCACAAACGGCGATCGGTCGAGCCTCAATTCAGGCCACTATCCCCCCATCAAATCATGATAAACAACTCACAAGCTGACCATAGCCAGCTGACAAGGCAAACATGGATTGCCGTAGACTGCATATGACACTCACACAATGCTCACAATGATCTTGCATATGCACCCTGTGGTGTAATTTTAGTAATTGACATACAATGACATGACTGCAGCAGTAGCCCTGAGACCTGATCATGATCATATATTACCCCTTACAATATATTATTTCCACAACTGAGGCTTGTGGCAATATGATATTAATGAAGGCTGGTAACAGCTGGATGATGGAAGAAATGTGATGTAGAGTAAAAAATATTATGTGGGCATAGTATTGGTGCAGATTACTTCGTGGGATGCGCTTTAGCGAGGAAAAGATCCAAATACAAAAAATGCATGTAAGACTTATCGAGAAAACTTATTGGCGATTCAGGGTAACATTGTAAATTTGAATTCACCATCGTATTGTTCAACCAATCAGAATCTGACAACCTATCCAAATCCCCAATCTAAGTCACTCCTACGCTTCCAAGCTAGGTCATTTTCCCACACGCCTGCGTATACGTACACGTCTATTTTAAACGTTAAGTAACTGCACTCCCATCGTCTGCATGTATGCAAGTATGTATGCATGTTTCATGCTGTGGAACTTAACATAGTGGCTCGGGGAAACAAAAGAATCGTATGAGTATCCTCAAAGCCACAAAAGTATACTTATATCATTCTATAGTACTTATGCAAATGCAATCTCTGATACCCTGTTGTGCCACCACTCCTCCAGCTATTAGCCTTTGGGGCTTCCAGCCTCCAGGTTAATCCCCACACTCTATTCCCCGGCCGCCCTGTTCCATGCAGTTTAGTCAACCGGTGATCTGATTGAGGTTGGGCCTCTAGGGGAAAATGGCAAGGCCGGCTGCAGTTGCGTAGATTATTGTGTGACACAAACACAACCTCTAAAGTTAAAGTATATGTATGATGTATGCATGTACAGTTATTTGCATTTCCTTATTATCAATATAGTGAACCTGTAATCCATCTAGCATAGACACCAAAGCCACACGCATTTAAACTTCTAAATGCGAGGCAATACACAACTACATTATCTCTGTTCTCGGTCCCAGTCTCTTATCTACCTACGCGCCGAGAACACATTATCTCCACTCGCTGTACTTCTGAGAAACATACTCTTCATATCATGGCGCCTCCTCACCTCGTGGGATCCCAGAACGACTACACATAAGTAAATAACCCTAAGCTAAACTTAAGCATATATTTACACACATAAATATACACACCATTCATATTTATCATACATAGATATTATAGCTCGGGGCTGATATATGTTCCACACCCTACATTTATCGATATGTACTTACAATTAGTGCAGTTAGTTCTCATACTTATTGTATCTGCCTCCAACTCGTACGTTTATCAAACTTGCATAATTTCACGATAGTCGAAAGCGTTTTGTTTATGCTTATCATGAAGTGGTTCATGATACGATCTTGTAACCTAAACATACGACATCGATGATCTCGAGTGTAGATCCTTTGCAACAGGAGCTTAGATTGAACTATACTCTCCACGGATTTCAAATCCGGCGACACTTGACTTACCTTACGCCTAGATCTATAATGCATCGATTGGCATAGGGGAGAATAAAGTTTTCCTTGGTAATTGTGGGGAAGGAGTAGTCTAAAATTCCCGTACGAAGCTTGCATACAGATTTCTATCTGAGCTGTAAATAGTGCATGGAATGTGGAGTGGTGGAGAAATGAAGTGAGAAAGTCCCTAGATGGAGCCAGGTATAAGCAATGAGAGGCCTGTGCAAGGGCGGGATGTGGAGCTGGGGTCGGGGTACGGGCGTCCACCGGCATCATGAGCGGATGCCTGGCCGCAGGGAACCCGGAAGTCACGAATACGAAGGAGATTATATGTCCAAGATATATTTGTCAGGGCTCACATATTTGCCTCCATGAAGCTCGACCGTAGAACCAACCATGCCACACAAACCCAGTGTTTTTTTGGAGGAAAATGTCTGGAGCAACTGTCGTAAGATGTACGACCCAGTATGATATTCTGTGACCGCGCCTAAATAGGAATATGAAAGACAACATACAAGTCAGACCCAACCTGTGATAGTATGCACCCCATATGTATGGAATAGGAGAAAGAGTAGTTGACGGCCCTACAAAGTAGGTGGGCAGTGAGGAAGCAGATCAAAAAGGGAAAAGCACAACTATACAGATTGTACAAACACACCATAGCCGACATACAACCCTTTTTGAAAAGCCTTTGCCTCCTCGGTAATTTTATCCACATTAAACCTACATAGCATGTTTCACTAGGAAAGAAATTGGCTCCAAGAATTGTGCCCTGGGGTTGTCAAAAAGTTGACTTATAAAGGAAATCGATGAGAAAGAAACTAAATTATCGCCGGTCCCGTGGGTCCTTGCCCAAACGCTCAAATTACCCCAGTAGATCCCAATCCTGTCACACCCGAATGTCCCATACTTGCCCATTGCTACCTTAGACCTCCATCCTCAGCAAACCTGCCTGTCCGAAGTATTGCCCACCAACTGTGCATGGACTGTGAAGTGAGTGAAAGAGGTGGGAGGAGATACCCAAAACATGCAGATGGGGAATGGGATATGGGGAAATATTCTCACAAGGGAAGGGACAGAAGAACCAAAATATCCACTAAATGAGTGACTTGGTATGAAAACGTAAAGCAAGTTGCAAACCAGCTGATGAAAATAACAAAAACCGCCAATGCATGGATAAGTGAAACACTAGGGAATTGGAGATGATGTGGTTAGTTCTCGAGGTCATCCCAAGACCAATCGAAGCCTGCCTGTTCATAGTAGGGCGCCCCACCCAGTGTATAGCTGATTTGCATCTTCATTTGGTCCTCGTCGAGCAAAGATCCGACTTTTAAATGATCACCGCAATCGCAAAATTCCGAGTCTAATAACGCACAAAAACAAAGTTAGCAATCCTGTACCGTTCACGGTGGTATTTGCTTCGAATCAAAGTTTGTGGCGAGAAATTCCTATTTACTGTGTTGTCCAAGTAAGGAATTGCGACTTGGTAGCGTGAGACAGGGAGGGGGCAAAATCACGACTGGAGATGTGATTTGCAAATGGGTTGAACTAACCTGAGCGCGAGTAAAACATCATCAGTAAATTTTATTCACATGCCGCCGCGTGGAGGGATGGGTATGCAAACCCTTATCGCTTGCAGGCCTTGTAGGGACTGGAGTCGCTGGCTGTGACCGCGAGGTCCCGTACAGAGAGGATGCTGGTGATGATGAGTAAGGCGATGCTGGCAACGACGAGCCGGTAGAATCTGATGACGGGCCTTTCAAGACTTCGTCATTGCCCCTTTTGTCACCCTCTAGACACGGGGCAGAGGTGGCCATGGTGGGTGAATTAAGGACGGTAGATGAGTGTGATGGTAGTAGTGATATGTTTGCTGCAGAGAGCGAAAATGGGAGATGACTTTGGCTTGCATAGCTCGAAGAATACCCAGCAGGGTAGTTAGAACCAATACGAACAATTGGGCTGGTCGACTGTAACGTTGATACTGGGAGAAGAACTGGTGGGCTACTTCTCGAAACACTTTCACGGGGATAATGTGAGCCGCCAACACGGGATCTCAAAGGTGTGGAAAATGTGTACACTGGCGCTGCCGGTGCATTGAGGCCTGGCTCTGCGGCCCAAGAGTAGCCTTTGTACTGAGAAGGGGTATAGGTCAAGGAGGCTTCGTTCAGAGTGGTGGAACTGGTTGTCCTCGCTGTTATTGCGCTCATATCGAGGGACTGAGATCGAGAATACCCCTGGATCGTTGGCAGGGTTATTTTCTCTGGCTGTTTAACGTAATTGGAATTCCCACGAATATAGGTTTGCACTGATGCCGACCCAGTGCCTGAAGGAAGGTTGTCAGATAGATTGGTCAATGCGGGAAACATGCTGGCTTGAGCGCTGTAAATGTCAAGCGTTCCTGGTGACAAGCGAGGGTTAGGCATATACGATTGGCTGCTCACTGTGTCTGGGTCCATGTAAAGGCTTGGGCGATGAGTAGCCGTTGATAGAGGGGTCCATTGACGCAGGTGGTCTTGCTGCATTCCACCATTTGCAATCTCTGGAAGCATAAATTGCGGAAAACTGCCATCATACACATTTGCAGTACCGTCACTATCACCCCCCAGGGGCCCTGTAGATCCCAAAATATGGCTACTACGGCTCTCCTGACCGCTGCTGTGATGCGAGGCCTCAACATGATATAATGGCTTGAGTGAAATCATGTCGTTAATTCCATTGTGGAAATTGGGGTTTAAAGAGGTCGTAGAATGGCTTGGGCGTATTGATTGCCCTATATGGCTATGGGCAGGAACCGAGTCATATGGATTCATGGCGAGGGAGGGTGCTGAGACAGAGGCAGTAGCTGCCGCATAGGGGTGTAGCTCCATTGCATTCGAGCCCGCCTGTATCAAAGCATTTTTACATAAGTACTTGAACACTATCCTCAAAGATCGCATGATGAAACTGCACCCTCAAGAAACGGCATTCACCAGGCGGTACCGATGCTCCCCTGCAATTAGTGCAGCCTAGACCATCTGAATCCCCGCTACACCTAATTTTCCGCTTTCGACACCGTCCACACTATGAGGGCTAGTTAGAATGGCATCCAATATGTATAAATCCAAAGTCAATGAAGACATACCGCAACGGGAATTCTCCGCCTTGAACCCCCTATTGGGTTATTATTGTTTCCGGTAGGTTGAGTATTCGTATTGGGGTGTGGGCGGGACTGCATGGTTCCCCTCGGGTCCGGTCTAGCCATGGCATAGCGCTCGTGTGAGCGGCCAGATTTGGGTACATACTCTTCTTCTTCGCCCTGATCATAGGGGTTGTCAAGGGGGGTTTGTCTGGCCATTGATTACCGCCGGGTGAGTAAATAGTCCGAGTGAAGGGTAAAATGTATACTACAAAAGCGAGCGTGCATGCAGTGTCGAGCTTTTGGAAGAATGCCCGAACTGCCCGGAACTATAAGTCAAGGACTTGGAAGCTAGGGAGCCGGCGGAATAAATGGAAAAGAAATAAAAGAACAGCGAGGACGTGCGGATATGTCGAAGTTTATAGTGGTCAGCTATCACAGGCGCGAGTCCACAATTCGGAGCTGCAAAGCCTGACAAAATGGTTTGAAGTGACGACGCAGGCATAAGCTACCCTACTAGTAGGGTAATGGTGTGGTGGGCGTGTGATCTCTCTCCCTGCCTTGCTGTTTGCGGGGGCAGGGGATCCAAAATCCCCTTCATCAAACCGAAGTTTGATAGACAGGTACACAATAGATGCTCTGGGACCACACCCCGCTCATCTTTCCAAACCAAGACACTCCCTGCTCTTTGTACTGAGTTATTGAACTCTCCTATGCAACTTGCCTCTGGAGAATCGAAACAGAGGCCTGAGGTGGCAAGGCTACAAGATTAACGACCCAATACTAGCTCTGTAATATGGAAAGGGGAATGAGGAAGGGCTACTCCGGAGGAAGCAACCAACATAAATACTGTTCTTAGAACTGTTCCCAGTAGCCCTCCTCTGGCTTACTCGGCATTGAAATAAAACTGGTATCTTTGGGTCGAGCAGACGGGAGAGACATGAAAAACAAAAGTATATTTTCTGTGCAATGTGTATTGGATGTATCCCCCAGAACGCTGGTTTGCATTGATCCACCAAGTGCATTGGCATTCCAATTCTCAGTGAATTCAGTCACCCAACAAAACTCACTAGTTCAGAGATGCAAACAATCCAACTTCTTATGGCAGCTTTGAGCCTGCAACATAGTTGGCTCCGTGGCCATGTAGGGTGGTTTCGCAGCCTTAGGAGTCGAGGGTAGTGCCGTTTGCTCTTAGACTTGCTTATACCTCTCCCGGAGGTCAGTTGATACATAGATGTCGATGCCGTGTAACAAGAACTCCGACATGCAAAAGCAAGGCAAAATGAAGAAAGTCATTCTGAAGTACTAGCAAAGCGGAGAGGTGCATACTCCCATGAGTGGCGCCCCATGGGTATAGGTGATGCGAGCCCTATTAGCCAGACATCGCAACCTCCAGTCTCTGGCCCAATTGCTGTGCCCAAACACCGCAACCCCTGGAGTGAACAAAGGAATCAGTGCTTCGCAGAGGAGAATATTCGCGCTCCTACGACCATACACAATATCTGTGCTCGCCTCTGTAACTTAGATCATTGCTCGAATTGACCTGAATGCACGGACTTGGCAACAGATCGAGTACCTCGTTCCTTAAATGATTGCATAACGCAAAACAACATGTGCCATGTTAAGAGAGATGCATCCATTGTTCGAGATTAACACCCACACCGATGGCACACTTGTCGTACTCGGGCCAATTTGCGGCACGTTTTCGAATTCAGCCATACGTGTGTTCTCTCGCTGAACCCCAACCTCAACTATCACAAGCGGGGCAGGTTTCATTGACAACAGTCGGTCGTGCTGACAAGGTTGATCGTGACAGTTTCGCGTATCTGGACAGACTGGACTTTTATATACATGTCTTCAGGGCAAGACACCAATTCATGGTAACCGTTTTCTTCCCCACGATCTTTCCGGGGCAAAGTTAGTCGAGTGAAACTGATGAATTAACAAGACATCGCCTAATAAGGCTTTAAAGCCCGACCTACCGAAACGAGAGTTTGCTTCAGGATCCGCCGCATAAGGTAGCTCATAAAGCAGCGAGCACAGACCCCAATCCTGTCCCCATCAAAGATTGTATTGTACCTCAATTGGTACTCCAGGTGGTCTCGTGAACATGTACACGGAATGGACTTCCAAGGGTATGCAGATCGAGACCCTCGCAATATGTTCAGATATGGAGTAACCAGCGTTTTATCAGTTCAAAATTTTGAAACTACAATAATCGCTCCCATACAAAACCCAAATCGGCCGCAGGAAAGGGCATTCAACTAGTTGTTACTCATTCACAATTAGCATGCAACAAGAAATATAACACACAATTTGGCTTTTGCCCCAGGGTAAGGCAAACAACGGGCAAAGAAAGTCTCCGGGAAGGCGATTGCCTTCCATACACCTGGGTAAGCTTTGAGAGGGGGAGGGGGTTTCACTCACATGGCAGGGCTGAATCTCGTCAATACAATGGTGACAAGTATCTTTGAGTTCACCATTTTTTGTTTTTTCTCAAGGCTTTTGCTTTTTGCCGGGCACAGAAAGATGGTTAGTCTAGCCTAGAGCAGGTAGCCTGGTGATCGCCTGACATCGCTCCCATAGATCAAGTGGTTATATACAAACGAAAGCTTTCCCCCAGACGCGCGGTAATCTCACCTCCCTTATGATGGACCTTGCAGATCTATCACCTCTCTAAATTAGCCGTCCACTATATCGGGATCCCGCCGTTTTCAACGTTCCATCCAGCGGAAAAAGCGAATAAGCATATATAGGTATATTGCACTTATGCACAGACAGCACCTAGATGTCATTGAGCAGCAATCTGTAACAAGGTACCCAGGATCCACTCGTGGCCAATAGCAAGCGATTTACCTACCCACCACCTCCACAACATACTTTCTCTGTTAGAGCCACTGCCCTCGGCCATAAATCTCCAGACGCGTCAAGAGAAATGGTTCCGGTTTCCCCAAAAAGGGTGCACGATATTCAGAGACTCTTCCGAGCTGCATGCATTGATTCCGAGAGGCTAGTATGATATGATATCCCATGCACTGCTAAGGCCTGCAAGACATACATGAATAGTATTGTATAGGTATACTGTTGTTCTTTGACAATAGCGCATGGTAATATTGATTCAAGTTGTGCGTGTCTTATTGATGTGATCTCGTGCCCAGACTCTTTATCTATCTACACTAAAATAAATACGCTGCGGGGGATACAGAGTCTGGGCACGAGATCACCATTGATGGAAATCTTGGGCACGATGCGAACAACATACATACTGTACATGATCATGATATAAGAGCCTAAGGCGTGCACATAACATAGAGGGTAGACCCTAGTAAGACATAGGTAGGTATTGACATATATATTGATGCGTACGGGCAATGTGCGTCAAAGCATAGGTAATCACACCTCTCCATTGGTATCCACTTTCTTTTTTTTTTTGAGTCTTTACGTCTATGGAGCCTTAGGCTACTGACAGCGCTACTGGTAGCCCTGTTCCCGCCCCTTTGAAAGTTTGGGTTTACCCACGGAACAACAGTGTGAATAAAAAAAATTCCCCCAGTAAGCCTTCTTTCGATGCTACTAAAGTGCCTTCATCATCCCAAGGCGGAAATCTACTTGATTCGGGATTGGAGTGGGGTCTATTTGCAAACATATTCATAGATGTGTAAAATGTATAATGAACTGCACCCACGATTTCTCTCTAGGATTTGCCTCTGCACTGTATTACTGTTCCTTTCACTCCGGGCCGCATAGGCGCTTCCCAGTACAAATGTTAGTAGATACACTCCGATTAAGAAAGTCTACCTTTTCAGTTTGGTGGGAGGTCGTGCCAGCCTGGCTACTGGGGCGGCCTAGAGTTATTGCTTTGGGCTTCGTTGGAGGGACAATCCAGCAGGACGGGTCTGGCTCAACCTATCATATTACGGCTGGATATCGATTGAGTGAGGCAGCTATAGAGGTCAAGAGCCCGTTCAACAAACTTAACAGATATAACATCTTACCTACCTGGAGCTCTTTAGTCATGTAGGTGCTGAACGAGAGTTTATTGCTATGTACGGTTATTAGGTGTTCTCGTGCCCACTAGCACCCACATAAAAATAAATCGGTCTGGGCACGAAAATCTTTTGGGCATATGATCCTGGTTACAGATGGCTTACTCATCTGTTATTTTGTCAAATGCTTGTGTGAGTTGTGTAAAATCCACACACTTCGAACGTTTCACCTACCACTACCCCAGGATCACCGAGTAAAGAAGACGCAGGGGGAGGTAGAACGGGGAAGGGAGAGTGCCATGTCGGTGCTTTTAGAACTCAACGTGGGTGATATTGTCATCGACCTGCACACCGAGCTTGCCCCAAAGACGTGCCTGAACTTTCTGAAGCTCTGCAAGACGAAATATTACAACTTCTCGCCAATCTACAATGTCCAGAAAGGCTTTTCGTTTCAGACTGGAGACCCTCTTGGCCCCTTTAGTCCCGAGTCAGATGGGGGTTCCTCAATATGGGGTGTATTAGAGGGCTCTTCCAAAAGATTTTTCCCTTCAGAGTTCAGTCCTAAGCTTAAGCATACTACGCGAGGGACAGTGTCTATGGCTACTGCCCCCTTGAGGACAGGTGGGGGCGATGATGAGAGGGTTGGTGGTAGTCAATTCATAATCACACTTGGCGATAATCTTGATTACCTGGACGGCAAGTTGTCGATCTTTGGGCAAGTCGTGGAGGGGTTTGATACGCTAGAGAAGATAGATGATGCTTTTTGTGATGAAACGGGGAGACCTTTGAAGGATATCCGACTGCGTCACACAATTGTTCTTGACGATCCCTTTGACGACCCCCCCGGCCTGGTGGACCCACCGGAGAGTCCTGTGCCCACAAAAGCTCAGTTGGCTACTGTACGAATCGGTGATGATGAAAACCTTGAAGAAGTGGTGGACCCGGAGCAGGCAGAGAAGCGGAGAAGAGAGAGGGAGGCAAGGGCACAAGCTCTGACGTTGGAGATGGTTGGTGACTTGCCATTTGCTGACGTGAAGCCGCCGGAGAATGTTTTATTCGTTTGCAAGCTAAACCCCGTGACTCAAGGTTCGTTTTTATCCCTCAGATTATGCAGCTTCTTCCCAATTTGGGCGGTCCATAACTTAAAGATCAAATGGCACAGTTCTAATATAATTATCTAGATGAGGACTTGGAGCTTATCTTCAGCCGCTTTGGGAAGATCCTCTCATGTGAAGTTATCAGGGACCGCCGCACCGGGGACAGCTTGCAGTATGCATTTATAGAATTCGAGAACCAGAAAGATTGTGAACAAGCATATTTTAAGATGCAGGGTGTGCTGATTGATGACCACAGGATTCATGTTGACTTTTCCCAGAGTGTGAGTTCCGGGCGAGACCGTTTGCTGGATGAATCATGTTACTTACTTTTACCAGGTTTCAAAACTTTCTGATGTATGGCGTAGGGACACCAACACCAAGCGCCAACAAGCTGCTAACGCACGTGGCTTTGGGGGATCGTCTCGGCTAGCACAGAGGCAGCAATATCGAGATGCGGACCGTACAAGAGAGGGTGGGGAATATGATATGGTCTTTGATGAGAAAAAGGTGCATCATAAGAGTGACAGAAGCAGACATCACAGCCGCAGAAGCCGGACACGGAGCCCTAGCCCACACCGCCATTACAGAGATGGTCATGATCGAGATGGGAGACGGCCTAGGGCGAGTGATGACCGACCCAGAGTCAGGGATTCGGACAGAAGAGATAGAAGCAGAGATCGTGTGCATGACCGGGAGCGTGACAGGGCCAGAAGAGAGGACCGGGGCAGAGATAAAGATAGACGGGACCGCGGATATGACAGCCATAGACCGCGGTAATGTGCGTGGATGGGGGATGCGGCTGCGTTAAGACAGAACAAAAATTCTAGACTGACTGCATGTGTACCAGTACCGCATCTACTGGCGAAGAACGGTTCATATCGC
>Ga0307514_10004509_pt1 | contig 12795 bp, 6 predicted proteins | sample 16_EM_MG_FD_203088 | JGI IMG/M metagenome (GOLD analysis project Ga0307514, IMG submission 203088) | Populus trichocarpa ectomycorrhiza microbial communities from riparian zone in the Pacific Northwest, United States - 16_EM | ecosystem: Host-associated > Plants > Roots > Unclassified | place...
TAATAGTCATGTGTCTATCTTGAAGAAAGAGAAAATTCATAATAAATAGTTATAAAGTTATTATAGAGATTCTTAAATTAAATATGCAAAATAAAATTACCAAGTATAGTATTTGGTTTATTAGATTAAACAGAAAAAAAAATATCATAAAAAAATATATTTTTCTAAACTAAATAAAAATAACCAAGAAAACAAATAATTTCCCCTTAAAATCATGCATCAATCTCCTCCTGTTAAAGAAAATTAGTTGTTGGGTTCAAATTATTCTTGCCTTAATCTTGTAAATATCCAATTAAGACTATCCAATCCTTTTTTTTTCTTCAATTTAGGTTTATATTAATTTTAAATATAAATTTCAATCATTCCCTGTTAAAATCTACACAAGAAAAAATAATTGATAAATTATTTATCTTTAATTGAATTTTAAAGTAATGACTTGTACACATGAAACTTTTTTTTATCAACATGTGTTGTATCCATAATATCCTCGAACAAATCTACCTTTGTGATAACAGTAAACTTGTAATCAAAATAATCAACATAGCATAAATCAATATTTTTCTTTTGTCGAGCACCTTATTCTCTTTATACTCAACCACTCACTTATTAATGAGAATGGTATTGATGACATCATCATTACCATTATTATCATTGTTTATGATTATTATCAAAATAATCATCAAGAAAATAAATTGTTAGCCCAGAGGTCATTATGTATGTATGAATTATTTGTTTTGATGACAACAACATATCAAGTGCATTTAATATTAATGTCAAAGTAATATTGTTATAACAAGTTTTTCTACACCGAAATGGAGTTATGGACTCCTTAGATGCAAACTTGACTTGAAGATTCTTAAACTTTTATCTTTATGTAATCAGGTCTTTATCGAATTTAATTTAGCATCACAAAATGAATTTCATTTAAATATTTTCATTGTTAAATTTTAATTCAAAAATATTTTTATTGTCGAAGTTCATCATCAAAATATGTTTCCATTATCAAAATTAAATCATAGTAAAAAATATCTTATGAATTTTTTTTAATCACATGTCTCGGTATTATCACTAAACTTCTCTTATGAAAATCATATTTTACTAAAATGCAAGAGCTATCTTTTTATCACAAACATATTTTTATAAGGTGGCAAAATTGTATTTTTAAAAGAAGTGTATTTAACACTCTAATCCCAAATTGTCTAGTCATTTTACCTCTCTTGTTTTAGCAACAACTTTTTTTCTTTCGAGAAACCAGTTGTTTGTTAATGATAGAAGAACTCGCAAAATGGAAAAAAATTTAATCCAATCTTTCTTATGTGAGTAACGACTGGTTTATGGCTTTTCTCTATAAATACCCAATTAATTTTAATGCAAGACCCCCTCTCACACTTTTTAACAATTCTACAATTCTTACATTTGATGCTTTAATATTCCAAAAGCTTTATTTTTCATTCAATTCTGTTAAAGCTTCAAACCTTAAAGCACATCAATTTTATCTTTCACATTCTTGAGCTCGATTACATTCTTTAAAGACTTAAGCTTATTATTATTGTAATCATAACTTCTTGTAAAAAGTGATTATTCTTTTATGAGAGACAAATCAAGTTGTGGAAGTGTTAATAACACTTGAACCACTTGGGTTTATCCTCTGAGTGTGAGCCAAAGAGAGGTTTTCAATCTTAATCCTTGAAAAAAATTACACAGTTTTCTATTCTTTAGCCTATAAAAAAGATTCGATGATAAGTTTGTTTCTTAGTTTGTAAAAAGATCAGGTTCAATCTTCAGCCTATCATAAGATTTTGTAAGGTTATCTAATCACTAGCCTATAAAAAGATTATGTGATAGGTTTGATCCTAAACTTGTAAAAAAAACCAAGTTTTATCTTAAGCTCGTAAGAGGATTGAGTTTAATCTTGAGTCCAAAAAAAAAAATTATGTAATTGATTTGATCTTACTTATGGAGAATATTGTGCGTGATAGTGAATAATTGAACTGAGGTTCAAAAAGTGAAGTAGATGATTGTTCAAACCATTATAAAAATTGATGTCTATCTCGTTGTCATTTTCTCTTTATTTTTGTGCTCATTGATCTTGTTGTAACTTTCAGTATACTTTGAGATATTAGGAATTAACTTTTAAAGTGCTATAATTTTTAGTAAAGCCTAATTCATCCCCTTCTTGGACCTTTCATAAACATTATAAATTGGTAGAGAATATAAATTCACATATATCTCACCATAAACATGATCACTAAAATCACCATAATATTCATCTCGATTAAGAAGTTGTCTCCTCTGTTTTTATCTTTGAAACAAATTTTCAAAGTTGGCTATAGGTCTGTAATCACTTTGCACGTGATCCCTCGGGTTCCCCACCTTCATCAATGATGGGTAAATTTTGCAATTTGTCTTTACATGTCTTCTATTATAAATTCCATAACATCTCTTTCTTAAGGAGAAACCTTCTCATCCCCTTCTACACGAGCACGTCCTGTTCAACGGTATCTTCCAACCATGACTATTCAACAACATATAACAATTAACCAATTAACCATAAAAAATCGTTAGGCTCTGATATCAACTAATGTAGATGAAAACATCGTGAAAAAGACAACAAAGTACACGTAACACAAATTGTTTCCGAATAGTATTACCACATAAAAACTCTAATTTAAAATTTTGTTTTTGATTATTTCTTCTTCAAATAATATAGAAAGATATCAGTTAAACAACCCTACTTATATCAATCTTAGGTATATCTTAAAGAAAAAAAATCCTAATAAACAGTTACAGAGTATTCTAAAGATTCCAAAACTAAATAGGAAAAATAAAATTAACAGGTACAACATTTGATTTTTTTAAATTAAGTAAAAAGATTAAAACACTATAAAGGAAACAAATGTCCCTAAATTAAATAGAAAAAAAATAACTAAATATTTTTTTTATTAAAAATCCTTCTACATCACAAATTTAAAAAAGAGAAATCAGAAATGCATGATAGAATTTTGATTCAAAATATTTAGAAAAAAAAGAAAAATCATAGAACTGTAAATGCATTTTATTGCTACTATATATATAAACCAATAGTTCAGGCACTCCATTAAACATGCAATCAATAAAAGAGCAAAAAAAAAAAAAATTTTTAGAACCTTAACACAATAAAAAAGCAGTAAAATAGTATAAGCTAAAAAATAATTAGGAATCTAACACAATCTCATTAGTTACAAATATTATATGCAACTCGCATGTTGCAAATAACATATACGACTTACAACTCGTATACAATATTTGCGACTCAATCAACAAACATTTCAAAGAGCAATTTTTCCAACCTCTAACTCCCTAGAAAAACCATAACTCATATCATAAAACATAAATTTACCAACCATAATTTATTAGGTTTTTAGACACGATTCAATCCCAACCAACACAATTAAACATTAAATGTAACTACATCCATATCATATAATTTAATTAACACAATTTAGTCCTAATTAATTCTTATATATAATGTAATTACATCTAAAAATCAAGCCAACTTATGGATGGACATGGAGTGTTCGTGGACGGGCATGTACCACCACCCCAACTCATCTAATTAGATAATGGGTATGTAGTATTCGTGTAAGGGTTAACATCAATATCACCCCAGCTTGTAGACGGGTCTGAGACGCTCATGGATGGTTTAGCATCCCCAACATTCTTATGATAAATTATCTCGTCTTTCGTTAATACCACTCTGAGATGCTTAGCTCCCCCAACATCTTGAAGTCCACCACAACACAAATTGGGTGCAATATTGGTCAAAACATGTCTCATCTTATCAATGGTGATTAATACCATCCAGCTTATTACTAATGCAACATAATTTGGTATGTGTTATGAAATACAAAACTGTTTCATTATCGTATCAGGGCAACGTATCTCAACTATATCGAAGCAATGCAGTGAGACCTATGATAACCAGATCTTAGATCCCTCAAGACATATCAACAAAGTTGAAAGTATCAAATCTCCTGTATATGACATTCATATAACCTATCAAAACACATAAAAGACTTGTATTATATAACAAGTCGAAACTTAAAAATTGATGTCCAAACAACAAAAATACAATAAATTTATAACCCTTATTTGATAGTAGATTTAAGTGTGTTTCGTGGTGAGAAGAGAGAGAGTTATTGCATGCGGTAAAGTAGAGAATGGTGAAAGATGTGGGGAGGAAGGTCAAATAAAGGGAGAAATGAAAAGAAAAAGGGTCTAATCATTTAAAATTGATTGGAGTTGCAAGATGTATTGTGACTTGGTAATCGCAGATGAGACATGCGACTATCGAATTGAAAATATGACTTGCAACTCGTCAAATTATATTATATTTTTAAATATTTTACTCATCATGATATCTTAGTAAAACTTGTTTACTATGCTAAAAAAAACAACTCGAAAACAAATTAGGCAAGGTAGTAATTTCAAGGATCTATGAAGGGCTTGTGACTGGACTGTCACACCACCACCAACTAAAAATGTTGGACTCTTGTAAGCTGCAAGGTGTGTCTTTCTTCCTAGCGCAAGCAAGCACCGTTCAAAGGAGTAAATGTATATTATACAGTAGGCCATGGCAAGATGTACTTTCCCACAAATCATCAAGACCTATAATAATTGTAGGATGGAAAGATGATTTTGGCGTTCCATAACGTGCCAAAATGGACCATCATGATCAGATTTATCACTCAAACTGCATGCAGGTCACTTTTAGCCTAACTCTAGCAAAATAGAAGGCAAGATATTAAATTAAATAAAAAAGCTATGATAATTTCATGTTTTATGCACAAACTAGGGTTCTGAACCTTGACTGATAAGGAAAGATCACTTCTTCTTCTTCTTCGCTGAAGCACCCACAAACTCGTCAAGTTTTTCCACGGTGTTTGCATCTGATGACAAAATTACATTTCCTAAATATTCCTCCACGAATTTATAAAGATCATTTGAAGTCAATAATCATGATTATGTCCATCTCAAAACGCCAATTAGGAAAAAAGAGACCCCAAGATAGTGATGACATCTTAGAAACCAAGGCAAACAATAATAAAAGCATGCCTGAGATTGTCAAAAAAAATACACGACGACTGTCCTTATAATTAAATGTCTCCATCAATATGTAAGAAAAAAAGAAAGAGAGAGATCTCATTATAGTACTAGCTTAGCTAGCCAGTAAAAGGCAGGGATGCATATGCATATAGCCATATATATATATATATATATATATATATATATATAGTAACAGTACCAGCAAGTAAAAAAGAAAGGGAGCAACATGTCAAAAAGGATGAGAGAGTAGACACAAATTTAGAGTGGAGAGAGTATGCATGAAAACAGATGAAAATGGACAAAAAAAAAAAAGAAGGGGTCATTACCAGAGAGATTTGCGTTGGTCTGTACATTGACTCCATCTGTACAACTGACAGACAATGAAGTCATGCACATATATTGAACTGAACTCGGTTTCGAAGTTAAGGCACTGCTCCAACCCACCAGTCCCTCTCTTTCTCTCTCATGCATTGAAAAAAAGACTCTCTCTGCCACCGCCAGTCACCATACGCAAAATACACCACCACCTGCTCAACTCTCTCTCTCTCTCTCTCTCTCCCCTTCCTTGAAATATGCAAGATTAATTAACCCCGTTAAAACTCTGAAGATGGTAACACGCAAAGAATTAGCTAGACAAGCACTACCAAGAACCCTAGAAACCTTTCTTCTATTAGCATCATCACGCTTTCTTTCTCTCCCCCTTTAGGAAACACAAGTTACTTCAAAAAAGCAACTAGTTTCTCCATTTTACACAAAACCCACAGACTTTTCCTTTGCATTTAATTCTTGTTCTTTTTCTCTACACATGAACTCGTCAAGGTTGTTCATGGTTCAATGACTCATGTTTTTTAATTTAAAAATCTTGTCGGAGGGGTGAATGGGGTGCATGTTCTCTCAACTAGCTGCACAGTTCGCTTTCTTTCCTCCATCTCCACCTACATACCAGATTAAGAAGGGAGACAATGGCAAGCTCTCTGTTGTCTCAACTTCTTCTCCTTCTATGCCGCTTCCTCTTGCTGATGATAATTCACTAGATGTGCTCATGATTGATACAAAGAGAGGCAACAAGATTGTTGCCTTTTATCTCAAAAACCCTTATGCTAGACTCACCTTGCTTTACTCTCATGGCAATGCTGCTGACCTTGGCCAGCTTTATGATCTCTTTGTCCAGCTCAAGGTCAATCTCAGAGTTAATCTCATGGGGTTAGTGTCATAAACTGCTGCAAAGATTTTTTTTTCTTTTCTTTTTTTGAGAGTGCAAATTTTTTTTCCTTGTAAAATGTCTGATACAATCTATAGTGAGTGTTTCTGCTTCTATTTGCAAATTTTCAAACTTGTTGTGAAAGGGGTCTTGTATTTAATGTTCTCTCTGCTTTTCTTTGGGCCTGTAGCTGCTTTCTTTGTGGGGCTGAATGGTTTCTCTCTTAAAACTTTCTCCCATTTTCAACTTCTTCTTTTTCCGGCAACATTTTTCCTATTATGGTTCTGGATTTTGTTGGGTTAGATCTGTGATTAGTGTTGGTCGAGATTTAATTATTTCTAGTGTTAATGACTTTTTTTAAAACCATTAAGCATATAATTGTTTTAATTTATGCATTCATCCATTTTAATTAATTAATTTATATTTACTCTTTAAAGTGATAGTGAAGATGGCTGGTAAGTTAAAGGAGTTTTCTTACTGGCATGAGTTCTTTCCACCTTTTTATTCTTAACTTGTGTTTTACTTAAAAGAAAAGGTGAATGATACTTACAGACTCGTATTCGGATAACATCGGTAACAATGCTTAGTTTCTTCTCTTTAGAGTTTTGTGTGCCTTTTGGGCTCTGTGAGGTTTTAACTTTATTGTATCTTTGACTTGTTTCTATTTGTCATTTCTGGTACAGTCCTCCTAATTCAGATCTTGAAAAAGTTAGAAACATGATCTATTCAATGGCTTCTCAGATTTCTGTATGTCATTTTTTAATCACTTCTATGGAGCTCTATGGATCCAATCTTTGATATGACCTTAAACATAAGTATACTTCTGGTTCAGTTACACTAGAGAGTATAATGTGTTGTTGCTCCATAACTTTTTCCACATTATATCCTCTAATAAGTCACATTCAAATGCTTGCCTAATTTTACATGCCAATGAATTTTTCTTCCTTTGTCTTTTGAAAAGATGGCTGTCTCGTGCCATTGTTCTCTAGCTTTCAGTATTTCTTGGTATTCTTGCTTCTCCCCTGCTGTTTTCTTTATTGAATTGAATTATGATCTCTTCCTTCTGAATGCTATAATGCAGATATGACTATTCTGGTTATGGTGCCTCTTCTGGTAAGGTAAGCTGTCATTCAACTTAAGCTAACTACATGAACAGCATTTTATTCATGGCATGTTTAAAGAATTGCAGCTAATTGAAGAAATTGAGATCTACAAGTTAATATGTAAAGTAATTAAAAACATTAATATAATTTGGAATTTCAAATCATAGAGGAAAATCTAGAAGTAACAAGAGAGCTCATTTCTTGTGCTTGAGTTAACATGTACTGGAAATCTGGATCATGCAATACCAAGAACTTTTGAGTGAATGTATATGGGAAAATCAACAAAGCATGGGTCTATATAAAAGACAGCAAGTAATTACATCATCTTTGCTTATCAGCAATAATAAAAAGAACAGCGATATTGGTGGGGGCAATTAGCACTCCACCAAGTGATAATGCACTCTGAATTTATAGTGATAAGAGAGAAAAAAATAAGAGTGATAGACTGGAGTGCTACTAACTCCACCCAGAGTACAAATGAACCCTTGCAGTCCAGATATATTATATAGTTGTGGAAGTAGATTAGGATGTTTATTCTTTAAAAGAGTTTTGGAAGTTGAGTTATGTGAACACTTACTAGCTCCACTACTTATTTGTTATCATCTGGCTTCCCAAGTTAGACAACTTTTCGAATGATTTACAAAGCTTACAGCACTCTGATATCGAAAACTGCATGGTAATCATATATCGTGTTTTCCATGTCCAGCCAAGTGAGTCCAACACATATGCTGATATAGAGGCAGTTTACGAGTGTCTCCAGACACAATATGGAGTTAGTCAGGAAGAGTTAATTTTGTATGGGCAGTCAGTTGGTAGTGGGCCAACATTGCACTTGGCAGCGAAGTTGCCAAGGCTGAGAGGGGTGGTTTTGCATAGTGCCATTCTTTCTGGTCTTCGTGTGCTCTGCCATGTGAAGTTCACATTTTGCTTTGACATATACAAGGTAGGCTAACTATCTTGGTCGTTGTTAGTTATGGAGATTCTAATGGTTTATTGACTAATGGGCACCATGTCTGTTGTTCTTCTATCTCTGCTGCCATTTTTAAGCTATACGTTTGTCTCATAAATGCAGAACATAAACAAAATTCGGAAGGTGAAGTGCCCTGTTCTAGTGATACATGTAAGTATCTTTTCTTCCAATAGTTTTCTTTAGAAACTCCTTATTGTGCAATCGTTCTGCTGAGACTTTGTTCTCCAAGCAAATCCATTTTTAAAGTAAACCCAGTCAAATGCTTGTGTGAGGGTTTGAGAATGCATTGAAATTTGAAATGCTTTAATGTGCATCATGTCTGGCTGTCCAGGTTGATTAAGATTTCTGGGCTTATTTAAGGTGATATCATTTTGTTTTTAGGGTCTAGTCATCATATAAAAGTAGTTTAAGACACATAAGGTGCTGCCAAACAAATTATGAATGTGATGGGAGCATCATAGGTGTTAGTGGGGCTATTAACTACTGTGATATGTTGAATGTAGGATTTGGATGATGTGCTTTAGTGTTTTTATTTGTTGCTTTCCCATATAAATGTGATTTCTGCTTTATGATTTTGTGCAATAGGTATGAGTGTGATTCTCCTGGAAACTTTCATAAAAGTTAGCTGCAACTTAAAATGAGCTGAAAAGTTGTTGCAACTTTGAATTTCATTTATTTGCTTGTAGAGATGCATATGTAACATTTGTTAGTGCTTTGTTTGCTTTCATTGTTTTGTTTCCACTTATTATGCAACGATGGAAGTATATCAAACTAACCTTTTTGGATTTTCTACAAAAAAGTAAATAATAATAGAGAAGAGTATGGCTATACATCATAGGTTTGGTGGTGCTACAATGCATTATGGGACATGTGTTGATTGTCACGTCCTTTGGTTGTTGGCATGGCCATCCAAGGTATCGATCACATTAGCAACATTGCAGGTGTGGCCATTTTAGTTCCTATGATATGCTAATATGACATGACTATGTCAGCAAGGTTGTTGATGCAGCTGACACCTCAAATAGTTATTTCAGTAATTATATTCACATGACAATCAACTAGTGTCCTGAGATGCATTGGTGTATCTTGAGACCAAGATGCTATTTTCATTGGCAAATAGTGAAACATGATATAGGGAAGCATTTAACTGTTTTATATGTGAGAGGACATGAGTATAACTTTGGTCTTCAATTTTTAATAAACAGCAAAAAAAATATAATAGGGTAGCATGACCATAGTCATTATTCATTCGTGATCCTAAAATGTTAAGAAATCGATAATGTTGTTGGTATCAAAGTTTTTCATATTACATGACATGTCTACAAATAGTAATTATTGTGTTGGTGAACCTTGTTAAAAACTGGTTAAGTCGGTAATCATAGTAGAAGGTAGTCATTGTGCTCAACAGAAATTGATTGGATTAATTCGTGTTTTTGTTGATTTGCTCGACCATAGCTGGTCAACTTGATCAAAGTCTTCAAAATAGGTTAATTTGGTCATTGTGTCGGTGCATTTTTCAAAGTGAAACTTTGGTGAAGGGAGTATGTAACTAAAGTTAATTTGGTCAATGTGTTGATGCATTTGTCAAAGTGAAACTTTGTTTAAGGGAGTTTGTAACTAAGGTGGTGTGGTTTGAATCAAATTTGATCAAGGGTGATGCTAATGGTGTCTAAAGATACTTGTTAAGGTGTATTTATTATGATAGTTGATTTTTAAAACTACTCCTAGAATTTGTAATTTCAATCATTATCGTGTCAAAGTTTATAATTGGGAAACATGAAATGTATCCTTTTTCTTTTACAAAAGATCATAAATAATAATGCATAAAACATTTTCAAAACATAATAAATACACAAGTTTAAACCCTCATTACCATTACTTTTGATTGATTAATTAGGCCGGATGAGTTGAGTGTTTGTGTGGTAGCGTGGTGGTTTTTAAGTCATCGAAGTAATAGGGTGCTTTGCTACCACTGGCTAGCAAAGCATCTTTGATTTGATTTTCAGCATTTGCTACAGTGGCTTCTAAGCCACCACACTTCCAAGCACGCACCAAGTCAATTTGATTAATTATCAAAGTTTAGGTCAAAACCTAGTGAAATCAATCTACTTTGGTCAATTTTAAGGATCAAGTTTGACCAATATTGATTAATTTGACCAAGTTCAACCAAATTGACCAACATTGATGGTGAGGAAATGTGTTTTTGCAAAAAATTCACCGCGTGAACAACTTCCACTAGATGTGTGAGACCCACTACCGCGCATCCAATGATTGTGAATACTCTTAATGAATTTTGTGTTCCTAAGGCTTACGGCAGAACCATAATGGGAATGACCAACTTAACTAGATCTGATCTCATTGATTTCCATTCACTACATTTGATCAAATTGGACTGCAATAAGCGATGTTGGTCTGTGTTTTATGGTTACTAGGATTGACTGAGCTCAAAATCTTATATATGAAAATAATATTATTGCTATGGTAGCCAGCTATGTTTTCAGAGAAACCTAGATATTGTAAAACTGTTCCTTTGATTTTCATTTCATTATTTATCAAGAGTGCTTACATGAATGGTGCTTGATGTAACACATGAATTGAATGTATGTATAGTGTAAAACATGTAATTAATTGCAAGGTTGCAGGTGAATAAATGACAAATGAAGTGTATATTTTGTTTTTGTTGTATAAGGTAACCTACTTCTGGATTTCTTAAAAAACTCTTTGTGCTAGTGGTTCATCATCTATTGTGCTACTCAGCTGATCCAAATAGGTCACCTATATTTTGCTGTTCGATCGAGGTTCAGAAAAAGAAAAAATAAAAGGAAAAAGCTACATATTTTCTCCCCTTAATTAAGTATATATTCAAACTATTTAACCCAACGGTAAATTTGTTTCGCAATTACTTGACTTGTAAAGAGCCTGCCTCTCTTTTTCTTTCAAGTTATCTCCTTCCCATTTTTTATGGTGATAAGCCTTAGGAAACATGATTCCATTTCATTATTGAGAATGTAAAAACTTTCTGATTTTCCAAAAACTAGTTGCATTGATTTCATGGGCTATGTGATTAAGGATGTTGCATAGTAGAATTTATCAAGTTTCAGTACTAAACTAGTTGAGTTGATTGCATGATTGGGGTTTATTTTAGGATCTTAGAACTATAATCTACTCTCTTTCCATATCTGCATGTGTTTGTATCTGCATGCATGCTTGCAAAATGTTGCTCCTTGTTATTTCATGCTAGATCACCCGTCATTGATATTCTAAATTCTCAATTCTCAAGTGCAAGGGTGTGTTATCCTCTGAGGTTCACTATGAAGTTGATGATTTCATCCGGCTTAAACTAAGTTGACCAATTTTGACCGTCTAAGTTCTATATGATTCGCGCTTTGCATCTGATCTGTCCGAAGCAGATTTTGAAATGGGGTTGCATCATATGTTTTACAGGGCACAGAGGATGATGTTGTGAACTGGTTACATGGTGATGGGCTGTGGAAAATGGCGAAAGAACCATATGAGCCTTTATGGATTAAAGGAGGCGGGCACTGTAACTTGGAATTATACCCTGATTACATCCGCCATCTCTGCAGGTTTATTCATGAAATGGAGAATTTAACCACAGAAATCCGTCTCAAAAAGATCCGGCAGAATCTGTGTCTAAAACCGAGGTCTAAGACTGATTCCAACAAGTGCTGTAGGTTCAAACTGTGGCGACCTAAATGCCCAGAATGTTTAAGACCCAGGTGCATAAAATGCTCGTGGGGTCCCAGGTGCGCAGGATGCTGGAGACCCAGATGCCCAAAATGTCCGAGACCCAGTTGCCCAAAATGTCCGAAACCCAGTTGCCCAAAATGTCCGAGACCCAGTTGCTGCTGTAGAATTAGATGTCTGCCCTGGCGATGTTGCTTTGGAAAACAGAGTGGGATGAATAGGAAGCAGGATGGGTGATAATAATAATAATAATCAGCATTGGTTGTATAGATTGCTGAATTCACTCACTAACACTCTTCTAATCTTGTGCGTTAGTGTACAAAACAAGAGGAAGTAGTTTGATTTTAATTTTATTAAAAATCATGGTGTTGGGATGTTCTTGGAAATGGAGATTTTGTATCTCAGCTCATTTGGATTTATTTCTGGAGATCCTTTTTATCTACACAATTTACAAGCTTCAGATCACCTCTTTGACCTCAGGCCTTCTTCTTCTTCTTCTTCAGCTTCTGGTGGTTGGTTTACAATCCATAAAATCCCTTTTCATTTCCAAATAGAGCTCTCAAGCTGTTTTGTTAAATAAATAAATGATACTGTAGCTGTTACTATAATATACTGAACACACTGAGTAATTCTCTCTAATTTCAATGAGCCCTTGAAATTAATGTGTGAAACCTAGGAACGAGTATAAAGTTCAAGCAAAGATGATGGAAGCTCGTGATGCTATGAGA
>Ga0307514_10004510_pt1 | contig 12792 bp, 7 predicted proteins | sample 16_EM_MG_FD_203088 | JGI IMG/M metagenome (GOLD analysis project Ga0307514, IMG submission 203088) | Populus trichocarpa ectomycorrhiza microbial communities from riparian zone in the Pacific Northwest, United States - 16_EM | ecosystem: Host-associated > Plants > Roots > Unclassified | place...
GTCAAAGTACCGTCCCCTGCAGACATCGGCCGTCCTTCCGTCATTCTTATGCTCGGACGGGACGGACGGTTGTGGAGGCGTCCCGTCCGTCCTGGCAAGATTTCGGACGGCATGCCGTCCCCGGCCGGCAGACGGGACGGTTGAGAACACTGCAAAGTGGCGGAAGCCGATGGCGAATGTCACTTCGTGAATAAGTCTACCTGTACAAAGAACTAAGCGCATTAGCAATCACTCTCCAGTCCTTTCCGGTAGCTGCGATCGCCTTCTAATGACATGTCGACCATTCTAGCACCTTGTAGGTATTTCGGGATAAATCCTGAGTCTACACACACTATGGATTCACGGATTTTCGCATGAATCGTTGGTAGTAGTTCGTGAACCTAAGGAGCCCATGTACACTCCGACTTCGGTGTTGGCCAGTCTTCAATTATCATGATTCGATTCAATTCCATGCCGACTCTTTCGAATTAATGATAAACCCAAACAAGGCAACCTGCGAGACTCCGAATTTACACTTTTCGGGTTTGAAATTAAGACCGCATTCCCATAACCCCTGCAGTAGTTTCCGTCCGTGTTCCTCGTACTCATTTTCATTTGTCGAATAAATAAGTAGATCGTCAGGGTAACACACGGCAAAGTCGTCGAAGTAAGGCCTTAAGAAGTCGTTAATGTAGACTTGAAAGGTAGCTTGTACATTCGTCAAACCGAAAGACATAAATCGGTATTTAGACTGGCAGTAGCAGGTCAAAAACGCTGTCGTCTACTCGTCGCCTTCGTTGATCGGGATGTGATTGTAACCATTCTGGAGGTCGAGCTTGGCAAAGATCCGAACTTCGGGTAACCTGTTGAGCATCTCCGAGAAGTGAGGTAGGGGATGCCTGTTCTTGAGTGTTGCGGAATGGAGTTCTAGTTAGTCAACAAACAGTTGTACACTGCCGTCCATCTTAGGGAATCAAATAGGTGCTGCCGCCAGTGATGGGCCGGTTAGGTGCGAGTGCTGTGGCCATAGCCTTGATAAAGACCTCCATGAACTCCAAGTACTTGCGGGAATGTAGCATCCATCGTCGTAGAGACCCTCTCGGCGTATGACCGTTTGTGCTCAAGCTATCAAGGTTAACATATGCCTTATTCAAGGGAATAGAAAGGGGAAATAAACGGAGAAAGGGTATCCAAGAGTAGCGTTTGAGCGCGTGCTCCTTACCAGTAAAATGGAACATGGCTACCAAATTAAATTTCTCCCATTCGCTTCCGCTCGTTTAGGCTAATACGCTGTCCGCAACATTTATGAACGCAACCAGAATGAGGTATGGAGGTCAGACCGTACACAGGGGATTTATTAGACTAGGACAAGAATGTATGGATCTGACCAACGTTTTCTATCATTGATTAATTCGTTTGTTCTATTTCCGGTGTTCACCGCTTCACTCAGTGAACTATTCCCCTCTACCTGTAGGTAACTCTACTTCTCCGGTCGTGATAGTCGAGAACTATGCCACATCCAGCCAGGAAGAGTGTCAAAAATGTCCGATAATTTCAGCGAGATATGGATTGCAGGCTGGCTAGGCAGGTTTCTATATCTCGTCACTCGGACTGTAGTTTCACAAGTCATTCGTGAACCTGTGGTTTTGCATTATCGAATATCCGGTATCTGGTGGCGAGGAGTGACCGGGATAACGAGTTTACACAATCGACGTCGATTTGCATTGCATCCAGGAAGTGTCTTAACTCTTGAGTAGTGTACACGCCAACATACTTGTTGATGTGTTAGACAGGATAGGGATGAGAGAGCTGAAAGGAATTGGGGAACGCTATGGAGCCCTGTCGCGAAATACTCACTGTACGTCAAATGAATTGCAAGTAACACAGAGAGCGGTATTAGTGGATTTGCATTAACTATTACCAACCTTGCGTATCATCTGTGTATGTGACGTCACACTAGGCATGAGCGTTTCTCGGAGCGAGTACCTCGCTAAGAGTGTGAGGTGCCGTCTCTAAGTACAAAAGGTAAATTGTGAGTCGATCTCGGGATTACTTAGCTACTTGACGTTGCCGGAATGTTTTGACCTCAAGAACTACACGCTCAACACTCCAAATCCGATCTCCGGGTGATGTCTGGACATCTGCAACTGGCGTTCGTATCCAAAGTCAACAGGCGCCCAACATGTTTGGTAAGCGAGATCTTTCCCGCTTTTTCACGACTGCCTTTGTACGGAATTCGGATGGTGGCAGCCGTGCCCTCCGAAGGTTTCGAGACTAGATAGCATGTGATATCCCTACGGCCCGATTCGTCCGAATGGCGGTGATTGTGTAGTAGACGGGTCTCAAACCAGGTTTAGCGAATAAACATAGGCTTCACGTAGCTACTTGGGTGGATTTAACACTATATACTTGTTTCCCATGCGATTTACTCAATTATAAGCCAATTCCATGTCCCACCACTTGCCCATGAGCTATCACTCGGGATATCCAGCCTGAGGTTTGGACTTAACATCAACCCAACGGCTGGTAAACTGACTATAATACAGTGACTTGGAATTAGATGAATGCGATGGTTGAAACGGTACTTAGTTGCAGGTAATTATCACTAGGCGCATAGCGTCTCAGTACACGTAACACACTAAATGGACGATAGCTGAGGCTCAACCCCTCCACATCAACTCCCTGCGTCACCAGACTACTTCCGACAACCTGCCAAACACTCTCAATAATAACGTATCCTCCGTCTCTCCACTATCGGGGAATTATAATGACTTCAATATCCCTTCATGGCACAGAATTAGGGAAGTGAACGTTTCAGTAGTGAACTAGTTCGGACAGCTGCTTTTCGGTACGGTTCGGAACTGGTTCAGAGTGTTGAACTGTACCACATGCGACAAGTTCGTCTTGGAGAAGCAGCTGGTTCGAACCGGTTCCCATAATGTGGTAATACTCATATTACTGAGCTTCCAGCAACGGTTTACTCATGCCAACCGTCTCTTTGTCATACGGATGTACAATTTGCCTCTTGCGCTCTCTTTATCATATGTTCACAGCTCCCATCGGCTCCTAATGTCCTACTCGAGTCCCGTATTGGATGACAAAAGTTTTGTTGGCTGAACCGTCAAGGAACTAGAGTATGTTAACCGGATCAGTAGAGGTATGAACCTGATGGTACCTTGATCGAGCCGTTTCATATAGTAAACCGCACCAGATGAACCGGTCATCCCTGGAGCCAGAATTGGTTAGAAACTTTAACTTCTCAGAGCAGAATCCTCGACATTTTCCGCGAGCGAAGTTCTCTGTGTGAGAAAAATTCTCCCCCCACCTTCTGCGAGCGACTGCGAGCGCTTCCAACCGGAGCAAGATGTCAATGATCAAATTGCAGTAATCCTAGACCATCTCAGACAAACATCGGATCAGTGTTCCTAAGCCACCCGGCTGCAATATTTAGGCTTGCCTTGGCACATTCCAAGCCCGTTTATCATGTGAAAAGCGTACGTCGCAGGAAACGAGTGCAGATATGCACATTCCGGTGATAGAGGAGCAGGGATGGATGACAATAGCTCTCTTTGCCGATAGGGCGATATACGAGGTTATGTAAAATTCTACCCATCTTGAGATCCCTTACTTCAAATAATAAACTACGAAACTGGCAATTTAAGGAAGATATGTAGATACAGGATGTACCGGTGGCGTGGCTCCACTGAGTATCATCCAAAGAAATATTCAAAGACACGACTTACCAAGCCATATCCCTAGCTTACAATGCCGAATGCAATTCTAAATACGTTTCGGAGATACCAAGCTAGCGAATTACGAAGCCGTATTACCAAAAATATAATCCCGAAAGAGATCCCGACAAACTCGGCAATTCCGAGATACATCGCTACGATGGTAATTAGAGGCTACAAATTGACTTCCAAATCTACACGGAATCCAGACTTGCCAGTCGAGGTGTGATGGCCGAATGAGAACTAGATAAGTCGTCGGCGGAGAACGACCTTCAAAGGGGGGCCTTCAAAGGGGAGATCACCGTATCAGAACCGAAAATAACCCCTACTTACACGATTACCGTACCGGAAGTGCTAAAGTGAAAACCGTGAAGAGGATTTACCAATAGAGAAAGCAAACCGCACCAAGAGAAGAATCGACAAGTGGACTAAGAGAACGGCAATAAGTGCATCAGGAGAAGAGACGGCATGCGCATTAATAGAGAGACCGCAAGAGCAGGTGGAAAGAGACCGCAAGCGCACCAAAAGAATAGTCAAAGAAGCGTACGTGGGTATATGTTGGCAAGCACACCCGGAGGAGAGTTGGCAATTGCACCTAGTGAGTGAAGATGGAAAGTACGGCTGCAAGTGTACGGAAGAGATGACGAGATCGCAAAGCACGCTTGCTTCCTGTTAAGTGAGTGCGACTATGACTACGGAAGCAGTTCCAAACAGACCGAAACAGCTACCGAAGGAGACACCGAAATTCAATGATATGGATACTCAATATGGCGATTGACTGAGATACTGGAGGTCTACCGAATGCTCTTACCAGAGATATTTGAGACGACCACTGAGAGACTGAGTTCACTTATCAAACGGCGACTAATACCATTGAAGGACTTTATCTTGATATCAAAATACAGGAGTACCGGTAGCCCGACAGAAGGAGTTCAAAGGCACGCACCGATCTGCCAAGAGTTTGATTAAATGGATAACCGAGAGCTTCACGGAAGCCTGCCGAAAGATGCACTGAAAGAACAAATAATGGTGTCTTACCGATAGATTATCATCCTATCCGACACTGAATAGAATACTGAGACCAAGAGTCGCTTACTGAACGACCTAGTATACAGACCGAGAGATGTCTACCGAGGTGTTTGCGGAATGGCGGCCTGGCCAGGCTTCATGCAGGCTGGCAGGGCATGGCCGCTTAGGAACACTGCATCGAATTGACAAGATCAGGGTTTCTATAGTCGATCTACCCCAATCTTTGGGAACTTAGCAACATTATATAGGGTGAGCTATGAATGAACATGCTAAAGGTTTAGACCTTTCTCCTAACTGGCCCTAGTAGACATTGCCGCTGTAGTGCCATGAGTTTTCCGTCCTAAAACCCCTCCATTCATCAACAATAAAATCTATTTCGACCGCCAGCAGCAGCACTATAGCACTACTGCCCTCCAAGACCGCTCGATAAGCTTTGTCGCGCGACGGGTTGGTTGTGGCCAAATCATCAAGCCGTCGCTCACTTCATGGCCAGATCACTCGGCTTTTATCAAGGCCTGGTTGTTGCATATATTCATAGGTCATCTGTTGCAGCCTTGGAGTTACATCCTGGTATGAGATTATGGCTTCTATCAAAACTTTGTGTTATGCGCCGCAGATAAGTGTGTATCTCTAAGGGGGTCGGAAATTTTCTTCTTTAAGGCACCGGAAAAGGCACAGCAGAGCGGTGATTTTTCCCACACTAAGAATAAATGGCATTCAAGTGCAAGAATTGGGTTAGGGTTCTTTGGGATGCACTGTGGAAATGGCACAAAGGTTGGACTACGTAATGGTGCCTTTTCTCTGTGCCTTTCCCGCCTGTGCGTTGTCTCCCGTGCCAATTATCCCTAAGGATTCTCCCCGAGCCGTTTGTCCCTGTACTCTGTCCACGTGGCTTTCATTTGAAATCGTCCCCTGCCCCTTTTCGTGCCTTTCCTATTCAAAGCGAATTTAAATTAGTAAAGTCCTTCGTCACCCCAAAAGACACCGACTAAAGGCGCCAACCCCTCTGTTTATTTCAAGATACCCATTATCTTGATACTCTTGTCACTGCCGGTTCCCTTCTTGTCGCTACTACCACCATGCCCAACTCTCTCTTTGATGTCTACTCATTGTTGGTGGAGTGTAGGGGGGCGTAGGAATGGTGGCGGTACTGACGCGGCGGTAACGGTGGTGATAGCTATGATTTTGTATTCAGATTCTGCGGACAAAGGAGGCGGCAATGGGTGTGGCATCAGAATGGAAGGTGAGCAGTCGACCGAAACGCCGTACAGGCAAAACAACTACGATATACCATTTCTAGCTACCCCCTCCAGTGAAGCCTGAGAAAGGCACACACAGAAAGAGACAAAAATAAAACTACTTCCAGTAGGGTTCTAGGTCTTGAAAATGCGCCATTTTGAGAGCACAGCAGTAGTTAGTCAAGGATTTAGGGCATCTTTGGTGGGAGTCCAGTATATCAAAAAATCACAAGCAGAAAGAGTACACAATAAAAGACATTAGCATTTTTACAGCGGTGCAAAATTGAGTTCAAATTCCTCCTGGTGTCTTATTTACCATGTAACCGGTGGCATTCATTTTTCATCTAAATGAGGGAAAGGCACATTTCCATCTCCCTTAGAGGGTATGCGTTAGCTATACATACATGTAGTTAGCTTGTACAGTTATCTGGACATCGGCCAGCAGAATTCCGTATCTAAACTCTATCCTAACACTCAGCTGCATCCAAACGACGGCACATGTGCGCGCATATTAGAACAGAATTTGGTCTATAGCGGGGGACGCTGGCAAAATTTTGTCCCCGACGTTCGAAATCGGACGATACATACACACATTATGACCCGTTACACAGTGGTGGGACGTTCCCTCTGAAACCCAATTTTAATGAGATATATATTTTAATATTAAAAACTACCATGGATAAAATTCCTGAAACAGAGAACGATCTTAATTCTCCTATCAAAAAAAGCTGTTGTTTTGGTGCCGCTGAAAATTTTCTACGAAGCAAGTTCAAAACACCCTGGTCAAAGGTGTCGCCGCCATATACCCAAATTTTATGAGAACAGGCAGGGATTTGAGATTCCAGCTCCAATTAGAACTGCACACTCGACGCCAAATAATAACTAAAGCTTTCCCGAATTTCACAGGGACTGCCGGGGACGCCATGTTGCTATCCACGGTCGTCCCGGCAGTCCCCGGCTGATATCCATTGATAATGAAATTCACAAGTAGTAAACTAGATGAATCATATGAAACTTCAGATTTACCTATAATATGTACTGCAAAATCTATTCATTACCATTGGTTCATTCATCTCTAGTCTCATTGAACACCTAAGTACATGATGTCCACCGAAGGTAGTGAATGTCGGTCCAGGATGGAAGATGTCGGCGAGGGACGATGTTTTCGCCGTCCCCGGCAGTCCCCGGCCTTCATGCCATCCTCGTTCAGTAAGGACGGGACGGCAACATTGGCGCCGTCCAATCCGTCCTGGAGATATATCGGACGGCACCATCGTCCTTGGACGTCGGACGGGACAGTTGAGAACTAGCCAAATCCTAAGTCAACATGCCACAGCACCTCGGGACAACGACGGGGACATGGATGGCTGAGACTTCGGTAAGTGAGCTCGTAGACCGATATAATGCCGCGGTAGCTCGGGTTTAAGGCATAGAAAGAATTAGGCTTTCATGGCATCATTACACCCATACTGCCATCCATACCGGCTAGTACCATTGGGTTCTCGGGACTGTTGCAAATGATATCCGGCGCTGTGAGAAAGTCCAAAAGCCATATCGTTCTCTCTGCATTAGCGGTCTCTCTATATACACAACGGACAGCCTAAATTGGCCGCTCCGCTATCGGGAGAACTCGGGAGCGGGGTTGAGCCAATTTCCCACACTTATCTTATACTGCTACTAACCACATTGATTGAGACTTTCACATCTTTGGGTACATAGCATGCTGCCATCTCCCACGGTGAATCCGGATTTATCCTCCTAATACGATGTACCTCTATGCAAAAACACACCAGGAATCCAGGATACTGGCAAGGTAATATGCATGATATCGCGGCCTATGCAATTTGCGCACTACAATCGGTTAGAGTACGACGAATTGGTCGCTTCTATTGCGTTTTGATTGACTTGATATTTCAGTCCTAGATCGTATAACTATCGAGTATCCCTTTTACCGCAATATAATCATTTAGAGTGCCGAAAGTTTCATCGTAATAATTAAACATACTTCTATATCACTCCTTGACCAGCGAGTTCAGACAATACATAGTCGGCCATCGTGACTGCAATCTCGTCGACTTCCACCTCCACCGCCGTTGACAGGTTACTGTGTAGATCTGTTTACTTCCGCAGCCGGAAGTGCTACGCAAGTAAAGTTCGTTTTCAGAACCTCACTAATACTGAGAATGGGACGTTCGGTAAGGTCAGCAACGACGGATGTCATGGTGTACACAAACTCAGCCTTGCCGGTAGCGCTATACCTGGTATCCTAAGTGGTTGTGAGAATGGGGACTGTAAGCTAGAGTATGTGCACACGTGCACATGTTGATGTGGCTAACTACTAGTCCCACAGAGTTCGGCATGTGGCATGTTTCGGACTTTCTTTCTTTCCGGTTCGGCTAGTGGCAAGGATGGCGACGGAACGGGCCGAGCCGAATTTGCTCAGTGCACCTGCAGGTTTCTCCGCAGTAAATTTGCAGCAATCACACCTTTCAGGAAATTTAAATTAGACAAGTACTTAATGGGTATGCATCCATCATCATGCTTGGAATTCGCTGTATGACTTATGATGGGCCTAATTGAGTAACTTCCAGTCTGGGATCCGGCACTTACGACTGCGGTACCACTCGATTCACGAAGCTATTGCCAAAGGCTAGATCGAGGTCAAGCACATGACAAGTACTGAGATGCTGGCGGATGCTATTACTAAGACCCTAGGGTAATAAAAATTGGCGAATTTGTGGAGGAAATTTGTCTCAGATAGATGGGTTTGGTAACTTCGGGTTTGTATATGGAATTGGACTCGAGGAGATTTTGAATTTGGAGGATGAGGAAGACACATGTCGAAGGATTTCTCATCTTGTTTTGTTTTCTCTTATTTTTGCCTCCCTTCTATTGGTAGTCTTGAGCAATGATTCCACCAGTCCAGACGATCCCGGTCTGCGGTAGGGCTCAGTCCAGTCCGGTCTAATGGGAAGGTCGGACTGGACTGATCTATAGACTGGTAATCTTGGACTGGACGGGCTTGTTCTGGACCGATCCATTTACGCATATAATTTTGACATTGCTTTTTAGCCAAGTACTACCGAAAACATGACTCATCCTCACTTTTTATCACCACTCACCCCCGAAAACCTACTCTGATCGAAATTATACCACTTCTGTCTGTATGTTCGGCTCCATCGAGATATATTTTCCCCAGTAAAAGACTAATACCCGGGAAAGTATACCCCAACCCTGGACACCGTGAGGGATCGGTCCGGACCAAGCCCAGTCCAGTCTGTCAGCATCTGGGATCGGTCCGATCCCAGTCCAAATCTTTCTTGGACTGGACCTGGACTGCACTGGACGGTTCCGGTCTGGACTGATCCATTGCTGGACTGGTGGAATCAGTGGTCTTGAGTTTCTCTGCGCTTCTCTCTTCTCACCTCGTCGAGCAAGAACCTGGGCTCCGTGTTCCTAAGCGGCCCTGTACGGCCGGCCTGCATGAAGCCGCACCTGGCCGCCGCTAAGGCAGGCCTCTAAAATCGAGGCCGGGCCGCTAAGGAACACTGTTCAGGCTAAAGGGGGAGTATTGACTAAGTAATATAGCCCGAAGGCCATCGTAGCTAATGTGGGAACTTTTGCCCGCAAGCCATCGGAACTAATGTAGACATTAACTTAGCCCGCGAGCCAAACTTAGCCTCAGGCTTTAGTAACAAACTTAGCTCTCCGACTATTACAGACATGTCTCGGTGCTTATTGCTCCGTGAGCGTCAAGCATGTTACGCTAGCTATTTTACTGTGAGCTTCGAGGTTGGGGGACTGCGTTGTATGGTTTGTTTCCTTAATTACATATATCTTATTCTCTCTTTGTGTGGTAGACAGCTCAATTAATGAGAACAGCGGGACAGTACCAGGACGGATGTCATGGCCCATCCCACGAAGGGATTTGGAATGAGGAAATCGCGAAATCCGACGCGGCATTGGACGGGATGCCATGTCATTTCGTGTCACATCGGCAACAACTGCTGCTCCAAATCAAGTTCGGACATGGGGTGCTAATAGAACTCATCTAGGAGATTATGTGATGTCAACAAGTATCCTTATCGGACATATATTCGTGGAGTTGGTGTGGGTGGATGGTGGGAGCTGATGGAATGTTGCCCCCCACCATTCTCCCATGCCAACTCCACAAATATTTGTCGGATAAAGCGGATACTCCCCACTGAAGGCAGATGACACAACCAGGGTTCCCAACCGTCCGTCCCGGGCAGAAATCTCCAGGACCAGGGCCCTGTACAGATGACTGTAGTCTTAACCAGGGTCAGATATACTACATCCTGCTCGGGAAAGTGAGTTCCGGGACACTGTATCTCGGAACAAATCTTCAGCCGAGATGAACTTGTGCCGAATCGTGGATTCTAAGCTTCATTAAATCGGATATCAATTTGTGAGTAGGGGCCAATCAATGAACTGTAGGGTCCTGCAGTCCTGTAGTCTTGTTATGGAGCGTCCTGGTCCGTCCAGTCCTGAAATCTTGAGCCCGGAAAACTTTAGTCCGGTCTCCTGCAAGGTTTTGGACGGACGGGACGGACTATTGGGATGCCTGGACCCAACCATTGTTATCAGTAAAGTACATGGAGTCATGGACACATGTCAACGAACTAAATATGACACAGAATATACAAGTGATTCAAAATGCCAGACATGCAGCTCGCTCGAAATATTCGGTCTCAATACTTCCATAAATCACATCTACCCCAACACCCGACCGTGAGTCCGAGATGAAACCCCTTCAAACTTACAACCACGAACCCCGAGAGATCGTTAACCCATATTCAAACCTACAGCATCAAGTTAGAATCGATCACACACAGTAAATGTAGGGTAAGTACCCTGCTTTGTCTTTCGTAGTCTCCCATTCGCCCGGCTAAGAGTAGCATTCTTGACATGCAGCACTGTGTCCCACCTTGTCGGAAGTTGTGCATATTTTGATTTCGGCTGTCGTCCAATCTACCCGTGTAGCACCGACAAGTCCGCCAATGCGGTTACTAACTCCTAATATGTTTGATAGTTCTTGGAGTGCCGCAGCACCACGTAAGACATCATCTTTCGCTACAGTGCTGTCAGGATTGAATACCGGTAGCTTGAATACCGGTAGCTTGAATACCGGTAGCTCCAGGGAAATCAAAGGCGTTGGATGAACGGTTACGAATGCTTTGAAACAGTCGATAACATCGGGACAACTAGGATCCCAGTCGTGAGGTATATACATTTCGAATTGAGTGGAGAAATAATCTTTGGGGTCCACCGTGTTGTACTCCTGCTTATGCGGCATGGCTCTGTATACGAGCCACCCCGACGTAAAAGTGAAAATAGCGAGGTATAGTACTATGTCACTCAAGTTTATGAACCGGAGAGTAACTAATGACGGAGCCTTTACATTGTACATTCCATCAGTTGATGGATCTAGTTAGGATAATGACGCATTAGTGAACAATAAAGAGTAGAGCAAAATTATATCAAGGTTAGCTTTGAGGTCCTTACATGGAATATCTAGTTCGAGCTTAAATTTTCCGTCTAGATTTGTTGCGACAGTTGAATTTTTTAAGTTTTGAAATATCTTGTATCTTACCAGATACATCAGATTATAGACAAATACTGCCGGATCAGCAGAACAAGGAAAGTAACCAATAGGTTCGTTGGCAGTATCCAGGAGCTTGTATTTGCCGTGTTCTACTCCAATATGGTAGGCCGCAGTTTTTTCGGGACCGCAAACAAGTTTCACGGGGTAATCTGATGCATTACCAGCCAGCATATCCCGTAGTTGAGTAAACTTAGTCAGTTGGATGCTGTCCAAATGATTTGAAAATAGCTTGACCACTAATTCCTGGGCGACGGATATGGGTGACACAGTGTGAAAGGGTAGTTTGATAGACTCGTCTGGAACTGGTAGTTCAAATATATCTGCCATGGATTCCATATTATTATGAACGTTAAGCACCATCGAGCCATTGTTCTTCTGGGCTTCTAGGTCTTTGCAGTTGAGGAGCAGCCGCACAGTGGACTTGTGGCCGTAGAAGGCAGCAAGGTGGTGCGCCGTCGCGCCTTTGTTGTTCTTGGCCTCAATGCTAGCTGTACGGTCGATGAGTAGCTGGACTGTGGCCTCATGGCCTCTCATGGCAGCGAGGTGGAGCGCAGTCGAGCCGTTATTGTCCTTGGCCGTGATGGCAGCTTTGCAGTCGAGGAGCAGCCGGACCGTGGCCATGTGGCCGCTCCAGGCGGCGAGATGAAGTGTAGTCAAGCCACTACTGTTCTTGACCTCAAGGCCAGCTTTATGGTTGAGGAGCAGCTGCACTATAGCTTCATTGCCGCTCAAGGCAGCGAAGTGGAGCGCAGTCGAGCCGTTGTTGTCCATAGCCTTGATGTCAGCTGTGCAGTTGAGGAGCAGCCAGGCCGTGGCCTGATGGCCATTCAAAGAAGCGAGGTGGAGCGCTGTTCGGCCGCCATTGTCCTTGGGCTCGATGTCGGCTTTGCGGTCGACGAGCAGCCTGACGGTGACCTCGTGGCCGCTCCAGGCAGCGAGGTGAAGTGCAGTCGAGCTATAGTTGTTCTTAGCTTCGATGTCAGCTTTGCTATCGAGGAGCAGCCGAACTGCTGCCTCGTAATTGTTCATGTAGGGCAGACTTTGAGTGCGGTCATCACGTGGTGTTAGTTGAGCGGCGGAGCCGCATTCACTCTACTTCTTGTGTACGTGTCAAATAGATGAATAGACAAGTCAATATACGCATCACCAATTTGGCAGCTGCACCATAAGTCGACGTACGCTTCCCTCT
>Ga0307514_10004511_pt1 | contig 12792 bp, 9 predicted proteins | sample 16_EM_MG_FD_203088 | JGI IMG/M metagenome (GOLD analysis project Ga0307514, IMG submission 203088) | Populus trichocarpa ectomycorrhiza microbial communities from riparian zone in the Pacific Northwest, United States - 16_EM | ecosystem: Host-associated > Plants > Roots > Unclassified | place...
GGTACTTGTCCCGCCTTGCCGACGAGATGGAAGCCGGCCAACTTGCCCGAGCGGCGGAGGTCCTCCGAGAGGCGCGGGAGGCTCTCAGTAATCCCTTGGCGCCGCACGGAGAACTCAGGTATGCCGTGCTCCGTCTTGTCGAATGCCTTGAAGACGCCCTGCGTGTGGCCGAGTCGCGTGGGATGCGCCTGCCTGTACCGGACGCCGACGACGACAGTGGCGAGGCCCCAGCGCTCTCCGTTGAGGCGTCCAGTTGATCACGCGTGCTGACATCGGCAGGCGTGTCCAGGACGACGCGGGGCGCATCGGCGTCCTCACCGACGTGGTCCAGGACTACATCGACCCTGCCGCTCCTCCGGAGGCCCGCCGGAAGCAAACCGTCGCCTTTGTGCGGCCGGAAGGCGGAGGGCGCGAATGGACAGTCCTTCCCGGCAAGGTCAGGCGCACATGATGGCGTACTGTCGGCGGGCCGCCGCTGGAACGGTTCGAGATCACGGTCACTGCCGATCGGCAGTCGATCACCTGGCCCGACCGCTGATGCGTTGCTGACAACTGGCCCGCGACGCACCGAGCGCGCAGTGCCCCGCTCTCCGATTCAGAGCAAAGGGAGCGGGGCACGACGCAAGTTCCGGCGCCTCCCAAAGGCGTTCACCCGTGAGGCCATCGACGGGAAAGGGTCAGCCCCGGAACGGCCCCCTCACCTCATACGTGATCCCGCCCGACGAACTCCCGCTCGTGCCCCGCTGGCTGGAGAAGTAGAGGCGGGTGCCGTCAGGGGAGAAGGCCGGGCCGGTGATCTCGGAGCCCGACTGGCCGTCGACGCGCAGGAACGGGGCGATCACGTCGTCCGGGGTGATGACGCAGATCTCCATGTTGCCGCCGTCCTCCGCGACGAACAGGTCGCCGGAGGGGGTGCCGGTGATGTTGTCGACGCCGGTGAGGGGGGCGGTGCCGGAGGTGACGAGGGAGTCGTCGTAGGCCAACTCGTAGGTGTTCGTGGTGAGGTTGAGCTGCCAGACCCGGTTGTCGCCCTTCGTGGTGAACCAGACCGTGTCGTCGGCGTAGTGGCAGCCCTCGCCGCCGTTGAACGACTTCGAGCCGGAGACCTGGGTGCGGGTGGTGGTGGGGGAGCCGTCCGGGTCGGGGATGTCGGCCCAGGTGAACGAGTCCGACGTGGCGCTGCCCGCGACCATGACCTGGAGGGTGCCCGAGGACAGGTCGCCCCAGGTCGTCGGTACGAAGCGGTAGAAGCGGCCGTTCGTCTCGTCCTCGGTCAGGTAGACGACCTCGCGGACCGGGTCGGCTGCCGCCGCCTCGTGCTTGAAGCGGCCCATCGCGTCCCGGCGCACCGCGGCCTTCACACCCCAGGGGTCCGTCTCGTAGACGTAGCCCAGCGAGACCTCCTCGCAGGACAGCCAGGTGTTCCACGGCGTTCTGCCGCCCGCGCAGTTCTGCCGGGTCCCGGACAGGACGCGGTAGGCGGAGGTGATGGCGCCCGTCGAGGAGAACGTCACCGCGCTCGCGCCGCCCGACGGGTTGATCTCCGAGTTGGAGACGTAGATCCAGCCTGTGCCGTCCGCGTAACAGGCGCCGCCGTCCGGGGCGTTGTGCCAGCTGTACGACGTTCCCGTGACCGTCTGGCCGGAACGGGCTATCACCCGGCTGGTGAAGCCGCTCGGGAGGCGGACGCCGTTCGCGTCCGGTGCGCCGAGCGCGCCGTAGGGGCCTGTGCCGGGCTGGGCGGGGGCCGCGTACGCGGCGCCGCGCCACAGGGTTCCGCCCAGAACGGCGGAGGAGCCGCCGATCGCGGCCGCACGCAGGAAGGTACGACGTTCCACGCTTGCTCCAAGGGGTGTCGTGACCGGCCCGCCACCGATCGGCGGCGGGGTGGCGCGGTCACGGACACTAGAGGCTGCGGGTAGATGTGTCATGGACGCGTCGTGAAATGGACGTATGGTCCACATGGCCGCCGCCGGTCACCGACGGCTCTCGGCCGATTCGGGGTGCGGGATCCCGGCGGCGCGGGCCCGTTCGGCCCATGGTGTGACCGCCCGGCGGCGGCTGTGCGGACAGTAGGCGGATCACCGCGTCCAGGCCGCCCGTGTCGGCGGTGCGCAGGCTCGCCTCGCCGCCGCTCGCGTGCGCGAGCCGTTGGACCAGGGCGAGGCCGAGGCCCGTACCGCCCTTGGGGGCGCCCGGCGCGCGCCAGAAGCGGTCGAAGGCGCGGGCGCGTTGCTCCGTCGTCATGCCCGGGCCCTCGTCGCTGACGTGCAGGTCGACCCAGGACGGGCGGGCGTCGCGCAGCGCGCGGCGGGACGGAGCGTGCGGACGCAGTTCGATGGTCACCGTGGTGGCGGGCGGGGAGGCGCGCAACGCGTTGGAGAGCAGGTTGTCGAGGATCTGCTCGACGGACCCCGGCAGTGCGAGCACCGGGCCCACGCCGCCCGCGAACAGGACCAGGAAGACGCCCTGTCGGGCGAAGAGCGGCGCCCAGGTGTGGTGGCGTTCCGCGCAGACCGCGCCCACGTCGACCGGTCCCGGCGTCGCCGCGTCCTCCTCCAGCCTGGCCATCGCCAGCAGTCCCTCGACCATACGAGCCAGCCGGTCCGTCTCGGTGACGGCGGCGGTGAGGCTGGAACGGCCACGGGCGGAGATGGCCGGCTCCAGATTCTCCAGGCGCAGCCGCAGTGCCGCGAGCGGGGTCTTGAGCTGGTGCGAGGCCTCGCCCGCGAACGCGTGCTGGGAGTCAAGGAGATGGGCGAGGCGGGCCGCCGTACGGTTGAAGGCGGCGGCCAGGCTGCGGACCTCGGGTGGGCCCTTGGTCACCGTCACCGTCACCGGGGCCGCGCGGCCACCGATCGCCAACTCATGTGTGGCGCGCTCCAGTTCGCGGATCGGGCGGCCGGTCCAGCGGGCGATGGCGAACGCGACGAAGGTGACCGCGGTGAGGACGCCGAGACCCCCGAGGGCCAGCAACAGCCAGATGTGGTGGACGCGTTGGTGCACCATCTGGGTCGGCACCGTGAGCCACACCGCGCCCTCCGGCCGGACGCCGTGGCCGACGGGCGCGGCGACCGACAGGTACTGGACCCCGCCGATGGTGGAGGTGCGGACGTCCACCGTGGACGTGCCGCGCAGCGCCGCCGCGAGGCCCGGGCGGGAGGCCAGCGCGTGCGAGGCCTCGGCGGTGAGCGGGTGCGAGGTGGCCAGCGGAGTGCCCGTACCGTCGACGACCACCACCTTCCCGCCGATCCGGGCGGCACAGTGCACCACCCGGCCGGGCAGGTCCCGCTCGGCCCGCCCGGTGGCGAGGGACAGCGCCGCGTACGCCGAGACCGACTCGGCCTCGTCCTTCGCCGCGGTGATCACCCGCTCCCGCTCGCCGCGCGAGTACACGAAGCCGAGCGGGATCTCCAGGCAGAGCAGGACGAGCGCGGCCAGACTGAGATAGCTGACCAGCAGCCGGCGGGTCATGGCCGTGCGTCCCAACTGGCGTCCCAGCTGGCGTGCGTGCCCCCGGCCGGCCGGGTGTGCGGGCTTTCGGCGGACCGGGTGTGCGGGCCGCCGAAGGACCGGGTGCGCAGCTCCTCGACCGGTCCGGTGTGCAGGCCCCCGACTGGCCCGGTGCGCAGCCCCTCAACAGGTCCGGCGTGCAGCCCCCCGACCGCTCCGGTGCGCACGCCCTCGCCCGGCCCGAGGTGCGCCGCCTCGTTCGGCCCGGTGTGCACCGCCAGCCGGAAGCCGACCCCGCGCAGGGTCTGGATCCATCCAGGGTGACCCAACTTCCGTCGCAGGGCGGCGACATGGACGTCCAGTGTCTTCGTCGGGCCCTCGTAGTGCGGGTCCCACACCCGGTCCAGGATCTGCTGCCGGGAGCAGACCGCGCCCGGGTCCTCGGTGAGCAGCGCCAGCAGGTCGAACTCCTTCGGGGTGAGCGAGAGGGGCACCTCGCCGACCCAGACCTGCCGGGTACGGCGGTCGACGACCAGTGGGCCGGGTTCGTACGGCGATGCCGCCCCGGCCGGCGCCGGCGCCGGCATCGGTTCCGGCTCGGCCGCCGCCGGCTCGAATGCCCCGAGCCCCGCGCCAAAGGCCGTCCCGTGCCCCGCGCCCTGCGCCGCCCCCTGCGCCGTCCCGTGCCCCGCGCCCTGCGCCGCCCCCTGCGCCGCCCACTGGGTCCGCCGGGTCACCGCCCGTACCCGTGCCACCAACTCCCGTACGCTGAACGGCTTCGACAGGTAGTCGTCCGCGCCCAGTTCCAGGCCCAGCACCCGGTCGGTCTCCTCGCCGCGCGCGCTGAGGATGAGGATGGGGACGTCGGAGACCTGGCGGATGCCCCGGCAGACGTCGATGCCGTCCATGTCCGGCAGCCCCAGGTCGAGCAGGACGACATCGCCGTACGGACCTCTCAGGCCGTCGGTGCCGGTGGCCACGTGATCGACCGTCAGCCCGAAGTGTCCGAGCCCCTCGGCGAGCGGTTCCGCGATCGTCTCGTCGTCCTCGATGAGCAGCACTCGTAGGCCCATGCGTCCCGTCTCTCCATGAATACGTGAATCGGTGTGAATCCAGGCAGCCCGTATTCACATTCCACATCCTGGCACCGACACGCTACAAGACGACAGTACCCGAGCGCGCCCCGACAAAGAATGTTCAATTCCTGTCCGGGCTCTGGGGTTTGCTTAACCTTCCTCTGGTGTGTGCTCCCCTACGGTGTGGTGACCAGATCGAACTCCCTGATGAGGAGGCGGAGTTGAAGGCACTGCTGGACCGCGCCCGCACATTCACGCAGCGGGTCGAAGATGAGCGCGGAGAATACCGGAAGCTGGCCGAGGGGCAATATCCCGAGGCGCTCTTCATTACCTGCTCGGACTCGCGGGTGATACCCGCGCTCATTACCGGCGCCCGTCCCGGCGAGATATTCGAGCTGCGGAACGCGGGCAATATCGTCCCGGCGTACGGGCGGCCCGGGGCGTCGGGCGAGGCCGCCACCATCGAGTACGCGCTGGAGGTGCTGGGGGTTCAGGACATCGTCGTGTGTGGTCACTCACACTGCGGGGCGATGGGCGCGCTGAAGTCCGGCGACGACCTGACCGCGCTGCCCGGCGTGGACGCCTGGCTCGACCTGGCCCGCCCCGACCTGGCCTCGGTCCTCACCGGCACGTCCGGCGCCTCGGCGGACTCCGCCGACCTGTCCCTGTCGGACGTGGCGCAGCGCAATGTGGTCAACCAGCTGGCCGCGGTGCGCAGTTACCCGATCGTGCGGCAGCGCCTTGAGGAGGACCGGCTGCGGCTGCACGGCTGGTACTACGAGATCGACACCGGGCGGGTGTACGAACTCGGCGACGACGGCAGCTTCCGGGTGCACGCAGGATGAGCGGGGCGCACGCGCGGGGCCGGACGTGGGGCGGGTCGACGACGACGACCAGGAGCGCGATGAACGCGCCGAACGCGCCGAACGCGCAGACCGCGTCGAACGCGCCGAACTGGACCGAGGCAACGGCGACAGAGGCGGCGACCGAAGCAGCGCCAGAGTCAGCGACCAAGGTCCCGACGGCCTCGGCGACGCCGGCATCCCGCCCCGCCAAGGGTCCCAAGGCCGACCTCGGCACGGAGATCACCGCCTCCCTCGTCGTCTTCCTGGTCGCGCTGCCGCTGTGCATCGGCGTTGCCGTCGCCTCCGGGGTGCCGGCCGAACTGGGGATCATCTCCGGGGTGATCGGCGGACTGGTGGTCGGGGCGGTGCGGGGCAGCACGCTCCAGGTCAGCGGGCCTGCCGCCGGACTCGCCGCGCTGGTCGCGGAGACCGTCGCGGAGCACGGCGTGGCCATGCTCGGGGTGATCGTGCTGGGCGCCGGGATCCTGCAGATCGTCCTCGGACTGGTCCGGCTCGGCCGGATGTTCCAGGCGATCTCCCTCGCCGTGGTCCAGGGCATGCTGGCCGGCATCGGGCTGCCGCTGATGTTCAGCCAGGCCTACCCGATGGCCGACGCCAAGGCGCCCGGCGTCCCGATCGAGAACATGGCCGGGATCCCCGGGCTGGTCGCGGACATCCTGACCGACCGGCAGGCGATGATCGCCACGCTGCTCGGAGTCCTCACCGTCGTGCTGAGCTTCGTGTGGAAGAAGGTGCCCGGGCCCGCGAAGAAGATCCCGGCCGCGCTGGTCGCCGTCGGCATCGGCATCGCGGTCGCCGCGCTGCCCGGGGTGGACGTGAAGACGCTCCAGGTCGGCAATCTGATCGCCTCCGTGCAGGTGCCGGGAGCCGAACAGTTCGCGGGGCTCGCGGACGTGGCGATCATCACCTCCATACTCACCTTCACGGTGATCGCCTCCGCGGAGAGCCTGTTCACGGCGGCCGCGGTGGACCGTATGCACAGCGGGCCGCGCACCCGCTACAACACCGAGCTCATCGCCCAGGGCGCCGGGAACACCATCGCGGGTCTCCTGGGCGCGCTCCCCATCACGGCGGTGGTCGCCCGTAGTTCGGCCAACGTCCAGGCGGGCGCGAAGACCCGGCTCTCCCGGACGCTGCACGGGCTGTGGCTGCTCGCCTTCGCGATGCTGCTGCCGCAGGTGCTCGCGCTGATCCCGATCTCGGTGCTCGCCGGCGTGCTGGTGCACAGCGGCTGGAAGCTGTTCGCGCCGGCGGAGTTCCCGAAGATGTGGCGCCAGGACCGGGGCGAGTTCGCGGTGATGACCCTCACCACGCTGGTCATCGTGGCCACCGCGCTGCTGGAGGGCGTACTGATCGGGCTCGCCGCGGGAATCGTGCTGGCCGCGCTCAGGATGTCGCAGACCGTGATCCGGCAGCACGTCGAGGACGACACCGCGAAGGTCGTCATGGCGGGCAACGCGACCTTCCTGCGCCTGCCGAAGGTCATCGAGGCCCTGGAGGCCGCGGCGGCCGCCGGCAAACCGAGGATCCGCCTCGACCTGACCGGCGTCACCCATCTGGACCATGCCTGCCGCAGCCAGATCGAGGAGTTCACCGCGCAACAGCGGGGGATCGGGCTGCGGTTGGAACTGCTGATGCCCGGTCCGGCAACAGCCCAGGCCACACCCGACCCCACCGAGCGGCAGACACCCGTACGCCCCCCTGCGCGTCCCCCCACCCACAACCACAACCACACCCCCACCCCCACCCCCACCGCCGCCTTCGCCAAGAGCCCCGATCCGGGCCCCGGCCCCGGCCCCGAAGCCGAATGGTTCTACCTGGACACGCGTCCCCTTCCGGACGATTACGCCGGGCGCTCCCCGCTCGTAGGCTGAGCCCACCCGTCAGCCAAGGGAGGTCGGCCATGTCCGGCTGGAGCGAGAAGGACATCCCGGACCAGAGCGGCCGTGTCGCCGTCGTCACCGGAGCCAACAGCGGCATCGGCTACGTCACCGCCCGGGAACTGGCCCGCCGGGGCGCCCGGGTGGTGCTGGCGTGTCGCAGCGAGGCCCGGGGCGCCGAGGCGGCCGACCGGCTGGCCGCCGAAGTCCCGGGCGCGCGGGCGGAGATGATCCGCCTGGACCTGGCGGACCTGGCCTCCGTACGGGAGTTCGCGGACGCCTTCTCGTACGACCGGCTCGACCTGCTCGTCAACAACGCGGGAGTGATGGCGCTGCCGTACGCGACGACGGCCGACGGGTTCGAGACGCAGTTCGGTGTGAACCACCTGGGCCACTTCGCGCTCACCGGACGGCTGCTGCCCACGCTGCTCGGCACGCCGGGCGCGCGTGTGGTGACCGTCTCCAGCCCGGTCCACGCGCTGTCCAACATCGACATCAACGACCTCAACAGCGAGCGCCGCTACCGGCGTTGGACCGCCTACGCCCGCTCCAAGACCGCCAACCTGCTGTTCACGCACGAGCTGGCCCGCAGGCTGGCGGCTCACGGTTCGGACGTGGTCGCGGCGGCGGCCCACCCCGGCTACGCGGACACCAACCTCCAGAGTGCGGGGCCCCGGATGTCCGGCCGCAAGGGCAGTGAGCGGTTCATGCGGATCGGCAACCGGTACTTCGCCCAGTCCGCCGACGCCGGCGCGCTCCCCACACTCCACGCGGCCACCGCGCCGGACGTACACCCCGACTCGTTCACCGGACCGTCCCTCGCGATGTGGCGCGGGGCCCCCGGACGGTCCTGGCGGGCTCCGTGGACCCTCAACGACAGGGCCGGGGAACGGCTTTGGGGTGCATCCGAGCAGCTCACGGGGGTGACGTACGACGCGCTGAAGGCGTGACGCGGCCACCCGCACTTTACGAGACGCGCACCTCGTACGTGGACACCCGCACCGTCTCGTCGTCCAGGCACTGCCCGGACGCCAGGTCGAAGCGCTGCTTCAGCAGGGGGGAGGCGACGAACGGTCGTCGCTGGTGGGTGCCGGTCAGGCCGCGGGAGAGGACTGCCGCGCCGCTGAACGGGTCGCGGTTGTCGATGGCGTACAGCTCGCCCGCGCGGTCGCGGAAGAGGGCGGCCTGGCGGCCGTCGGGCAGCAGTGCCGCCACGCCGCGGCCGGGCAGCAGCATGGTCAGGTCGCAGACGGTGAACCAGGTGTCGTCGCCCGCGTCCAGTTGGAGTTGGACCTTCAGGTCGGTCGTCTCGGGTGCCAGGGTCATCGCTGGGCGCTTCCTTCCAGGACGTCGGCCGGGTTACCGGTGGGGCGCATGCCGATGGACAGCAGCGGCAGGTCGGGCTTGATCTGGTCGCGCTCCGGGACGAAGCCGACGACCGGGTCGGGGGTGTCGGGGGCGTTCACGAAGGAGACGAACCGCGACAGCTTCTCGGGGTCGTTGATGGTCGTCGCCCACTCGTCGGCGTAGTGCGCGACGTGCTCCGTCATCAGGGACTCCAGCTCCTCGCAGATGCCGAGGGAGTCCTCCACGACCACGTCCCGCACGTGGTCGAGGCCGCCCGGGATCCGCTCCAGCCAGGTCGAGGTGCGCTCCAGGCGGTCGGCCGTGCGGATGTAGAACATCAGGAACCGGTCGATCAGACGGATCAGTTCGGCGTCGTCGAGGTCCTGGGCGAGCAGGTCCGCGTGGCGCGGGGTGGCGCCGCCGTTGCCGCCGACGTACAGGTTCCAGCCGCCCGCGGTGGCGATGACGCCGAAGTCCTTCGACTGGGCCTCGGCGCACTCGCGGGCGCAGCCCGACACCGCCGACTTGAGCTTGTGCGGGGAGCGCAGGCCCCGGTAGCGCAGCTCCAGGTCGATCGCCATACGGACGGAGTCCTGGACGCCGTAGCGGCACCAGGTCTGCCCGACGCAGGACTTCACCGTGCGCAGGGACTTGCCGTAGGCGTGCCCGGACTCGAAGCCGGCGTCCACCAACCGGGTCCAGATCAGCGGCAGTTGTTCGACGCGCGCGCCGAACATGTCGATCCGCTGGCCGCCGGTGATCTTCGTGTAGAGGCCGAAGTCGCGGGCGATCTCGCCGATCACGATCAGGCCCTCGGGGGTGATCTCACCGCCGGGGATGCGGGGGACGACCGAGTACGAGCCGTTCTTCTGCAGGTTGGCGAGGAAGTGGTCGTTGGTCTCCTGGAGCGCCGCCTGCTCACCGTCGAGGACGTAGCCGCTCGCGCCGATGGTCGGGGCGAGGGAGGCGATGATCGAGCCGACCGCCGGCTTGCAGATGTCGCAGCCGTCGCCGCCCCGGGCGCCGTCGCGGCCGTAGCGGTCCAGCAGGTCCTGGTAGGTGTTGATGCGCAGGGCGAGGACGATCTCGTACAGCTCCTCGCGGGTCTGCCCGAAGCAGCCGCACAGGCCCTTGTCGACCTCGACGCCACTCGCCTCCAGCTCGGCGGTGACCAGCTGGCCGAGGACCTTGACGCAACTGCCGCAGGTGGTACCGGCCTTGGTGCACTTCTTCACCTCGGGCACGGTGGTGCAGCTGTGCTCGGTGACCGCGCCGCGGATCGTGCCCTTGGTGACGTTGTTGCAGGAGCAGATGATCGCGTCGTCCGGCAGCGCGGTCGGGCCGAGCTGGGTCGGCGCCCCGGCTCCGGCGGGCAGCACCAGCGCCTCGGGGGATATGGGCGGGACCGAGCCGGTGAAGGCGCGCAGCGTGCCGTAGGCCTCGGCGTCACCGACCAGGATGCCGCCGAGCAGTGTGCCGTCGCGGCCGATGACCAGCTTCTTGTACAGGCCCGAGCGGGAGTCGGAGTAGACGACGTCCAGGCAGTCCTCGGTCGCGCCGTGCGCGTCGCCGAAGGACGCCACGTCCACGCCGAGCAGCTTCAGCTTGGTGGAGAGGTCGGCGCCGGTGAACTCCGACTCGTCCCGCGCGATGGTCGCGGCGACGGTCTCGGCCTGCTCGTAACCGGGGGCCACCAGGCCGTACACCCGGCCGTCGGAGGCGAGCGCGCACTCGCCGATCGCGAACACGTGCGGGTCGGAGACGGTGCGGCACTGCTCGTCGACGGTGATGCCGCCGCGCTCGCCGACCGTCAGACCGCAGTCGCGGGCCAGTTGGTCGCGGGGGCGGACACCGGCGGAGAACACCACCAGGTCGGTGGCGAGTTCGGAGCCGTCGGACAGCTTCATGCCGGTGACGGCGCCGGACTCGTCGACCACGATCTCCTGCGTGCCCACGCCCGTGTGGACGGACAGACCCATGTCCTCGATGGTCCGCAGCAGCGCGGCGCCGCCGCCCTCGTCGACCTGGACCGGCATCAGACGGGGCGCGAACTCCACGATGTGGGAGGTGAGCCCGAGGCCCTTCAGCGCACCGGCCGCCTCCAGCCCGAGCAGACCGCCGCCGACCACCGCACCCGTCGTCCTCGACTTGGCGTACTCCTCGATCGCGAGGAGGTCCTCGATCGTGCGGTAGACGAAGCAGCCCTCGGCGTCCTTGTTCGGGACGGGCGGGACGAAGGGGTACGAGCCGGTGGCGAGCACCAGGACGTCGTAGTCGACGACCAGGCCCGAGCGGGCGGTCACCCGGCGCGCCTCGCGGTCGATCGTCTCCGCCGGGTCACCGACGTACAGCTCGATGCCCTGGTCCTTGATGAACTCCATGTCGGTCACGGAGAGGTCCTCGGGCGTCTTGCCCGAGAAGTACGAGGTGAGCGCCACGCGGTCGTACGCCGGACGCGGCTCCTCGCACAGCACGACCACGCGGTGGGTCGCGGTCAGGCCGCGCTCGGCGAGCGCTTCGAGGAAGCGCTGGCCGACCATGCCATGGCCGACGAGCACGATCGTGGGGTTCGCCCCCGGGGCGGCAGTCATCAGGAGCCTCCGTCGTTGGTGAGCAGGTGGAGCAGGGGGCCGCCGTCGGACGGGAGCGGCTCTGCTCCCTCCCAGGCGCGCGCGAGCGCGCCGACGGTGCCGAGTTCGCCGACGAGGACCCCGCCGACCAGGCGGTCGTCGCGGACGACGACCTTGCGGTAGGTGCCTCGGGTGGCGTCGGCGAGCTGGACCACGTCGTCGCCGGGACGGGCCTCGGTCTCGCCGAACGCGGCGAGGTCGAAGGCGCTCTGTCCGGCGAGGGTGAGCCGGGTGAGTGAACGGGTGCCGGTGTAGCGGGCGTTGAGGTCGCCCGCCGTGCCCGCCTCGCCCGCGAGCAACTCGGCGAGCGCGTCGGCCTGTTCGAGGGCCGGAGTGGCCAGTCCGTAGACCGTGCCGTCGTGCTGGACGCAGTCGCCGACGGCCCGGATGTGCGGGTCGGACGTACGCAGTTCGTCGTCGACGACGATCCCCTTGCGTACGTCGAGGCCCGCGACCTGGGCGAGGCCCACGCGCGGGTGGACCCCGCAGGCCAGGACCACCAGGTCGGCGTCGAGGGCGTAACCGTCGGCCATCTCGACCGAGCGGACCACGCCGCCGACGCAGCGCACGTCCCGTACCCGGCACTCCGTGTGGATCTCGACGCCGAGGTCCTTCAGGTGCCGGTGGACCAGCTTGGAGGCGGCCGGGTCGAGCTGGCGCTCCATCAGCCGCTCGGACTGCTGGGCGAGGACGACCTGCGCGCCGCGCAGGGCGAGCGCGCGGGCCGCCGAGACCCCGAGGAGGCCGCCGCCGATGACGACCGCCTTCGCACCCGGCCGGACCGCCTCGGAGAGGCCCAGGCAGTCGTCCATGGTGCGGAAGGCGTGTACGCCCTCGGGGAGCACATGATCGGGGGTGAACAGGCCGCGCAGCGGCGGGAGCACCGGGTTGGAGCCGGTGGCCAGGACCAGCGTGTCGTATGCGATCTTCGAACCGTCCGCGCACTCGACGGTCCGTCCGTCCCGGTCGATGCCGGTGACCCGGGAGCGGATCAGATCGGCGGGCGCCGGGAGGGCGATCACCTCGGGGCTGTAGCGCCCGGCCAGCACCTCGGCGAGGAGCACCCGGTTGTACGGGCGGTGCTCCTCCTCGCCGACGAGCGTCACAGGCGTGCCCAGCTCACCGAGCCGCCGGGCGAGACGGACGCCCGCGAGCCCGGCGCCGATCACCACCACACGCGTATTCGAGGTCATGTCTAGGAGCGTGCGGTGCGGGTGTTACCCGGTCGCATCACGTCTGTTTCCCGCGGGGAACGCTGCCCTCAGCGGGGACGGCGGGCGGGTGTGAGGGTTCGGAGCGGGCGGTGGGGGAGCGCTGTGAGGTGCGGACCGCTCACGCACGGCCCACGCGACCGGCCCGGCCACCTGCGGCGCTCGGCGGTACGGCCATGATGTCGTCGTCCAGGAAACGGTCCCCGCGCAGAACCTGCCGGCAGGATCAGCGGCTGCCGGTGAGGTGCGCGAAGACGACGACGTTCCCCTGATAACCGGTGCTCCGTGAGTAGCCGCCCCCGCAGGTGATCACCCGCAGCTCGGGTCGC